>OPGP01000036.1_pt1 | contig 88427 bp, 178 predicted proteins | sample 1691661 | NCBI WGS metagenome assembly OPGP01 (sample SAMN05831936, study PRJEB22555) | human gut metagenome | isolation source: Material from the ethmoid | host: Homo sapiens | reverse complement strand
AATTGTAGCTATCACCAGATTCTGTTTTCAAGTTAACGCTCACGATACTCATTTTATCTCTCCTTAAACTGTAAATTCAATAGACCTTATCCCACCATGCAACCTAATCAATTCCATACAGACATCGCACGGCTTCGACATACATGGTACGCCTTTGCTATCAACTCTGGCAACAATTAATTTACAACCTTTGCCCTTTGACTTAAACAAGGCCACAGCTTCAGCATGAAGACAAACCTTCTGTGGCATACCTACGCGTTTTGCAGCATGGTATTGACGACTAGACGTTTTCGTGTAGCTGTTGCTGCCTTCTGAGATTACACGGTTTCTCTTATCTAAAACTACCGCAAATAACCTCTTTTGATCACGAATAAAAGGCATCTCACGCGCTTTAGCTACACAATATTCTAAGCTCATCATAAAGCCTCTATTTATATTCCCTAACAATCAATCTTCCAAGAGAATACACCACACTCACCACTAACACAAGAACAATACACACAAATAAATTCGATAGTGAACCAAAAATAGCCTTAAAGAGAACAACAATTGCTCCCAAGGCTATAATAGATGTAAATAGAATAATGAATATTGTTGTTATATCTTTTAGGAGTTTCATGTCTAACTCTCTTGTTTCACTGGACTATTAATACTTTGGATAAGAGATTGGAAAGACATTTGTGAAGGTTCATGTTTCTTGCGTAAGGCTACTTCTGCCCAGAATATTTCTCTGCCTGTCTTTTTACATTTGTGCGGCTGGCTCAAAATATAACTAAGTGGTCCATTCTCAACTGAGCTACAAAAATGCAATGATCCAGTAATTCTACATCTATTTATCTCTTCTTTAAATAAGATTTTATCTACGCAATACTCACCATCGTATTCTGGATATTGTCGGCTCTGCAATAGTACCAATTCTCCAACTGAATATTTAGGGTTCATTTCAACTCTCCCATCATTATCATCTCTTCCACATAGTCTTGGCAAGCCTCTGCATAAGTAAACCTTATAGCCTTCAAAGCTTCTTTGCAAAGAATCAGTTCGTTTGAATTATCAAGGCTAGTTTTAGCTTTAGTGTATGCTTGCTCAGCATTCCTTAGTGTTTCACGTAGTTGTAGGATGTTCATGGTTAACCCTCTTTAGTGTAAAGTTTAACTAAAGAAAGATATTGTTTTTTAGCCAGTGCAATATCTCGCTCTTCTTGCTCTTTAGATTTTGGACCAGACAAAGGGTGTCGTAGATATTCTTTGTAAGTTGCTGGGTACTTACATGCCAAGATTACACGAAGTGCTTCATCACTTGGCTCAACAGGAATTTGAATTGTTTTCATTCCTTCTCTCCTTCAATAGCACTCGTAATAAGACTATTCAATTCATCAGAAGTGCATTCTGTCGTACCCATAGCATAATAAAACTCTTGCCAAGCTGGTGAGAGACACTCCCATCGGACTTGGCAATGTGTAACGAATTCATTCCACTTTTCTGCGTCTAGGATTTGTTGTTTGGATACTTTGACGGATACAGTGGCTGATTTCTTTGGAGTTTTCATACCAGTGGCTCCCACAGAGATTTCAAATGTTCAAAACGTGGCTTAACAAACTCAAGAAATGATTCTACATCATTTTGTGTAAAGTCTTCAACAATATTTACAACAAACCTACCCTTTCGTTGATGCATCCAGTAGAGGAATAGGCTGTATTCACCTTCAATATCATCTCCACTTTCATCGTCGTATTTAGCTTTTACATCCCAACGAAACAACAGATTATAGTCTAGGTCACTACTACCCATTTCACCAAGAAAATCTGAGAATTTATCGAAATTAAATACTGAATCATTTGAGTAATAGTTGTTGTCATTGCAGTAATAGCTATGGTTAGCGTCCTTCAGGTCTTCAATTTTCATTTCAGTTTCTCCAACAATTCAGTTTTCACTTGTTCCCTAATCTGCTCATGGAGTTCATCATGACCGATACCCGCCAGCATATAGGAAGCAATCTCAAGAACTTCTTGCACGGCAGCACCTGTGTATAGGTTGGTGTCCTTCATCCTCCACTGAATCTCTTCATAGACAGCTTGCTTGAACGTGCCATCACCAAATGTACTCATAAAATCTCTCCTCAATATTCTGTGTGTAGGGATAGCTTAGGTGGTTTTTAGGGGTGTGTCAAGGATTATTTCAATTGATAGTAATCTATTGTAGTGTAATACTGTTCTGTGTTTTTATATTTAGGGTCAGATTCTTCTTCAATCTGTGCATAAATTGCTTTATCCTCCGAATCATAAACACCGACAATTGTATCCCAGTTTTCACAGAAGTCATAATACCACGCAAACAAAATCCAAACGTTATTCATTAGCTTTCTCCTCACTCTCTATAAAGAATTTACACCCCTCTTCATTCATCTCTTTGCAAGCTACGATCTGACACAAATAAGCTTGGTATTTCACAAGAGGGGTTTGTAGGAAACGTTGACACTTGTGTTTCACTGGGCAGGATATGCCTTCGCATAGGGATATGTTTGTCATTTAAATTGTACACTCACCAGTTTACTTTCTGTACGCTGCCGACGATCATAGAAGTTTGTTTTGTTTGTCACTCGTTGTGGACAATACCACGAATATTCCTCAACAGCAACGCTCAAAGGTTCATGTCTAACGATTTCTATAATCTTAGGTTTAGAGAATGTCTCTACGGAATATGAAGTTTTCTCTGAATAAGTCTGTTTACGCAAGAATACATCTGTCCACTTTTCATCTTCAATGTCAACCCAATTACTGTATGCTGATCTACCTTGATCACGATATGAATAAGAGTAGTGATGTGTATAGCCCCGGATAGACCAAGTACCCTTAAGCTTGCCGGCATAATAGTATTCGTTTTTATCTTCAAACATCTTAACCCAATCACCAACTTTTAAATCTTTAACACTGATAAGCTTATTGCTCAGTGTATCCATCTGATCAAGGGTAATCAAATAAGGTTCTGAATTGACAGGCAGCAGAATATGATTATTACCTTCACGTCCCCATACACATTCAGAATCTACTACGCCATTGATTACTGTGGTGTGATGAAGCAGTGTTGAGATGTTTCCTGTCGGAACTTCCACCATGAACCCGCGTGGGTCAGTTACACGAAACAGCTTATTGGATGTACTCCAACGAGAAACACTATCACCAATGTAAAAGCCCTTTGTCGGTACATTATTAGTTACGAATTCAGCGCCGGGCTTTGATGGGATCACATGATCAACAATAAGTTGCCCTTGCTCATTTCGGACGTATTCACCGTTTTCATCTTTCTTCCAGACGTTTTGCGAATTAGTCTGTGCCCAACTACGACCAGTGGCCTGCATTTTAGAGACGTTGGATAATACTTCACCGTCTTTGCCCTGTTCATATTGAGACATATAGGCAAGGTTTTCACTGTCATCTGGTCTAACCACATACCATAATTGCTTATGAATTTTAATCATTTTATTCTCCTAAATAATATCTCTTAAGTAGAGCATCTGAAATTCGTTTATCTGTTTGTTCTTCAGCAATGAGCTTAGCAACTTTAGACTTATTTTGCAAGTAAGCCTGATGTGCTTCTTCCTCTCCCAAATCAAACTCAAGTGACTCAATGATTTTCTCAATCTCATCTGTCACGGAATAGTCATATTGCAACTCTTTCTCCAACAAATGTTTAGCCTGTTGGAGTAGGGTGATGGTTTGTTGAATGGTTTGTTTATGTTGGGTCATTGATTATTCTCCATGTAAATTCCAAGCTGTTCATCTTGCCACTTCCAACGTTTAGTAATCAGTGGACTAGCTACACACTCAGCATACCCTGATGCAATGCATTCGTGCAAGGTTTGTTCTAGGCAGAATCCAGCAGCCCAACCATAGTCAATAATTTCTAGGATCGGGGTATGTCTTACCCAAACACAATTGTGCCAATGTTCACGGTATTGATATTCCGCTTCACCATTGATATAGGCTAGCCAGTTTTCTGCTTCTGTCATTTCAGTTGCCCCTCGTTCCGAGTTGTAGAATCCTCTTACCATAGCACGGATGATCTTCTTTCACAAACTGATTACCACGAAAGTCTGTATACTCATGATGCTTTGAACAGCCGTAATATTCTTCTGTTGGGTCAAACTCTTCAGTTGATACATTACCACCTTGATCGTAGTAGCCAGTGCCAGAAGAATGATGCAATACTTCTACAATAGCTTCTTGGTCTTGTGTCTCAAGCCATTTGATAAAATCTTTAACCAGCATTTCACACCTCCCAAATACGTTTAATTGACCAACACAGTGTAGCCCTTTCGGGCTGTCTTTGCAAGGTTTCTAGGGTGGATTTTACCGCATAAATCCCAGAATAATCTTGCTTTATGGACTACCTGTCAAGTACATTGCAACACCAAAACATATTACAGCTAGAATCATGCTTGTCAATGCCCCAGCCTCCCATTTGTGGTATGATCTGAACGAGCTTGGTAGCTCACTAATTTCCATAAGGATTAGTGAGAATACGAATAGGATAAAGCCGATTACCCATAAGGTTGTGATCATTTATCGCTGTCCAAGTAACGTTGAAAAGCTTCTTCAACTGTGTATGCAGGCTTTTTGCAATCAGGATCAGCACTCCAATCAAAGTAAGCTACAGCAAGTTGATATGGATAATCAGGCTTAGAGTTTCCTACATCCCAATCACATGTGTGGTGCTCCCACAAGTGTTCTTCAAATTTGTCAATCCACTGTTCTTTGATGTTCATTTCTCCAAATCCCCTTTAAAAATAAAACATTCTTGACATGCATAGACAAACAACCTCTGTTCAGTCCTGTCTTCTGGATAATCACGTTCAAACGGATGACCAGTTGACTTAGCTTCAAGTCCTGCTGTCTGTAGTTCTTTACCACAAGCTGTACAAAGCGGTGTGATTTTAATACTGATGGTGTGGGTCATCCTAATACTACCTCATAAACTGCACAGTTACTATCACAATCCCGCGTGTTTGATACAACCTGTTCTGCTGAATAGACAGGCTCCCTATTGTGTGCATAGCCATCATATGCTGAATGTACAACTTCACACTCAGGATTAAATTTAGACAGTTCTTCAATTAACTCTTTAACTTTCATTTCTTATTCTCCAAATACTCCCAATAAAGTGATGGGTTACGTTCTGTATGAAAGTATTCCCAAATTCCAGTCTTCTCATAATGCCTCAAAGTAAGAAGGCTGTCTAATACTGTAATCTTATATCTACCACTATGAAACCAATATTCAGGGAATAAAGCAAGATATTGTTCCTCTGTATGTTCTGAAAGGAATTCTTTGTCATACTCACGAAGCTTTCTACCTGATAGGTATTTCTCCCACCATTGATACATTGGAGGATCAAAGAAGAATTCAGGTATCCATTTTCTAAACCAAGAATCACTTAGCATAACTCTACTCCCACAATCCTAAGTTTAAATTTATCCACTTCCCCCACTTATCATAAGGCAAGAAATGATAGCCTGTTTCTAGATTACACAGTAATCAGTCTACACACAAGCAATATTTTGTCAATGATGCTTTGGGAGGTGTATATAGAGTATACATATTCTGTGAAGTTGGTTAGGTTGTGCATTATTCTTCCTCATGAATAGAACTTGTGCCAGTCCAAATAGCCTTAGCGTGTTCTGGATAGGTAAGACTTAAAGTGGACTGAATATCTTCAAAGGACTTACCTAGACGATGCATAGCATGAATAGCTTCCCGACGAGCAGCCAGAAAATCAGCCCACCATTTGTAGGATTCGTCAAACTCTTTTAGTTGTTGTTTGTTCATTTCAACCCCTCAATATAATCAAACATTTCTGAATATGTAGGACGTTCCCATATCAATTCAACATCACTGTCTAGATCCAACATCTGAGATAGATTCTTAGCACTATAAACTTTCATGACATCAGACTCTGTATAGCTCTTGCTAATAAGATCCTCTGTAAATTCACAGCTATTGTAACAGCTTGTTGAGAACAATAGAATACCAGAACGAGAATCTGTAAGGACAACGTACACTACACCGTTACGAAGTTCTACCCTGTCACCAGATTTGAGCATGGATTTTGTGAATCGTTTCATTCTACTATCTCCTTATTTCAATGTAAATAGTTTTTCTACTCGTGTATCGTTATTACTATCTTTTGCTAACTTCATTGTAACTTCTTTCTCCCAAACACAAACAAAATCATCCGGCATATAATATTCACTAATAAACACTTGATGTCCTTCTTTGTGTTTATCTCTGCACCAACCATAAAACTTGCTATGATCAAATGCGTCCTTATACGCAGTGGTGCCAACATAGGGCGGATCACAATAGATTGTGCATTTCTTTGGGAAAGTTAGTTCAAAAACACTTTTATGTGCGAACTTAATCCCTTTTAAATTTGGAAATTGTTTCTCTGCAGAGCGGTATGCCCTTGCTACGTAATCATCACCCTTGGAGTTCTTACTGTACCCACCAAACCATTTACCGCCAAATGAAATTGCAAAGCCAACCCAAGCAACCAATTCTTTAGGATAAGACTCTTTATTATTTTTAATATGTTTGTATTCATCCTCTGTCAAACTATAAGGAGGCATCCAACCACTTTCTGCAGCTTTCCAAAGTTCGGGTAGATATTCATTGAAGTCAGAGCCAAACCTTTTAGGAGCAATAGTTGGATCAACTTTATCAATCATATTAGCCCCGCCAACAAACGGCTCTACATACCACATGTCGGGAGTGTGGTCTTTCAAGATAATTGGCAACAAATCTTTAGCGTGTTTAGACTTAGATCCCATGTATTGCATATTACACCTCAAATTAAATAATTTATAAAGAAAAGATTAAAACCAATACCCAACCTTTTTAAGTCTTCCTATTATAAGGGCTCACATCTACAGCCCTTATAAACCAAGGCTTCTAGAAAAAAGTGGGACGTTCCACTTCCCAAATATTAATTTCCATTAAGCCAGTTACAAAGTAAACCCCTCATTCTGTCGTTCAGTATGCACAGTTGTAAAGGTTCATCATTCCTGATACAAGTCCTAAATATCCATTGCACCATCTCTGAAAGAGCAAACATATCATCATTTGGAGGATTACCGTAGTCTTGTAAGTAAGCTTTAATAGCTGTATTTACATAACGATTGTAGGCATGTACAGCGATTGATTTATGTGACCACATATTAGTTGCTTTAGTACCACAATAAATCCAGTCTACATCTTTAGGCATTTTCTTGTGTATAATATTACGTTTCAATCTTTCTTCTTTCACATACTCATAATCAGCTAAAGACTTAGGAGCTGTAAAGATAAAACTTTCTTTATCTCCAAACTTACGGTAAACAGAAAAGATAGCATTTGAAACCTTTTCTAAGTCTGCTGTAGTAGCGTTTTTACTATACCAAGTTGAAGACATACTGAGATTAGAAACAGCTTTTGTAGTTGTTGTATCAATAAAAGTAATAAGGCTTTTAGCTTTTGTTAGTACATCTTTTGTTGTCTTAGGTGGTACTACTTCTTTAAATGGTACAATCTCAATACCTTTAAGATCCATGAAGGACTCCATTACACTGCCTTTGAAAAGATATGTAAGGAGAATAACACGCCTTGAAGACTGTACTAACTCAATAGGTAGATGAACAACCATGATCTTACGATCACGTTTAGCACAGTACAACATACCTAAGTCAGACATCCTCTTAAGCTTACTGTATGCAGTATCATTCATTTCATTATCATCATACCACTGCCAAACTACACGACCTAGATTGTCTTCTTCAACTCTGATGTGTCCAGCTTTCTCAAGCGATACAATATCATCACGACCATAGTTACCTTTGTACGGCTCAATAAAAGCTACTTCTTCATCTACAATCAAGACATATTCATGCTTGCGTATCAGTGCTAAGTGTTGCTTCGTTAGATCAGTAAACAGTGAATGTGTAAAGGAAACATTACAACCCTCTTCAAGAAGTTTCAAAAGGTGTTGACCTTTAGTCTTATATTCTTCTGTGCAAGGGTATGTGAACTCCAGTGATTGGCAAGCTGTAGGAATACGATCTTCTACCTCAGTCAGCATAGGGCTGACGTAAAGATATTTGTTTTGAGGATTATTCAGCATCCACTGAATTACACCCTGTGTCTTACCACTTCCCATGATTGAATCGAGAAGTTCAATTTTTGTCTGCACTTTTATTTCCTCGTTTGTCACTCAAATTCATAAGTGAATTGTCTCATATCTCAGACTACAGGTGCAAGTCAAATTATCTTTTGTTCAGGTCGTTTAGAGAATATTTGTCTTATTTAATCTTCACCCTCCAACACCCTCAACATCTCTTCAAGATCCTCCCTGTTCAGCCACAGAGGGTGCTCCTCTTGTTGGTGATAGATGATAATTGCATTACCTACCTTGTCCCAATCTGTACCGTTGTCTGTGTTCATGTTTAATCCTCAGTCCCATCATCAAAATGCCTTCTCACCAAGTACTGTCTCCAGTCTTCACTCACTTCATAATCTTTCTTCGTGTGGTTGTCAAAGAATCCAATAGCCCAACCACTACTACTCATAATTCCACCTTCCTGAATAGGCTTACCCCAAGACTCCTCTACATTTAGCACTTCACCTTGGACATATGTTGATGCTAGATATCGGGATTTACTCAACACAACAGAAGAGTATTTCTTGCCTGAGTGTAGATGTGTGACGTACCAAGCTTTTAGGTTGCTCATGCCAACTCATCTCCATACAAGCCCAAATGTTTCTTCCAAGGCTTCCTGAAATAATTCTCAATCTTACCATTCAACTCAAGCCAAGTGTATTTCATCTCAGCCCATTCTTGACACTGACCTTTGAACAACACTTCTTGCCCAATATCTACATCGTCATCAGGACCATCGTATGTGTAAACGGTTGAGTATTCAACCGATATTCTGAACACAACCTTCCATAACCCTTTAACCTCAAGGTAATCAACACCGAAGGTATTCAGATAGAAACCCCACCTGATGTAATCTCTAATATCATCCTCTAAATTGAACAAATCTCCAGCACACAGAGGAATTATCTTTACAGAATAATCTTCTTGACGAAGAGGTGAGCACCATACTTCTACGATTGCCTCTATCATGATTAATGACTCCACTGACTTAGGCTAGGTATTGGTAGTAAACTTTCTGACTTTACTCTGACATACACAACACCTTGTCCATGGTTCCTATCCAAACCTACAATAGTCGCTCTTGTCCAAACAGGCGATTGTACTAACACCATAACTAAAACCCTCCTATTATCGACTAGTCCATAAGCTTTCTCATAACGCTGAAATGTCCTCATAACTCGACTACCTCGAACTCTTGTACACCGTCATAGTCTTCACTCAACCAAGTAAGGCCGCCACAGTCCTCTGACATCACACCAACTTGTTTAGGGAAATGTGATATATCTTGTACATCATATTCCTTATCCTTGATAACACCCTCACCATTAGGTTTAGGCCAAGTTATAAGCGATTTAATCTTCATTTGATTAACTCCAAACAACGTTATGGAAATTCTGAGCAGAGTGTACACGAACCTTGTCTTCCAGCCTCTGTGTACAGTTCGGCATATTAACTTGCAACCAATCTTCAATCAATCGCCAGTCAACTACTTGGCTTGTGGGGTCAATAAACAACACTTTCTTTTTGTTGACAACAGCAGTGGTCAATGATATGAACACAGGCATGCCGCCCAGACGGCCTACAACAACACCGGTACCAGAACGATTCTGAACCCAATCAACCTTTTCATGCCATTGTTGCCAAAGACAAAAGTCTTCAAAGGTTGTAGCCTCTACTACAGATAGAACATCTTTCAAGAAATCTTCGTACATAATCTTTTCTCCTCATCAATTTATCCAACAGCCCTCATAGTAACCAACAAATCCACCTCTGTCAAGAAAGAATTTAGAGAAATTATTTTGCAGAAATCTTCTTGACGGGGTGTGGGGATGTGGTATGATTGGCTCTACATTAATTGATAGGTGGGAGAAAGAAGATGAGTACATTTGGTGATGGGACATTTAAACAAGGCGTCTATGATGAGATTCAGTGGCGTGTAGAATCTCACAACCTCAAAGCTTCTGAAGCTATTGCAGAGGTAATGGAAATTGTAGGTTGGATGCTTACTACCTCTAATTTTGAAGGTGAGGCTTACGAGCGTGGCAAAGAAGATGCTAAGGCTGAGATTCTGTCAAAGATTTCTTGAGGCTTGACTGCACAGAATTTTACGAGTATTATTGATCGTATTGAAATTAATTGATGAAGGGAGAAAAGTAATGGACGAGAAAGAAATTCTATCAGTAGTTCTAGATTGCTTGAGTGATGCTATGACAGCCATGGGTGATCTAGAAGACGACGAAGCACATGCTGATATCTACTGGGAAATTAAAGATGTCTCGGATAGTGTGATGAAGCGAATTAAGGAGATTGAAGAATGATCACACCACAATCAGCAACACAAGTATTGAAAGTAATTTCTATTGACGATCTTGGTGTAAACATCGTTGAGCTTCCACACGGCAACTTCCTTGTGGACGGTGAGGTTGTGAGCAACACAGGCTACAACTCTTACAACAGTAAACACCAGATTGCAGCTAAAAATGTTGAGAATGTTCGGTCTGTCTACACGCGTAATATTCTTGTAGGTTATGTTCCAACAACGGAAGGAATCACAGACGACGTTCTGTCTGTTGAAGGTTACAATGATTTCATCAGTCAGTTCCGAAATAGCTACACAGAAGATGAAGACGGAGATAAAGATTGGAACAGTCTCGATGATGAGTTTGCATACCGTAAATTTGTAGCTCAATGGAAAGCTAAGTACAAAGAGGAAACAACATACTCAGAACCTCTGTTAATTGACCGTAGCCACATCCGTCAAGACTCTGGTAATCCTTACATTGTTGCAGGGTTCTTGACAGGACGTTCTGACGTTCCTCTGTATAGTTATAATCGTTCAAATGCTGTAGCATCAATGTTAGCTAAGAAGTTTGAAAGTCTTGGTATGGAATTCAAGGAAGGGCTGTCCTACGGAGCAACAGAAGGTAAGAAAGTCTGGAGTAATTCCACTCACTCTGGTCTTGAGTATGTGACAGCCTTTGGTAAATACATTATTGGTAAGAATCTTGTTCCTAAAACTCGTGGTGAGTTTAAAGGGTCATTTGAATACCTTGAGAATATTTACAAGGAAGATAAACAATGGATTGAGGATTTGATTCAAGTAGGTTATAATCTTCACTTTCGTAATTCAGGTGCATCTTCTGTGTTGCTGTCTGAAGTGAGCGCTGGTGTCAAGACCTGTATTAATTATGTTAATACAATGGAGGTCAAGGTAAAATCTGAGACCAGTAAGCGCAGTGCCTTGGCTCAGTTGAATAAATTGCTTGAAAGTGTTGATAAGGAGATTTTGCAATGATGTTTACAGCTAAAGACCTACACAACAAGATTCAACAATCAAACGAATGTCCAGCTATTGATTTCTGGATTGAGAACACTTTGGTGGAGAGGTTTAAATCAAATCCACACAACGTCACTGTAGCAGTGAGTGTGTTGAAGGTTAACAATTGGACTAAGACAGGTTTTGAATTGTCTATGAACGAGCGTGGTTTTCATGTTAAACTTGTAAGTGATCAACGTGATGGAGATTATTATTCAATCACTTATCCACCACAGAGTCGTTTATAGACTATAGCTATTCTTGAAAGCATTTGAATGAAGGTGGGATTAGAGATTATGGGAGAGATGAACTGAGTTGGCGAAACAAGTTCGCTGTCATTCAAGCGCCATTGGGCTTTAAGATCGGAAATTAAATTGGAGAGTTTAAATTGGCTTGTGTAGTAGATTTTAAGACTCCTAATGGAGAGTGGGTCGGAAGCTATAACTGTAATGGAAAACAGGTACATACTAGGGCATACAAGCTTTGGCATGATGTCCTGTGGCGTTGTAAAGTGGGAGGTAAGTACCAAGAGAAAAAGCCAACCTATTTGGGGTGTGTGAACTATTTTGACGACTATCAATCTTTTGCAGAATGGTGTCAGGTGCAAGTGGGTTACATGAAGAGAGACACTAACGGAAAATTTTATTCTCTGGATAAAGACATTCTTTCTGAAACTGGATTTGTTGGGTATGCTCCTGATACTTGCTGCTTTGTACCTGTTGGCCTCAACAGCCTGTTGCAATTGCAACATTCATCAAGGACCGACATGCCAATAGGCGTCACAAAAAGAGATACAAGAAAAGTTACTTATCAAGCCCGTATTAACTATGAAGGCAAAAATAAGTATCTTGGCACATACGATAGTAAAGAGGGTGCCCACAAAGCTTGGCAGAATGCTAAGCACATAAACCTAGAGACAGCTTTGCGTGAGTACGAAGGTTTGGTTGATATGCGGGTGATTGACAAGTTAAAATTGATAACTTACAATCTTGCTCAAGATATTAATCTTAATAAAGAAACGGTTGAATTTGGAGGTGTACCATTAGCTGCGTAGAACGAATTAAACATGATGTACCACACTGCACATCTGACAAAGGTTTGCAAGTGTTTTATGATGATGGGAAAAATATATTTACGGGGTATTGCTTTAGCTGTGCTGCGAAAGGGCTTGAGGCATATGTAGCTGACCCTTACAACGGCAAACAGCCTAAGCCCCCTAAAACTAAGTCAAAAGAGGAGATTTTTGAGGAGATTCAAGAGGTACGTGCTCTTAAAACTCCCGACTTTGAATGGCGTGCAATTCCTGCTGAATACTATCGTAGGGCTGGTGTTCGTGTTGCTTATAGTGAAGAAGATGGTCAAACACCTTTTAGCTTGAATTTCCCTTATTCGCTTAATGGCGAATTGATGGGATTTAAAACAATCATGTTGCATAAAAAAGCAATGTGGTCTATTGGTAGTATTAAGGGTTCTGACTTGTTCAACTGGGAAGTTGCAAAGAAGAAGGGTGTGCGCCGTTTGTACATTACAGAAGGAGAGTTTGATGCCCTCGCCCTAGAATTCATGCTCGAAACTCATGCCAAAGCAAAGAAGTCTCAGTATGATAAGTTTGCAGTAGTTAGCCTACCTCACGGGGTTGGTAGTGCAGTTACAACCATTGGCCGCATGCGTAAAGACATAGAAGCAGTATTTGACCAAGTGGTTTGCGTGTTTGATAATGACGAGCCGGGCAAGAAAGCACTGAAAGATGTTCAGAAAATTATGCCTGATATCCTTACTGCAACTTACCCAACAAGTGCTGTAGATAGTAATGACGCATTGCTTCGTGGGGAAGGGATGATCTTTGCTGACTTCTGTATTTGGAAGAGTGCAAAGCCAGTTAGTGAAGGTGTTGTAAACGTTTCTACAGTTCTGACACGAACCACCGAGCCGCCTACTATGGGTTTGTCTTATCCATGGGAAGAGCTTACTACAATGGTGTTTGGTCAGCGCTTTGGCGAGGCAACTTGCCTAGGGGCTGGCGTAGGGTGTGGTAAGACCTTGATTGCTCATGAAACACAAGCTTGGAATATTACAGAGCATAAAGAAAAAGTATTTATGTGCTTGTTGGAAGAAGATAACGATCAAACTCTGTATAATGTGGCTGGTAAGATTGACTCTATTCCTTACCACCGCCCAGATACTGCTAAAGATAACTGGGATCAGTTCCAAGAGACAGCACGCAGCCTTGAGGGGAGTTTGTTTCTTTGGGAATCTGAGGGTAACACTGATGCACGATTTGACATTGAAGAAATCTTGAAGGCTGTTCGATATAACACAATGGAGTATGGCGTTCGTTTCCATGTGATTGACAACATTACTCGATTGGTTGACCACCTGACGGCAACAGAGGCTAACGAGTTTATTAACAAATGGTCTAGTGAAATTGCTAACCTTGCATCTGAGCTTAAGATTCACATCGACATGTTCAGCCACTTGAACTCGCCAAAAGGAAAAGATGTAAAAGATCATGAATCAGGTGGTGAAGTTTTAGCTTCACAATTTACAGGCAGTCGTGGTATTATGCGTTCCTTCCCAATCTTGATGGGCTTTGAACGTAACAAGATGGCAGAAGGCTCACGTAAGTCCAATAGTTATATTTCTTGTATTAAGAACCGTAAATATGGTGGCGAGGGTAAAATTAAAACTCAATACCAGTCTAGCGGTCGATTGATTAGCTATGAGTGGGACGGCGATTCATTGTAATTTAGGAGTGTTTATGGAAGAGATTTGGAAAGATATTGTAGGTTTGGAGGGACGCTACCAAGTTAGTGACAGGTCTCGTGTGCGTAATACAAAAACAGGCAGAATTCTCAAGACTGGTGTATTTAAGGAAGGTTATGAGCAAGTAAGATTTTTTGTTGATGGTAAAAAGCCAACAAAGAAAGTTCACAGGCTTGTTGCTGAAGCATTTATACCCAACCCCTTGAATTTGCCGTTTGTTAACCACATAAACTCAATACGTGATGATAACCGAATAGAAAATCTAGAGTGGTGTACTGCTCAACATAATGTGCAACATAGTTATGACTCAGGAAGCAACAGCAATGCGGGAGAAAATCACCCTACCGCAATTCTTAATTGGGAAATTGTATGGGAGATGAGAAAACTTCACTCTGAAGGAGAAAGCTATAATAGTATTTCTGAAAAGTTTGGTGTAAAGTACGACACAGCTTGGAAAGCAATTAAAGGCAAGAACTGGAAGGGGGTAGTCTCAAATGCTTGAGTATGAAGGTAAAGAAGAAATTGTGTTCGATATGGAGTGCGACGGCTTCGACGCAACCAAGATTCACGTAGTTAGTAGCAATAATGTAACGACAGGATCAGAGCGTTCGTTTATAAAGTATGAACAAATGCGCTCTTTCCTTGAGAATCCTGATTCTGTTTTTATCGCCCATAATGTTGAATCATTCGACAAACCAACTCTTGAACGTGTTCTGGGTATCAAGATTAAGGCAACTATTGTAGATACACTTGGTTTGTCTTGGTATTTGTATCCAACGCGTCAGCTTCACGGGTTGGCATCGTGGGGTGAGGAGTTTGGTGTTCCAAAACCAGAAGTTGAAGACTGGTCTGATCAGCCAATTGAAGTGTATGTAAATCGTTGTGAAGAAGATGTAAAGATCAACACAGCACTTTGGCTGAAGATTAAGAAAGATCTTCAGACCTTGTACGGCAAAGAAAACTTCTGGATTGCTGTTGACTACATCTGCTTTAAGATGAAGTGTGCTGCATTGCAAGAGAAATGCAAATGGAAGCTTGATGTCCCTAAAGCACAAGAGCTTGTTGTGGAGTTTGAAAAGAAGATTGAAGAGAGCAAAAACACTCTTCAGGAAGTAATGCCTAAAGTTCCTGTGTATGTAACAAAGACACGACCGAAGAAGCCATTCAAGAAAGACCAAAGCTTGTCAGCAACTGGGGAATCATGGAAAGCTTTATGTGAAGAACATGGATATGACTTTGATTATGAAGGCGAAATCAAGTACATCAAAGGATATGATGAGCCTAATGGCGGTAGTCCTTTACAGATTAAGTCGTGGCTCTATAGCCTAGGCTGGGTTCCTCAGTTGTATGTCTATAAACGCAACAAAGAAACTGGTGAAGTTAAGAAGATTGAGCAGATTAAGAATAAAGACACAGGCGACTTGTGCCCTGACATAATTCGCTTGATTGAGAAGACGCCTGAGTTGCAAGTACTAGAAGATTTATCTGTACTGAGCCACCGTAAATCTGTGGTCGGTGGTTTTATTGATGATGTGGATGAAAAGGGCTTTATTGCTGCACGAATTCAAGGCTTCACGAACACGCTTAGATTTCGGCATAAAGTATTTTTGAACATTCCGTCGTTGCGCAAGCCCTACGGAAAGGAAATTCGGGGGTTGTTGATTGCTCGTAGTGACGATATGGAGCTTATGGGGGCAGATTGCAGCAGCCTCGAGGACCGCACGGGTCAACATTTCATGTGGAAGTATGATCCTGACTATGTGCGGGATATGATGCAAGATGACTTCGATCCTCATTGTGACATTGCTGCTGAAGCTGGTCTGATGACTGCTGATGAAGTTGCGGCCTACAAGCTTATGGACGCACAAGATTTAAAGGAAATGGACTACAACGGAAAACACTACACTAAAAAAGCCTTGGGGCTGAAGCGACACGCTGGTAAAAGTTGTAACTATGCTAGTAAGTATGGCGCTGGTGGGCCGACTATCGCCCGTGCCGCTGGTGTCAGTGAGGTTACGGGCAATAAATTGCACAAAGCATATTGGAGTCGTAATTGGTCACTTAAGAAGATTGCTGATGATTGCATTGTAAAGCAAGCACTAGGAGTCAAGTGGCTTTGGAACCCTATTGCCAACATGTGGTATTGGTTGAAAACTGATAAGGATAAGTTCAGCACCCTTAACCAAGGCACAGGCACCTATTGCTTTGACATGTGGATTAAGGAAGTCTTAAAACGTCGTCAGCAGCTTACGGGCCAAAGTCATGACGAGGGTATTTGGGAGGTGAGGGTGGGCTACAGAGAGGCAGCAGCAAAACTCCTCAAGGATGCAATTCAAGAGGTAAACAAACAACTTAAATTAAACAGAGACTTAGATGTTGGGGTGCAATTTGGAAAATCTTACGCAGAAATCCATTGATGTTGGTATATGGAAAGAGGTAACATACCCTCGTGTTGTTGAGGGACGTTATCTGGTTAGTGAGTTTGGCGATGTTTATGATAAAAAGATGGACATCTACAAAGATTGGTCTGATAATGGTGCGGGATATAAAGTAGTTGGGCTGAAAGGTCTTGATACCAAACAATGGGCCAAGATTATTTATGTCCATCGATTGGTTGCACATACTTTTATTGACAATCCTGAAGACTTGCCACAAGTCGGCCATAAAGACCACACCCGTGCAAATAATAATGTTGCCAATTTGTACTGGACAACTCCTAAACAGAATACTGCTGACGGTATTCGTGATGGTAAAATCAATGCAAAGAAACGTCCTAACACCAAGAAACTGACAAAAGCACAGATTTGTGAAATTGCTTTGCTTTCTAGTCAAGGTAAATGTGTCAATGAGATTGCAGTTATGTTAGGATTTCCTCGTACCACAATCTCTAGCGTTTTCAATGGTCGTAGTAATTGGGAACTGTTTGAGTTTGCTCAGAAAGAAATCTCAAAATAGTCCTTTACACAACACCCTTATCATGCGATAATATACGTGTAAATTAAATATCAAGCTGAATGAAGGAGAGGAAAGATGAAAGAGCTTGTAGGAAAAACTGTTAAAGAGCTTTACGTAAGTGAAGACCAATCCTTATTGAAGTTTGTGACTGATCAAGGAGATTTGATCTATGAGACAGATGCTGACTGTTGTTCTGAGACATGGTTTGCCGATATCATTTTCAACTGGAAATTCTTCACAACTGCTGTGACTGAGGTAACTGATCTGGAAGTGCCTGAGTGGCTAGAACGCTTGATTAATAAGGATGGGCGCACACGACAAGAATTTGATCAACTGTACGGCTACAATATTAAAACTGACTCTACAGCTGCGGGATATTATAGTAATAGCGGTACAAGCTGTGATATTATCTTCCGTAACTCCAGTAATGGTTATTATGGTGGGAGTTGTGGTCTGATGGATCAGTCACGAGATTGGGCTAAAAAGAAACTTGAAGAAACAGAATGGACACAAATCACTGAAGATTGGCAAGCATAATCTAAATAAACCCGAGGAGAAATAAAATGAACACACTAATTCAATACGTAGTAGCAGATGAACAAAACGTGTACGCTAATGCATCAACCCGAAAGGATGCGCGTACATATCTGAAAACTGTAAAGCAAGAACTTGGCAAAACCACTGCTAAGATTTATCAGCAAGAGTTTGTGCTGCTGTCTGAGCGTCAAGTCCGGTAAGGAGAGTATAAATGTCTATCAGTTCAGAAGATGTTCAAGCAATGGTTCTTGAAATTATCAACCAAATTGATTACGATATCTACAAAGAAGTAGTTGATCAACAAGAAGAATATCCAGAGGAATGGAATCTCATTGATGATTGTATGGAAATTGTAGAAAAGTATGTTAAGGTGAATCCATAATGGGCTCCATTAAAATCACTGAAACATCCCGAACCGGTGAACTATCCTCCACAGTTGAATACGAATTCAGTGACTTCCAAGATTATATCTCTTGGCGTAATCTGCAAAGTAAACAACTGAAAGATTCTCTGATGGATATCTTTGGTGGACTTGGGGACGTTGCAGAGGAAGAACAGCAGGCAGAGATTGTAGATATTTCTGTTGGGAAGAAACCTACGAAACATTAAAGAATTCCTAGTGATAGGATGTTGCAACAATCCCGAGAGGGAATACCTCACAATACTGTGAACAGAAACTTATACACAACTTAATAGAGAAAATTAAATGACTAACAAACAAAGCATCATCCTGAAAGACCTTCCTAAAACTGGTGGTCTGGAAACAGCAAATCTTTATATCTTGAACACGCCTGTATTTTACGCAGCCGTTCATGAAACAAAGAAGAAGTTCCAATCCGAGGATCGAGAGTACAGTCTGACGGCTTTCATTGATGAAGAAACTAAAGACCGACTGCTTGACGAAGTGATGGTGAATAAAACCTTTGCTCAAGTGGGCATCACCAAGACTAGCAAGCCACCTAGAAAAATCAAATACCCTACATCCGCTCAGGTAGAAGAGGGTAAGGTGAACTACGATGCTGTAGATGGTTTGTGGGGTTTCAACGTAGCCAAGCCTGAGTTCAGCAAGAAGGGAAATAAAATGTCGGTCAATGTGATTGACACTGAGGGGAAACCTTTTACCGAGAACGTGGGCAACGGTAGCATTTGCACTTTGAAACTGTTCGCATATCGAAATCAAGACAACCAACTCGTTGTGACACTGGACACTGTTCAAGTAATTGAACACATTCCTTATGAGCAGAAAGGTTCATCGGGTGTTGTCGAGGACGATGTACTTGGCACTTATACACTGAAAAAGGTTGAGCCTAAGCCAGAAGAGAAAGAAGAAGCCCCGAAGCCTAAAGCTGCTCCACAACCTGAGCCGGAATATGAGCTGGATGACTCGCTTCCATTTTGATCTAAGAAACTAGTTTAATATAGCTGCTCGAAAGGGCAGCATCTTTTAAGAATTTAAGGAGAAACAAATGAACGAACAAGAATTTTTCACCAACATGGTACGTCTACTGTCTGAAGCTGAAAATACTCGTCTGAGTGTAAAAGCTCTGCAAGACAATGGTAAAGAAGCTGAACTTGACGTGAAAACTTTGAAAGCAGCAGCTGCACTTTATGTTAAGAATATCTTTGAAGAGAAATCTGAAGAGTTTAATAAGGTAAAGGTTGCATATGAAGCTTATGCTGACTAAATAGTTTGAATACAGAGCCGGTGAAATATCCGGCTTTTGTTTAGGAGGAGTAATGCACAGCTCAAAAATACTAGCAGTTGACAAATATTATACTGGGAGCAGATTCTCAAATAAATATGGTGAGTGGTTTACGGTTCTAGGCTACGAAGATCATAGCAGCGTGACAATAATCTTTGATATTGATAAGATACCAAGAGTCGTAAAGTCTAAAGACATAAATAGATGTTGTCTTCGCGCCAAGAATGCAATCACTATTGCAGGTATAGCTTGTCTGGGTGAAGGTCCATATGAGGCTGCTGATAGTTTAGGAAAGCCGCATAAACCCTATAAGCTATTCCGTCATATGTTGGACAGGTGCTATACAGAAGCTTACCGACAGAAAAACCTGAACTACGCTGATTGTTCAGTGCTGCCTATTTGGTACAACTACCAAAACTTTGCAGCTTGGTACTATGAACAACCGGGTAGAGATATAGGTAATTTTCAACTAGACAAAGATTTGACAGGTTCGCGGGTGTATGGCCCAGAGTTTTGTTATTTCATACCTAAAGTCATTAATTCAACCCTACGAACGGTGGCAGAGAAAAAGAATATTGATTTGCCGAGGGGTGTTAGCTTGTCAATAGGTACTAAGTTGCCTTACGTTTCTACGTACCGTGATGTTGGATCTACAAGACTGGAAAGGTTTTTGACTGTTAATGAAGCACGCAGCCACTACGTAGAATGCACAAAGAATAAGCTTATAAACGTAGCTAAATCTTATGGTTCGGATCTTCATCCAAACGTTGTTACATTACTAGAACAGTACGATTGGGAGAATATATGACTAAGTTGTTACTAATAGATGCGGATACAATTCTGTACGCCGCAGCCTCACAGCAACAAAGTAACAAGTGCCTAGCCACAAACATTGAATATAAAACAAGTCGTCTGTTTGAATCAAAGACAGCTTTCAATGATTGGCTCAAGATTACACCTGATCGTACAAAGGATATGTACAGCTTTGAAACTGTTAGCGAAGTAACTGGTGAACCACGATTTGCTTTCCAAACAATCAAACAGAAAGTTGAAGCAATTGTTGACGCATCAGGTTGTAAGGATTATCGTGTATGTATTCAAGGCGAAGGGAACTTCAGAAAGTATTATGAATCAAAGTTTGTAGACTATAAGGGGCAAAGGGTAGCAAAACCGTTATTGTTCCAAGAATGCTTTGATTTCATGGCTAAAAAGTACAAAACAAAGTGCGTTGTATCCAAAGGTATAGAGACGGATGACTACGTTAATATCGTCGCTTGGGCAGGCTATAATACCGCCATAAAGACCAAGAATAAGGACGATTCAGAGTTCGTAGTAGCCTATGTAGATAAAGACATCGTAAGTAATGGCCGTGGTTGGTTTCTCAACTATAATAAGCTTGAGAATGGCGTTATCTGGAATGATGCAGTAAGTCAGTACAGCAGGTTTTGGGGACAAGCACTCCACGGAGATACAGCAGATAATATCAAAGGACTTGAGAGGCTTGCACCAGAAACAAAAGAGAAGTACGGAATCAAAACAAATGGTGTTGGTGAAGTAGCTTCGGGTAAGATTCTTGAAGGCGCTAAGTCAGAATTGGAAATGTTCCAGCGTGTTGAAGATGCTTATAAACTCTCATGGCCTGATGATTACCAACAACGATTAGCGGATAACTGTTTCTTTTTGTACTTACAACGTAAAGAAAATGAGATGTTCAACCTTTATGATTATGTGGAGACTTTGAAATGAAAAAGATTACCGAACAAGACCTATTGGACTACGTATCAGACGTTGGTGAGTTTGAGAAAGAGCATCGTAAATACTCGTCCTTCTACTGCACTGTTTCGCACACAATCAAACAAGAAGACATTGATGCATTGGCTGAAGATGATGTAGACGCAAGTGATTTTCTTGGTGTGCTGATTACACGTAACGGTACTTGGGATGATTCTTGGGGGACGGAGTGGGATGACACAAGTTACGAGAAAGTAGAAGAGTGTCAAGAGCTTGTCCCCGAGGTTGTAATTCCTGAGCATTATGTTACTAAGTATAAGACGAAAACTTTTAAGCCTGTGTTTGAGGAGTAAACTATGCAAATTGAAAAACTTGTAGAGATTCTCAACGAGATTAATTACCCTGTTCTTTTTGAAGTTGATCTAGAATCTATTTGGCAAATTGACGACGATAATATTTCTTGGAATAAAGATGGTAACAGGTTTGATTTAGAAAATGGAGAAGGTGAAACTTATTCTGGCTATCTTCCTGAGGGATATACTGTTCAAGATAAATATGTAATCTGCAATGTTGATACACAATGTGGTCAGTGGGTTACGCATATATTCTCAGCACTCAAAGAAGTGACGGGCCTTGAATGAGTGATCCATGGACTAACTACCCCCACATTTGGAAGACAAAGGCAGCATTCCTAAGTTTCATACGTGGGGGGATTCGTAGAGCTTTATGGAATAGAAGTCCAATCAAGCTTGAATTTATCAAGAAGTATCGTAAACGTATCAAGAATCCCAACCCTAAAGGGAAGGTTAAGGAAGTGTGGGGTGGAACGTGCGCCTTGTGCAACAAAGACTTCCCCTCTCAACAGCTTAACGTAGATCACAAAATAGGTAACAACTCTTTAAAGGAATTGTCCGACCTACAATCTTTTATAGAATCAATTGTACTTGTTCAAGAAAGTGATCTACAATTTGTATGCATACCTTGCCACAAGATCAAGAATCTACAGGAAAGGAGTGGCGTAGATTTCGAGTCAGCAAGGATAACGAAAGAGGTAATTGCTATCATGAATTCAAAAACTGATAGACAGTGGCTAAAAGATCATGATATAATCCCTGCAAGCAATGCTGCGAAACGTAGAAAGCAAATTGAAGAGGAGATGAAACGTGAGCAACCTAGATAACCTACCTAAATACATGACAGATTTTATGTTTGGCATGTCATTGTCAACCATCTACCACAATAGGGACAAATATGAACCCTCTGTTTATGATTGGTTAGAAGAGATGTCTAATATAGTGCCAAGAGATATTGACGGGACTGGCAGAAAGGAGAAATCAAAATGACTGAGAAGAAACTAAAGATTGGAAACACTGCCTACACAGAATTAAGTATTCAAATTGGTTCACTGACTGCTAAAGTTGATAAGATTTTGGAACTTCTTCTTGAAGAACAGAAACCTTACACTATCAACCAGACAGTTAACATTCTTGATGATGAGAAATTTCGTGAGGAGTTCAAATAATGTCACTTAAAGATAACATTACTCTATCAATGTCACAGATTGATAACTTTGGCGGACATTATCTGGTTATCAATAGTCTGGTTCAATACTATACATTCTTCTATGTGTGGCTAACTTGTATTGATACTTCTGTGTTTGGGTTTTAGCTATGGGAGACGTCAGAGAGTTATTTCCTAAGAAGGTTGTACAAGCTGCAATTACTGTCGAAGTTGACCCTCTCACATATTGGAAGTTGCGTAATGAAGTGATTTCTGATGAGTTTATGAAATACAATGCTTACGAGAAGCAAGAGATTCTTGAGACGGTGCTTCAGATGAATTTGGAGCTTTACGGATTAGTTATTAAATTGAAGGAGAGGCTTGGTGAGTAATATATACACAGTAACCCATGTTGAACACGGCTGGGATTGTATTCTTGAGTGTTTTTCTAGTGAAGAAGATGCTAAAGAGTATGTTGAGTGGTATTCTCAATGGTGTGGTACACCCAAAGATTGTTTGGTTATTCACACTAATAAATTACATGAATGCTTTACTAAGGAGACTTTTGAGTGAACATTAATGATCTAACTATTGATGAGCTAGAAACACTAAAGAGTAAAATTACTAAGAAGCTACATGATATTGAAAGTGCAGAGAAAGTTGTTATTTGGAACTACGAACGAATGGGTCTTGTGAGTCGACAGTTCACAACTTTTGAATCTGCATTGGCTTACTTTACTGAAAACTATGAAGAGTTGTATCTAGAGTTGGCTCAAAAGTATGAGAAGAATCGTGGTGGTTATGCAAGCGTGTATAACAATGCACCCAAGCTTGTACCTGAAATGATTAGCCCTACAGAGTTTGAAGAGTGTAAGAAAATTGGTCTATTTGAAGATCTTAATCCGTCTAAGTGAGGGGAATTGGTTTGAGTAATTGGAAAGAAGAAGCTTTGAAACTAAAAGAGCAAGGTTTGTCTAGTCGAACTATTGGACGAATTCTTGGTAAAGGTAAGTCTACAATTAATGACTATTTGTCTACAGTAAAAAAGATGTTTGAGATTCCTACTCAAACTGGACCAAAGATTTTGTTCATCGACATTGAGACCAAGCCCATCCTTGCACACGTATGGCGATTGTTTGATCAAAACGTTGGATTGAACCAAATCCAAGAAGACTGGTCAATCTTATCCTACTGTGCTAAATGGAAAGGCTCTGATGATGTTATTTATGAAGACTTGCAAGGCTCTGAAGACTTTGAGGATGATAGTAAACTTCTAGGTAATCTCTGGAAGTTGTTGAACGAAGCTGATATTGTTGTTGGTCAGAACAGTAAGCGATTTGATGTAAAGAAAATCAATGCCCGCCTTGTATTGAATGGGTACCCTAAGCCAAGTACATTCCGGCAGATTGACACACTGAATATTGCCAAAGCTCAGTTTGGCTTTACAAGTAACAAGCTTCAATATATGACTGATCAACTTTGCACTAAGTATAAGAAGCTTGAACATGGTAAGTTTGCTGGCCATTTGCTTTGGTCAGAGTGTATGAAGAACAATCCAGAAGCTTGGGCTGAGATGAAGCTTTATAACATCAACGATGTGTTGAGCCTAGAAGAGCTATACGATATTCTGAGTAGCTGGGACAACACACTCCCCAACTTTGATGTCTATGTAGATGAAATTCTAGATATGTCTGTGTGGGAAGAAGATGGTTTCCATTACAGCAACGTAGGTAAGTACAAACGATATCGTAATAAGGTGACAGGCGTGCAGCGTCGCAGTCGGGTTAATCTACTCCCTAAAGAAAAGAGGGATTCATTGTTGTCTAATATTACAGGTTGATATGAAGGAAGATTTGGATTTTAACTATGTAAACAGTTGCTTCATTATAAAGGATGACTTACTTTACTGGCGAGACTCCAGACCACAGGATCATTTTGTCAACCTCCGTGCTTGGAGTATTTGGAATACTAAGTGTGCAGGGAAACAAGCCGGTGGTCCGTCTCGTAGTAAAGGGAACAGTAACGCTTACAGATATGTTAGTATGGGAGGAGGTGTGAAGTATGCAGCTCATAGAGTTATTTGGTTGTTATCTTATGGAGAGTGGCCCAAAGGCGTTCTAGATCACATTGATGGTAATGGTCTTAATAACTCTTTAACTAACCTCCAAGATACCAATCAGGTGTATAACTCTCGAAATTCACAAATGAACTCCCTCAATAAGTCTGGCGTTTGTGGAGTACACTGGGATGCAAGTAGAAACAAGTGGAATGCGATGGGTTACATCACTATTGACGGTAAAAAGAAAGGAGTCTATCTGGGTAGATTTATTAACCTAGAAGATGCTAAGATTGCCCGTGAAAAGTGGCAAGAGGAACAAGGTGGATTTACAGAGAGGCACGGTAAATAAGTGGAAAATTATAAACTAATAAAAACCGTTAACCAGCTTCAGATTGAGGTTGACGGATTGACTAAAGAGTTGTACACTATTAGACAGCAACAAGAGAACATGCTCGACCAAATACAGAAATTGAAGAATATTGCTAAACAGAATGAGGAGAGGATTGATGAGAGTAGCTACTAGGTTTACAGACGGTGATCGCGTAATTTCTGTACGAGATACCACGGATGTTCCGGAAGGTTTTATTGGAACCCTAAAATACATTCAAGGGGTCTTTGATTATGAAGTTATGTCTGACAAAGGTAAAGTGGAACTGTTCAATGACGATGAACTTGAACTACTAAGCGTAAGTTTAGATAGTAAACTTGCTAAAGCTGGTCTAAACACTCTTGCTGATTTAGAAGAGCATACAGGCGGATCAGTTGGTTATTATAAGGTTCACGTAGCTAACCCGACAACATTACCCGAAGCATATTACGCTGAAGCAAACGATATTATTGAATCTCTTGGTCTGACATTTGCTGAAGGTAATCTGTTTAAGGCAATCTGGCGTATGGCTGCTGATCGAAATGGCAAGAAAAAGAAGGGTAATAACTCTGTCTATGACGCCGAAAAACTAGTATTCTTTGCAGAACGTGTGCTAGTCCGCGAGAAAGCAAAGGAGTGACAAAGTGATCTACTTAGCCTCCCCATACAGCTACAAAGCTGATGTAGAACTAATGCATCTTCGATATGAACAAGCTCTTGCCAAGACAGCAGAGCTTACGCTACAAGGTTTGGCAGTGTTTAGCCCAATAGTGTCAAGTCACCAACTGTCACTGGCTCATGAGATGCCTACAACTTGGGACTTCTGGAAAACTGTAGATTATAAATTCCTAGATGCCTCTAGTGAATTGTATGTTCTTATGCTAGACTGTTGGGACAAGAGTGCAGGAGTTACAGCAGAGATTGAATATGCCAAAGAGATTGGTTTGCCAATTACTTATATTATTTAATTAAGGAGAAGTTATGAGTGTAATCAACATTAATCAACATTAATAAACAACGAGCAGAAGAGCTAGTAAGTTTCGTTGAGTTTGAGAAAGAGTTGTTTATGGATCTTCACGCAGATATGGACGAAGAAGATTTTGATGCAACACTTGAGAACTTTAATGATACAATTGAAGTTATGAAATCAGTATTTGAAGCGTTGAATTAAGGAGAAAAGAATTGAAGTTTGATAAGAATGATCTATACTTGATCAAGGATTACCTAGAAGGGTTGCTTGAAGAGTATGTTCTAGACGATCCAGAGACAATGAAACGGGCTATTGAAGTTATTGATAAATTGATTAAGGCTTGAATATGACTAAGCCCACAATGGTATGGCAGATTGACGTAAGAACAAAAGAATACTATAATGAATTAGTTGCTACAGGGTTAGCTTGGGAATTGTACAAGGATCTTCCACTGAGTTGGGAAGAGTGTTTGGAAGAATTAGGGGAGAGTGGGGATGACTAAACCAAGCGCTAAAGTAATTGCAGACAGTTCTTTTTCCAACAGTCGTCTAATAACCCTAGAGATTGAACTTCACCGTTTCATTCTTCCAGAGTTTAATACTCATCGAAGTATTAGTCGTAACTTCCAATCATCTCGTGCTGTACCAGTTAAACAGATGATTGAACAAGTACGAAATAATCCAGCAATGCCAGTTCATTGGGGCATGAATCAGCCGGGCATGGTTGCGGATAGTGAAGTACAAGGTTTTACCAAACAACAGTCTATCAAGCGTTGGAAATGGGCCGCTAAGCAAGCCGCTGAGTGTGCGGAGGCACTCAATGAGGCAGGCGTACATAAACAAGTAGTTAATCGACTTCTTGAACCTTTTATGTGGACTAAAGGCATTGTTACTGCTACAATTGATGACTGGCAAGCGTTCTTAAAGTTACGACTACATAAAGATGCTCAGCCTGAGATTAAAGCTTTAGCTTATGAGATTGGTCAAGCAATTATTAATAGTAGTTCCGCTGAGCTTTCAGATGGTGATTGGCACATGCCTTACTTTGGTGACGGTTATTGGCTAGAGGGTTGTGGTATCCCTCTAAAAGATGCTCTGATGATTTCTTCTAGTTGCTGTGGACAAGTCAGTTATCGTAAATTAGACGAAAGTTTAGACAAAGCTAAGAAGATTTATGGTATGCTTAATCTTCCAGAGAATGGAAATTATAAAGAAGATCCTCCACACTTTAGCCCTACAGAACACCAAGCACGAGCTAGGAATGGAGATTTTGAAATGAGTGGTAATTTTCACTCAGAAGATTCTTGGTTGCAATACCGTAAGATTTTAGAGAGTGGTTACGAATATCAGATTGAGGAGAAATAAAATGATTATTGAACGTGATGACTGCAACGTGTCATCTTGGATTGTAGAGATAGGGTTTGAGAATAAGAAGATAAGAGTTGGTGCATTTAAAGAGTTTAAAGATGCAGTTGTGGCCCGCAAAGAAGCGGAATTAAAATACTTCGGATTTAATAAGGAATAATTTTATGGTGGGTCATGCACTTTCGTTTTCTGATTTGATGCTGGTCACTGGTTGGGCTAAAGCCTACGGCGAAAATAACAAACAAGAGATTGAACGTATTCTTTTTGAGAATGGTATTGATACAGAAGAGCCATACACGGTAGAGTTTTCACAACACCGTAATCTAAGGGGGGAGATTGTATCTTGTGAACGTTACATTGGGGAAGAACGGAGCTGTAAAGAATGGCTAAAATCAGGGGCTGCCTCATGGGAAGCCGAAGTCGAAAGTTGTGGATTGGATCTACGTATTCAATTGAAGACAATGAGTAAGATGCTTAACACTGGTGATTTTATTGATTACGCACAGAAACACGGAATCCAATCAGATAATTAATAAGGATATGTTGTGGCAAGCATAGATGAAACAGATAATAAGTATAATCAGCTGTCAGTTAAAAGTTACTCTCATTATGATGCAACTTCTCAAGTTACTTATTGGAATTGCATCTGTGATTGTGGGGTAGAATGCAAGGTGCGGGGTAGTAGTTTACGCCTAGGCAGAGCAAAATCCTGTGGTTGTCTTTCAAAAGCAGCTTTGGAGTTGAGAAATAAACATAACCAATCTTACTCAAGAGAATACAGTATCTGGGCATCTATGCTACAACGTTGCACGAACCCTAAGAACACCCATTTTGATTATTATGGTGGATTAGGTATAAAAGTTTTAGATGGCTGGGATCAATCATTTGAGAAATTCTTTGCCGATATGGGTCCAGCTCCAGAAGGTACTTCTCTAGATCGTATTGATTTTAAAGGGGACTACTGCTCAGAAAATTGCCGTTGGGCCTATAAGTCAATGCAACAGTTTAATCAAAAGATTAGGAATACAAATACATCTGGTAAAACAGGGGTATCTTTTATGAAGTCTAAGAATAAATGGAGGGCAAGGATTTCTGTTGAAACTAAAGAAATACATTTAGGGCTCTTTGATACTTTTGAAGAAGCTGTGATAGCGAGAGAAGCTGCTGAATTAAAATATTATGGATTTAATAAGGAGTAAGGTTTTGAAAGAATTGGAAGATATAGTCAAAGAGCATCTTGGTATTATCATTGATCTTTCACGAGACCAAGATATTCCAGAACAAGGTTTCTCAATGCTTACCAGAAAAGGTTTTTATAAAAAGGATTGGGAAACTAGCCCACAAGAGGGCTTCGCACGGGCTGCTACTTGTTATTGCTTTGGGGATTACGAACTCGCTGATCGTATTTATGAATACTCAAGTAAGGGTTGGTTTACGAATGCAAGCCCCGTACTAAGTAACGCTGTAGAGGTTGAGTGGCCTGTGTTCTCCAAAGACCAGTTTGAAGAGGCCGGTGATTGGCTTGCAGAGAACGTAGATCCAGATGGTATGCCAATCAGCTGTTTCTTGGTGAAGATTCCAGATACTAAAGAGGGTTTAGTGGAATCTAGTAGTGAGGCTAAGTGGCTGTCAATGATTGGTGGCGGTGTCGGTATTTGGGCCTCTAACCGTGGTCCTGATGAGAAATCTACTGGTGTGATGGCACACATGTCGGGTTATGATGCTGACACTCTTGCCTATAAACAGAAAGAATCGCGTCGGGGAAGTATTGCAGCATATCTTGACATTGATCATCCTGAGATTGTTCAGTTTATCTCTATGCGTGATCCTGTAGGGGGCGATCAGAACAAGAAATGCTTTAACCTAAATAACGCGGTGAACATTACAGATAAGTTTATGCACGCTGTTATTAAAGGTGAAGAGTATGAACTTGTTGACCCTAAACACGGGGGTACGGGACGGTTCCTAAAAGCTCGTGAAGTATGGGAAAAGATTCTCCAGATGCGTTTTGAAACTGGTGAGCCATACATCATGTTCAAGGATACTGTTAATAGGTCTATTCCTGAGTGGATTAAAAACCCGCACTATACAGTAGGTCAAAGTAACTTGTGTTCAGAAATTACCCTCTGGACTTCTGAGAAACGAACTGCTGTGTGTTGTTTGTCGAGTCTCAATCTTGAAAAATATGAGGACTGGAAAGATACAACGATTGTACAAGACCTTGTTCGTTACTTGGATAACGTGTTAGAGTTCTTTATTCGGCTAGCTCCGGCACAACTTAATCGTGCCGCGTACTCAGCTTATAAAGAAAGGGCAATCGGATTAGGGAGCCTCGGCTGGAACTCTTATCTTCAAAGCAAGATGATCCCTTTTGAAAGTGGTGGTTTTAATAGTGCTATTCAACATACACATAAAATTTACAGTCTAATCAAGGAACGTGCTGTAGAGTCAAGTAAACAGTTAGCTGAAGAACGTGGTGAATCACCAGATTGTGTTGGTAGCGGTATGCGTAACAGCCATCTACTAGCAATTGCACCCAACGCATCTTCTTCCTCTATCGTAGGGGCAAGCCCAAGTATTGAGCCATGGAAAGATAATTATTTTGTTGCGGATGGGCGGGCTGGTGCTTTCCTTATTAAGAACAAGTATCTAGAAAAGATTCTAAAGGCTTATTCCATGGATGTACCGGAAGTCTGGAAATCAATTCAAGATAATAAGGGAAGTGTTCAACATCTTGAATTTCTAACTGATCTTGAGAAGTCTGTCTTCAAAACTTTCAGTGAAATCAATCCTATGTATGTGATTGAACAGGCAGCAGCACGTACACCCTACATTTGTCAATCAACCAGTGTGAATATTCAAGTAACAAAGGATATCACCAAGGAAGAGATGTCAGATATACACATTAAAGCTTGGGGCTCTGGTGTAAAGACGTTATACTACTGCCGAGCTGAAGGTGCAGATAAAGCAGATATTGGGACTGGTACAGAGAAGCCTTTGAACGCTGTCCCTGTACGTAAGAAGATTGAATATGAAACATGTTTTGCCTGTGAGGCATAATAAGGAGGAGTTTTGTCAGTATTTAAAGCTAGTAAATCATATCGACCTTTTACCTATTCTTGGGCAGCTGAGGCAGCACAGAAACATTCTATTGATATGTTCTGGGACATTCATCAACTCAATTTGCAAGATGATGTTCAACAGTACTTCTCAAAAGATGGGTTGAAGACAGCCACTGTGTCTCACGAACAGAATAAGAATATCCTTGACCGTACTCTGTGCTTGTTTACAGAGATGGATAAGACAGTTGGTGAAGGCTACACTGAACTTCTTCCTCTGATCAAGAATAATGAAATCCGCAATATGTTGTTGACATTTGCTGCTCGTGAAGTTGTTCACCAGCGCGCGTATGCTCTCGCAGCAGAAACCTTTGGGTTCAGCAATTCTGATTGGTTGGCTTTTGCTGACTATAAAGAGATGGTTGATAAGTTAGATATTATGCTTGAGGATCTAACTCCAGAGGGTGCTTCTAATGAGTTGAAAGCTGCTATTAAACTTACACAAATCTTCTTGGGAGAAGGTATTGGCTTGTTTGGTGCATTTGCCACCCTTCTTAACCAAAAGCGCAGCGGTATTCTAAACGGCTTCAACGATGTTAATGAATGGTCACTTCTTGATGAAGCTGAACATGTTGCAAAGAACATTCGTGTTGTTGAAGAAATGGAGAAGGATCTTTCAGAAGTAGAACGTGTTGCTTTGAAAGCTATTACATTGAAGTTTGTTGATATGTTTGAGCAGGCCGAAGACAAATATATTGACTTGGTATTTGAGATGGGTGGTGCTGAGGGTTTGACATCTGAAGAGATGAAAGGCTATATCAAGTATCTCGGTAAACTTCGTCTCTATCAACGTGGTTATGTTAGCCTCAAGGATGTGCCTAAGAATCCTCTAGAATGGATGGAGTGGTTGTTAGGTGCAAACAAACATTCCAACTTCTTTGAGAAGAAGGTTACAGACTATCAGCACTCAGAGCTTCCAGGGGAAGTGAATTACAATAAATATCGTCACTTGCTTGAAAATGTCGCTTGACAACATAATCTGATGTGCTATATTGGCCTTATGCTCTTCGGGGCGTAGGGCTTTCTTTTTAATTGTAATAGGAGAAAACAATTGGAATTTCACAAACGCACACGCATGTCTTACTGGTCACAGTCCAATCTTGTTGCTTGGATGATGCCAGAAGAATCAAACCAACCTAAATCATTCACTAATATGGATGAAATGATGGCTTGTCTAAATAACAAAGATCCACTGGCAGAACGGATTATTGACAAGCTGCAAGACGTTGTAATGTTCCCTGCTGACTTGATCTATTCTGTCAAGATTTATCTGAAGAACTCCAAAGGAAATTCTCACGTCCTTGATGGTGGTTTGAAGAAAGGTGAATGGCACGACCTCGTGTATCGTATCCCTGTATGCTTGTTTTATGAGCTGGAGAAGTTTATTGAGCAAGAGAAAGGTCTTGAGACACATCAGTGGGAAATGAAGCTCACCTATGATGAGGATTGGGGAGTTGAGTCTGACAATCTTAAATATGGTACTCTCACACCACAAGCACTTGCAGCTATTGAGCAGAACGAGATTTATAATTGGTGGAAAGCCAATAAAGACAGAAAAGATGTTGACTTTGAGAACGAAGAAGATTATCTTAAACAAGAAGAAGAAATGCTTATTCAATTGATTCGGGTAAGAAATTCATTATGGACTTGAGGATATCTGATTATGAAAGGCCCGTTAATCGACATCGCTGCCACACTCTTCCTCTTAGCCACAGTACTACTAGGCGGCTATCTCTGGCTCGACTGGAAGAAGTCTCAGATTGAAGGTGGTGTGAGTGTAATTGAACAGAAACAACAAGTGATTGATAAGAGTCTGGAGGATTTGGAAAAGTCTTTCGAATCGAGCGTTAAGACGACTAATTTGGAGGGATGATATGAATATCTGGCTAAGCTTGGACATTGTAGAAAATAAGAATGTAGATGAAATTAGGAGTAAAATTAAGGCTCTTGAGGAACTAAATGAAAAAGAGTATGAATTCTATTTTAAAGTAGTCCCTACTGCTCTTGGTACAAAGACTTCATTTGTTTGTGAAGAACTGTCTATCAATAAAGATGTAACTAACTATAGTAGTTGGTAAAATTTAGGCAAAAAGAAAGCTCCCTTCCGTGATTGGATAGGGAGCTTTTTAATTATCTAAGATAAGGTTAATGGCGTAACCTCAAATGTCTGCTAGGGCAGTACTTGTTTTTATTCCTTAGTTGGTAGTCATTGTTTGTATATTATTCTGTATGACCTTCTGACTGCTTTTCTTATCCAGCTGTAATTCTTTAATCCTTTGTTCCAACACATAAACACGTTGATCAGTTGTGACTTGATACCTGTCTTGAGTTTCAGCTAATCCGTTAACTCTTTTATCCATGTACTCAATATTGGAAGACATAACCTTAGCTGATTCTTGTTTATACTTATCTAGCTTTAATCCAAAGTTACCAAAATCTTCTGAGCTTTTACTGTTTGTCATTACGATGGAAATCATTATAATCAGCAGTACTAACGTCAATAAATCTGCAACCCTTCTGACGATTACCCATCCCATGAACACATCCCCTACTTCTTGACTTTGCCAAATACCATGTCAATCCTGTCAATGATATCAGCACGAGTATTCCTTACTTCTTGACTCATGTTGATAGCGAGGGCATCCATCTTAATATTCAATCGACTCTCTACGTCTTTTAAGTCTTCCCGGTTTACCTTATTCATCTGCATAGCAAGTACTTTCTCTTCAAGTTGTTTGAAGTCTGTACGTTGGTATTGGTAAGCTGTGAACAAGATAGTAAAGAGAAACCCCAAGAGAGCAATACATGAGCGCTCAAATAGATTACTTATTCTTGTATTAGCGCTATCATTTGGGTTTGACATTATAAAGCTCCAACTGTGACTTCTTGTTCTTCTTAATTGCATCCATTTGCTTTTGCCACAGGCTAATACAGGAAACATTCTTGTTCTGAGCTTTAGCTAGATCAATAAGACTTTCACCAGAAGGTGTGGCTTTGCATGGATATAAAAGCAGCGAGTCACTTGGAAATACATTGACTATCTGAGGGGTAGGCGTTACACCACCCTTCATTGAGCAAGCTTGTAATGTTAGGACTAAGAATCCCATCATCAGGCAAGACATTAGTTTCATGATTAATTATCTCTTGTTTGACTGAAGGCTTAGTAGCCGTAATAATCTTTAGCTTATCAAATTTGTCAGATACAGCATCAACTTTACTTTGAAGGTCTTTCTTCTGGGTATCTACTTCAACAACTGCTTGGTTGTCGAGTCTGCAAGAAGAATCCTTTAAGTTGAGGGAGTTTCTATACCCTTCAGCTGTTTCATTGGCTGTATTAAGCTGATCTACTGCTACAGCCTTATCATTGCTCAAACTATACGAAAGGTAGCCAAACCCTGCTGTTGAGGCTAACAAGGCCAGAATGATGTAGAGAGTAGCACTGGAGAATAAGCTACTCATTTTCACACTCATCATTATGAGAAGTCTGACGAATAAATCTACCAAGACTACCTAAAGCAGCAATACCACCCATAACGAGAACAATATAGAAAGGGCTCATATACACAAGCCCCATCCCAAATGCTGCTGACAACCCATATGCAATAGCAATTAAAGCATTCGCAAATAAAGATAGAGCTGAATAGGATTTTAGCTGTTTCTTCCAGTCATCAATTATTGAGAGCTTTTTTAGCTTCATCATATTCCTTCTTAAATTGTTCATACTCTTTTTGTTTATCGTAAGACAGTTTACCTAGACAATAAGGCATTGTATTCTCACGTCTGGTGACAAGACCTTTCAGCTTCTGTCCTTTAGCGAACACCCAACGGGAGAGTTGGGCACAAGCTTGTTCGTGCTTACCTTGATTTAGGAGTTTGATTAGAGTGCTGCTTTGAACATTGCCAATACCATTGTTGAATGTAAAGTCACTAAGTGCCTCACGTTCCCAATCTGAGACATAAGGCACTTTCACAACTTTGTCTAATTCCTTTTGGTGTTTAGCATAATCTTCAGCGAACATCTCCATACACTGGTCTAGAGTATAAGAAGTCCCTACTTTGAGCTTCTTATCCATATGCCCAATACACACAGTTGGTAGCCCTACAGGATCTGCGTAAACAGTTGTTGAAAGACCCTCACTAGGAAGAGTAAGATCATAACCAACAAAAGCTGCTGTAGAGGACAAACCAGCAGCAAGGAAAGCTGCAATCAATTTCTTTCTTAGTGAGGGGTTCATTTACTTATCACTCAAATTTGATAGCATCACTTTCATTATTAATCTTAACTTCCCACATTGACCAAGCTGTAGCTCCTGATGCAACACCTGTTGGAAAATTAAACTGTACAGTTTGTTGGGCTGTTTCCGCACCTGTAACAGTTACTGTGGGAGATGCCACGCTTATAGGTGAATTACTACCAGTACTTGAGTATGAGCTTACAACAGATTCTGTAGTAGAGAATTGGATAACTGTAGAACCGCCTACAAAACGCTGTAGAACCCCCACATACTTATAAGATTGTACCTGCATGCTGTCAGATTGTGAGGCTCTTTTATACCCTGTAATTTCTATCCGAGCAGTTGTCTCCGAGTTACCAACAAGTATAGAAAAGGCTTTGACGGGAGTTGTGGACGTTGTTGTTGTCAATCCCTTCTTTGTGATAGCAGAACGAGAAGATACATCATCTAATTTACCATTTGCTGTTGAACCTGTAACCTTAATACCAGACCAAGGTGCACCATCTAGAGTAATACTTGACATATCAAATGGGGTTATTTCAAGACCAGCTTCTACAGTACAGGACTGATAGAGTACATCTCTAAATCTTTCTCCTGTACTTACAGCATACTTCTCGCCCAATAAGTTCATAGCACAACGATCAGCTAGGAAATTAACTACACCCCCATTACTATCAACATTTAAGCCGATAGCTTTTATAAATGTGATGTTGCTATTGGGTAGAATAGCTGAAAAGATATCACCACGTAAAACTACGTTTTTATTTGAGCCTTCAAACCATGTCCCAATTGAAGTTATATACTTTGAACAGTAGACAAGAATGTCACAGCCTGCAAGGTTTGCCTCAATCACAGCAGCGCCGATATAACCATTTACTGTTTGTCTTGAAAATATACCAATTCCGCACACTTCAATTTCATTTCCATCTCTGATAGACCAAGTGGTCACACCAGCATCAAACAGATAACCGATATTGCAATACTGCGTATCATTTCCATCTGCAACAAAACCAAAACCATACCTCTGGTTTACACCTTCTTGGAAGTATCTGAAACGGCAGTTAGTTACGCTAGAGCCAGGAACTACTTCAGCTAGGTATAAGCAAGTAGTGTCGATGTTAGTTGTTCCAGCATTCCCAACTGTAGTTGTACTAAAGCCTTGTGCTCCGGGGATTATTACCTGAGAAGTATGTCCCATTACCCCAGGACCTTCAAAATCAATCCTGTCTACTCTACAGCTCATCGCTCTTTTACTGTCGATGGCTGAGAAGTAACCCCAAGTAAAGGCTTTGCCCGATCCTGTAATTTTCAACCTAGACCTGTTGTAACCAGTCCCCTGAAGCCCAATAAAAGTACCCCTAACCAATTCACCATTAGGGTAGTAGTTAGTAGCTGTCGTGATATTCTGTGCAAGAGCTAGAATATCCCAAAAGTTTACAAGTCCCGCAGCTAAAGTGTAGTCACCATCAACATTAATAGTCCCACCAGGCCGGGGCTTACTTAATAGATATTTTGCTGCCCGGATAAACGCGCCCGAAACCTCTGTCCCTCTGGTATCAAACCAGCTTAGGTTTACAGAACTACCAACTACCTCTCTCTTCCATCTAGCACCATCTGACGGATTTACATAAGTAATACCCCCATCATCTGTTGTTGTATTATCAGAAAGATCTAGGTAAAAATTACCTGTGCCCCCTCCTGTATTGCTGCCGCTTAAAACAGCCCTATTATACACCCCAACTTTAGGGAGGGCACGAAGCTCTTCTACTGTATGGACAACCACTTGAAGGCTGGAGGTTGTAGAATCTAAAGCATCGGCTACTGTTGAACTCCCGTAGCCGATATTACTTGCTCCGGTTGGTGAAGCAAGATTAGCTTTGTAAATATCAAATTGGCTTGAAGATATGAAAAACTCTGTATTTCGGTACGCAGCAGTTCCGATTCCTGATAAGGTAAGCTCAATTGCATCTAGTCTTTGATTTATAACCTCAGGGCTTGCTACCAAACTTACAGAACTTCCATTATATTGATAAACAACACCTGTTGACTTTATCGTAAAGGTTGACCATTTTGGCGTGGGGGATGAAAACCAATTAGTTCCAATTGCAAAATAAAGTCTGTTATCTGTTGTAAGAAAATAAGCCTCTCCGCTCACTGCTGAAGGTAATGAAGTTACAATACCATTAACATTCCTGTCAAACATAAAGGAGAATTTAGTCAGATTTTCGTCCATCCCTGTATTCCAACCACTTTCACCAAAACTCCAGCCATACTTACTTTCTAGAAAGGGGGATGTTTGTTGAGTCATTAAATTATTTCCTTATTTGGTGTTTCTGGTCTTGTATTCTTTCTGTTTGGACATTCAGCCCATGCCCTTAGCTTATTTCTATAATTTCTCCATTCAATTTCCTTGCCTTTAGCTTTAGGGTCCTTATCAAGGATTTTATTAATTTCTTCTCCTGCAAAAATAAGTTCTCTATTAGCCCATGCCTGCTCTTGAGCTAGAAATTGCTTATCCTTATCTTCTTCAGAAAATGTTGCACTTACGCATACAGGGATACCATCTTCTCCAACCTCTATAGTCTTACCTGCAACACCAAGCTCCCTTAAAAGTTTGGCGTGTTGATCGTAAGTAATTTCTATGAAATTTTCTGGTATTTTTTTATGTATTCTAGAGTCAAAGAAACCATTCAACTCTTTGTTATAAAATATAGCCATATCAGTACCCCACTGCTTGCCATTCAATGATGCCTGATATGTCGTACTGACCACCTGACATCCACTGGTTGTCTACTGTAAAGTTTACCAATGTCTTACCTCTCACCTGAGCATTGTTAGCATTATCCACCCTAGACCCTGTATAATGAAAAGTAGCAACTACATTACTAACTGTGGTAAAAGCAGTAGGAAATATAATACTGACACTAGGTGCAGAACCAGATTCTGCTGTTACTGCGACACTTCCCCACTGTCTGATGATCCCGCCCGGCTCAATCTGATAACCGTTACTTGCTTTTACTTGGTTAGCTCCTTTATAGGCTGTAGATAAACCTAGAGGAGTTAGAAGAACAACATTAGATGTCAGTTGTTGTGTTTGCAAGGCAGATGCTACAGTGGTTCTATTATTTACTTCTGTTTGAGAGTAAGTTTGTACTCTTGAGTAAACAGACAGATTATCTCTAGCTGTTGATTGATTTGGGATATCAGATAGGTTATTAGCAACCTGCAAATATCTTGCATCAGATTGAGTTTTTGTAAAAAAATCACCCGTGTTAGCAAAAGCAATTTCCCAATAGGTGGTAGTACTATCTGTGACTGGGTTCTGGTTAATGCTTACTTGTTTTGCACGGTAGATTGTACCATTAGAACCCATGCAAATAGACTTAGTGCCGTTGAGGCTATATTGGTATTCTGTAGTATTGTCCCACACAGCAATACCATGCTGGTTAATGTGAGCAATAGCGGCGTCCTGTTTCCAGTCAATATAGTTGAAGTATTGCCTTGCTGGAATCTCAACCTGCCAGCCTGTAGCAATTTTTGAATCAGATGGGGCTAAGACATCGCCAGCAGATGCCCATATTTTATTGATATCAACAGGTTTGGTTATTTCAGCCATTTTAGTTTTTCCTTTACAACCCCACATTTTTGAGGTATAGTATTTTTCAAATACAAACTTAAATTTGTATCATATATAAAATTTTAATAGTGAGGTTTATAGAAATGAAATTGTACAAACGAAATAAACTAATCCGAGGTGTTGGTGTCAATGATGCAGATTACTTTGTAAAGCAACATACCATGATTAATGGTAAAACAACTCGTATATGGACGTGTCCTTTCTACGTTAGGTGGGTTAGCATGATAGATCGATGCTATGCGAATCTAACAGAAGGCCGTCCTAACTACTCAGATTGCACTGTTCACGAAGATTGGAAATACTTTTCAAACTTCAAAGCTTGGATGGAAGTTCAAGATTGGCAAGGTAAGCAACTGGATAAGGATATACTTTATAAGGAAAACAAAGTATATTCATCAGAGACTTGTATTTTTGTGGAGCAAAAAGTTAATAAATTTCTGTGCGAAAGCAATGCAACAAGGGGTGAATTTCCAATTGGAGTTAGTTACGATAAAAGAACAGGAAAGTATCTTTCTCGTGCAAGAGCCTTGTATCCAAATAAACAAAAGAATTTAGGACTTTACCCGACACCAGAAGAAGCCCATCAGGCATGGTTAGCTTTCAAACTAGAGCAAGCTAAGATACTAGCATCTGAGCAGTCTGATGAAAGAATTGCTAAAGCTCTTATTGAACGCTATGAAAATTACACTTACTAAGCCCCTAACGGGGCTTTTCTCTTTCTTAAATTTGATAAAGGCTTGCGAAAGTTCCACCATTGCCAGTTATTACAAAATCACTATCCCCGTAACTTAAGCCCCAACCAAGGCCATACCCATATGTGCCTGTAAATTCTCCAAAACCTTTAGCTCCAGGTACACCTTGGAAGCCAAAAAAGTTGTCTCCATCATACTCCCCAAAGTTTATTCTTACGCCTACAGTCTTTGGAATAAGCCTTGATGGATAACCCGGTTCATTACTGATGTAGAAGAGGAGCGCCCTTTCAAAATCAGTTAAGGCTCTTGATAACAATACAGTAATAGAGGCGTCTCCCTCTTCTGTTAATACTGTCGTATCAGTCCCGAAAACAAGGTTGAGTACAGCTAGAAATTCTTCTGGTGTAGATGATGTGGTATTCTTGAAAATCTTGGCTTTAATGAATAGTCTGTATGTTGCGTCATCTAGTTCAATGTTACCACCGAGTGGTTTACCAAAATCGTAGAATATACCACCGACAGATGAATTACCAAGTTCACCGAAACTTGCTGCTTTAGTTGCACCTTGAAAGCCAAAGAAGTCATAGAAGTCAGCATTTAGTAAAATACGTTCTTGACCAACAATCCTACCAATAACATCAAGTTGAGCACCAGTGGCAGTATCAAGACTTCTTAATTGCATAAGGTCTTTAAATACTTTCTGTATTTCTACTTGAGCATTGATAAGTAGTTGGAGATACTTATCAAAAACTTCCTTGTCTTTGAACTGCTCCGTCACTCGTTCACGGGCTTCAGACAGATAGTCTTGCTCAATAAAGGGATTCAACATTTTATATCCCTCTTATGTGTTGATAATAATATTGTCTGAGGAAAGTGAAGCAATCATATCGAAAGCTACCGGAATACTGTCTGTACCCGCTGGACTGGGAGATGTTCCTATAAATAAGCTATCAATCTCATGACCTTTTACGGTATTGATTGGTGTGAACAACCTACTCCAAATCACATCGTCACCAATACCAAGATTACTATCAAAGTACGCAATCAATGAAGACTTAATGTCATCAACACCTGTTCCCGGAAATTCACTATCTGTCGTAAGGTTGATTGTAATATAGATTGGAAGTGGATCAGGACGTTCAAAACCAATATTATGAGAAAAGCCTTGAGTATCAAAGATAACTACAACAGTGTCACCGTAGCTTCTAATACCCATTGGCTTATTTTCCCAAATGGTATTTGCAATATCAATACTTACACCACCAAGAACGATAGGCATGAAGCTATGCGCAGGAACACCAAAAGCATCTACAACATCTGTATCATTCTCATAGATACGAACTTCTTTAACACCTTCAAGGTTGATCAGTGCTGAGTACAAAGCTTCAAGAATGTTGGATGCTCTCTCAAACTTAGTCTCTCTAAACCTTAAGCGTAATCCTTCATCTGTTTCAAGGTTACGCCCTGGGCTTGCAGCCTGCGGGTTTGTCACACTATCCCACCCAAGTTGTGGAGTTAGGATAACGTTCAAGGTATTAGCTTCTGCCTTAACTTCACCAACCGTGCTACTTTGTACTTCACCAAGTTTTTGTACTTTAGTGACACCAAGATTGGGTGTTACAGTGAAGGTTACAGCAGAGAATTCATCTATACGACTGATCTTAAGACTTGTCCCTTCAATACTGCTGACAAGACTTGGGTGGCTTACTATGATTACAGCATTTAAGCCTGCAACAATCTCAGCAGCTGTAGCAGAAGCATCACTTGTAAAGTTGATTGTATTGGATGTGGTGATAGATGTGTAAGTTATGCTATAAACTGTGGTATTAGAGACCGTTACAGGAGTAACTGTGATACCAACCGCTTGAGAAGGAGATAACGCTACAGGAGATAGAATAGTCCACTGACTGCTGTCAATTGAGCTGCCTATAGTGAGCCCTGACGATACCAGAGTACCATTATCACCAGATATGATCACTTGCGCTGTAGAATACGTCTGCTCTTGTCTGGTGATGCCACCAAGAGCTACAAGGTTATCTAGAGCAATACCAGTTGCAGAGTTAGGATCAAATGCCTGATAATCAGCTTGTGCCACTTCCCACAGATCTGCTAAGCTTGGGCTAATAAGCGCCACAAGCCTACCCAAAGCTGAGCTATTGGATGTGTCGACCTGATCACCGGGCTGGACTAAATCTTGGAATAAAGAGGTAGCTTCAGCACGTAGGTCTGAAAGTATCTCTGTCATTCTTTTTATTGTAAAGCCTTGGTCAGAAATACCCGCCATTTTATTTCCTTAATTTAATTAAATAGTGATGGGAGCTGTAATCTGACCATCATTAACTCTCACAGAGAAAGTCATGGAATATTGTCTTTTAACGAATGTGGATGAAAAGGATGTAATTTCCTTAACTCCATTTTCTGATAAGATAGCTGTTTGGAAGATTAGGTCTACACTATCTTTTGTAGTCTTACGTCCAAGAATACTTTGATACCAAGGTATTCCGTAAGTAGTGTCCAAAAACCATTCATTCTGAAAGGTTCGCAACAGGATTAAGAGTCTCTGCCTTACAGTATCAATCAGAGGTTGAGTGGTTTGATCTTTTGTTAAAGGTCCATTCCTCCACACAATATCCCTTGTCTGCTCGTCTAATAAGAAATCCATATTTTACACCATAGTTCCAGAAGTACCGTTGCCCGGAGTAACGCCCGTATGCTTGTGAAGATTTATATTGATAGTATTCAGTACATATGTACCTGTCTGGGTGTAATCGCCTTGATGCGTAATAGGGCCAATCCAGAGGGTGCTACCGGCGTCTACTGTAAGCTGTGGTGTGTTAAGATTAATACTTGAAGCAGCATTAATAGTAACATCACTTCCTTCAACAACGATTGGCATGTTACTTGTTGTAATACCAATACTGCCATCAGCACGAATCCTAACCTCAGCTTCAGCTCCACCTATATTACCGAATATCACAGTATCTTTACTGTTGTGAGCAAGTACATGCTTTGCTGGATTGTTTACAGCATTCCCCGGAGGTTGGATACCTGGAATGAAGATAGCATCACTCTTATCCATCTTAGAGAAGTTGGTAGGTGCTGCTGGTCTTCCGTTACCACCCTTCCAAGCTTCAATACTACGCATAGAGAATATGGCTGTACCTGTATCACCTACGTTAATAGGGAAGGTGAAGCCAGCAGTCTTAGACACTTGGAAAGAGACAGGAACACCTTGAATGACAGGACGTTCCTTAACAGTACCATCCTTGAACATCTGGTTCACACTTGGTTGAATATCTACCATCTGAGTGTTCAAATCGTCTCTGATAGAAACAACAATACAAGGAATACAAGTGTATTTGTTATTGTTCTCTGATTCGATGGCACTCATAACAAAGTCTTGTAATTCTGGAACCATAATTTACTTCCTGTCTACTTTCTCTAGTGTTGTGGCCTTGATTTCTGTGTACCATGGATTTGAACGCCAACTACCAGTGTGCCTAATATCTTCTACTTTGTACCATCCGGTAATGAGGGTATCTTCAAGTCTGATGATATCCCCAGCTGTAATGGCGGGATTAAGCAGTATCTTGAATTGAACTCCAGGCTTCTTAACCCTATCTTTCTTTGATCTATCTTTGTTTAAGGTAGTACGGTAAGGAATCTCAACCATACCCGTAAACTCAGATATAACATAAGCCTGATTGAAGTTCTCAGTATTGGCTCTATCATTATTGTTAACGTAAAGAACTTCACCATCAAGCTGCCAGTTTAAATTATACTTTTCAGATAACTCATCCAGCATTTCTTTGGGTGTTCCTGAGAGGGGATAACCATAGATTATTTGGTTGTTTAAGTTGGTGCCGTTATAAACACCACGATCAGCGCCAATAGCCTTACGTAGCTCTTCAATTGCATCTTGAACATTCTTACCCGGAGGTACAACTTGACTCAACACTTCGTGGTTTAATTCTGTGTACCCACTTCCCATTTGTATTTGAGTAACACGGTCTGTACCAGACTTTCTAGTGGTGACATTATTAACTTGTCCAGAGAAAAGTCTTTTAACACCACCTGTATCTTCATAACCTGCTGAGAATACTGCTGCTGGGAAATCTGTATCCAAAATCTTTAGTTGGTCGTCAGTCAGATTATAAACTTCAATAGAGGCAGAGTTTGTTTTCTTCTTGTTGTTAACCGACTTCGAAATATCAAACGTAACTTGAAGGGCGTCAATTTCTAAAGCGTTTGTAGTTTGATAATTACCGATAATTAACTTGTACTGACGATTCTTCTGAATCAAATCCATAACTACACCTCATCCCAGATATAAAAGAGGCTGTAGTATTGATCAATTGAATCGGGGTACACTTTGTACGGCTCAGAAATGATGTCAGCTTTCTCTTCCATCCAAAAGAATCCGGTTAAAGGAAATAATGCATAATCTTTAAATATTGGATAATTTGGAACTAAAGCTTCACCTAAAACAATTGGATTATTGTTTTGATCATACAATGAGAGAGAATAAAGCTGAGTACGCTCGTTATAGATAAATTCAAGGTTGTAAGACACATCTTGCAGAGCTACAGCATATGTATAATCAGGATCAGAATACAGAGGGAGCGAAATGTATTTAGTAGCCATTAATTCTCCCTAGCCTGTCTTAAAGGATCTGTATCTTTAGGTCCACTATTATCACCAACATCTTGAGGTGTGCTGTCTTGTTTACCTTTGTCAGCTTTTATTGCGCCCTTCTTCTTAAGAGAGTTAACAACATCTTTTGGGATTGTTGTTTTCTTAAGGTTTGCAAAAGTCACTTGTTCAAAAGTGATATCACAATAGAGCGCATAACCGGAGTTGGCATCTTCTTTGAAGGTTACGCTGGTGATAACAAGTCTGTTTATAATCCTTTTTACATTAGCCTTATCGAATTCATAAAGTCTTACTAATTGAATACTTGGAGTATACTGACTAGTGTTTGAATTATAAATATCACCAGTAGCCAAACTGGTGAGAGCTTGTCTGATTTGATCCAGTAGGTCAGCCCTTCTAGCATCAACCGTCACATTTGGAGTAGCGTCTCCAAGAAACTGTCCAATGCTGTCGGGAATAAATTTCTGTAGTACACTTTGATCTGTAGAATTAACTGATACAGCGGAAGGTGCGGGGAATGTGTTTACTGGCTCAACACCATCAAATGCCTGAACTAAGTACACACCAGTAGAGATATCGACCCCAGTAATTACACCAGATAAAGTAATTACTGGATTGTCCCTAATGAAGTGATCGGAAACATTCCCACCATTGGCGATAGGGTGTTTGGTAACTTGACCTTTAAAGTTTTGTGTATATGCAGTAACAGCATCAAAGTAGATGAAGCCGCCTAAATCATCTGTTAAATCTTCTCCCCAACGAATCCCGATGGTCATATATAATTCCTATTCTTTTTGTGGGAAATTAACAGATGCGTTAGACAGTTCAATTTTAAATCTGTTCATCAAATCTTCGGCTTGAGATTGAACATCAATATTACCCATTGTTGCTGGGTCAATATTGATACTAATATCAAACTGATTAGTTACTGAGCCAGATCCGTTGAGTTGGTAATCATTACCCGCAGCAGCTTGATCCATCGCCATATTCTTTTGATTTTCATCATACAGAGCTGGGTTTTGATAAAAGAAAGAGTTAGGATCATCATATACAGCACGACCTCTGTCTCTGGCTCTACCAAAACCAGCCATAGTATTATTCACAAGGTCTCCAACAATAGCTGCTGGACTGGTGTATTCTATACCAAAGATACTAGCTTTTTCTGTATCACTTCTATTAGTATTTTCAGTGGGGACATTGCTGCTTCTCCATCTCTGAAATTCAGCAATAGCGTTCAGGATTGCAGCAAGCTCTTTGGTGGTTGCCTCTAGTGTAGGAAGAAAATCACCAAACAGTTTTGTTGGATTGAGTGCTGACATCTGTTCCCAAAGGGTTTTAATGTCTTGCCAATCTTTGACTAACTGTGACGACTTATCAATACCAAGCCAATCGGCTACAAGACTGTCTTTACCTTCAAGAGCCCTGACAAATGACTGAGGGAAAAGTAGTAAATCATCGGCCCATTTAGTAGCTTCGTTGAAGCCCTCAGCAAGAGTCCTTACCAGACCATTACTCTCACTTAATCCTGCTGTAAGGGTGCGAAATATACGGGCAAAACCTTCTTCTACGCCTGAATTAGAAGCGAGAATAGCAGTATCACTAACAGCATTCTGGTAACGAGCTTGTTCTGCCTGTGATGCCTGCGATGCCTTGCTCAGCCCCGGAGCAGCGCGCTGGCTAGCGATAGTTGCAGCAACATCCAAAATATTACCCCGTACGGTGCCAGCTTTCATGGCGGCCTCAAGGGCAATAATTGCAGCGCTTCCTTTGAGATTACCACCTGTCTGCTGTTGATATGCTTGAGCAAAGATATCTTTAGCGCCGGGAAGGCTGTTACCTAATTGCTTAGTAAGCTCTTCAGCTTGGAGCTTATCTTTACCAGCAATCTGAGACAATGCGTTAAATACGAGTTTCTGTCTGGCGGGGCTTAATTTATTGACCCGTCCGTATTCAGCAAAACCTTTAAAAATATTTCTGGACTGTGCTACTGTGCCACCAGAACCTAATAGGTTAGAGGTAAGTACGTTGAAATCACTAGACGCATCTAGATAATTAAGACCTACTCTATTAGCCTGATTACGTAACCAATTGAAAGATTCTTCCCCTTGTTGAGCCGTACCACCATTAGCCAAGCTAACTGCTTGCGTCTGTAACTGAGCGGCAACAACTTCTTGGTTACGTCTGTTCAAAGCACCAAGACCATAACCACCTAGTCCTAATGCAATAGCTGGACCATAGAACCTAGAGAGCCCGCCACCAATCATACCCCCAGTTGCAGCAGCTTTAGTGGCAGTACCAGCGCCGCCAGATGTTCTCACAGTAGCTACAGCAGAAGCTCTAGCCATGGCTCCACCAAGAGCCATATTCAATCTTGACTGGTCTACAACAAATCTTTCGATACGAAATACTGTAGTAGCACTGGCAACATCTAATGCAGTGCCTAACACCCTATTCATTGCAGACTGATTGACACTAAACTTGGAGAGATTAAGATTGAAGAACATCTTCATCTTCTCACCAGAGGTCTTCATCTTACTTTCAAGAATTCTTAGCTGAGCATCAAACCTTGCCATTTCAGACTGAGGAAAGACAATCGAAGTTCCTATCGTATAACGTGCAACCTCCAAAGGTCTTCTCCTTATTTCTTAGTCTTAGATTCTGCTAAGGCTTCATCACGAGCCAGCTTCTTGAGTGTGTCATATACATCTAGTGTTTCTAGCATTTGAAATAACTGCTTGGTACTATATTTTGTACTCATATCAGCAGCTATATCCAACCCACCTTTTTCATGAGTTGCAATTCTATAAATCTCCCATCTTTGGGAATACTTATTTTCAATCTCTTTTTCTACAGGCCCCGGTACAGAAGGATTATTAACTACTCTTCTGTACCGGGCGCCTGAAAAACATCAGAGAAATTATACTTGATAACTTCTGCATAGAGTTGTTGCAGGTGCATATATTTACGAGCAAAGATGATATCGAAACGTTTATCATCAATGATTTTATTTTCTCTAGTTACATAGGCTTTGATAACACCCTTCATAACTTTCAAATCACTTTTACCACTGTCCATATCAGCTTGATACTTTTCCATAAAAGCGAGGCCGTCAGTAGCTGACATAGCGGTTACTACGTATTCTTCTCCATCAACCTCAAGAGTTTCTTGAGGGAGGAAGTCTGTAAATTGTGGAGCTGCCATTTATTTTATCTCAGATTGTAGTTAGCTTAAAATAAATCACTAACAAAGTCAGTTGCATCACTGATGATGTTATCTAGGAGGCCAGTGCTTGGTCTACCATTACCACCAACAGTGTATGATTGTGTTGATTGCAGAATAATTTCCCAAGTGTTATAAGTGAAATCACCAGAGAAAGATTTTGCAGGGTAAGATGTAATGTAAGCTTCATTGCTTGAGAATACGCTTCTACCAGAACTATCTTTAAGAGTTAAGGTAATTCTTGCTGTACCTTCATCAATGTCTAGATCATGTATTGCAGATAACACATCATTACTTTGTGCTGTCTGAATAAGAGTAATAGTGATAGTTGCCGAGCTATCTACGTTTTTAACTCGTGTGTTCTTGCCACGAATACCGTAGATAGGGGTGAATGCTTTTACACGTCTGTTAATACTTAAATTATCCCATCCAGTGATTATATAACCACCAGTAGATAGTTTAACATCTGAAGCTGAATATGTCTCAACACTAAAAGAATTAGTCATTTAAAGTAATCCATTCAATGCTGGGAGAGCAGAAGCAGCAATACTGACAATATCATTTAAGATAGATTCCGCATCACCATTACCACCAAGGTTTATAATCGCTGAGCTTGAACGCAAGGTCCATGCACGAGGTTCATACTGGTTACTCTTTACTAAAGAAGGGATACCCTCAATCCATGTAGTTGTGGAGAAGAATAAATCTGATCCACTACCATCCTTGATCATTAGGGGGAACTTGCCTCTTTGTGTAATTTCGTCTAATTGCCAGAGTCTTGTAAGAAGCTGGTTAGAATCACTACCACTATAAAGAGTCAATGTAATTGTATAGGTTTGGTCATTATTATACATCCGACTAACTGTTCCATCAGCAGTACGTTTAGATGTAAAAGGTTTGACATCCTTGTCAACAGAAATAAATGACCCTTGAATAAAGCCTGAGACTGGAATACCAGCAAGAAGAATAGTTACTTCCTCTGGCATATAAGTAGCTAACTGGGCCATTATACTTCCTTACCTATTAGAGCTGCCACCGGGCTGGAACGGAACTACCCACAGCCGCCATTGCTGCAACTTCAGCAGCATCAAATTCCATATTGCTACCAACGTGAGAATCCATACTTACAGCACTGATCATCCAGTCACGAGTTTCAGTGGTATTTGAATATCCAACATCTGGAACTGTTGCAATGAATGCTTGGTTAGATGAGAATACGCTAGTACCAGAGGTGTCTTTGATAGTGATGGAAAAGACCCAAGAATTTCTATCGTCTTCCTCGTCAGCACGTTGCAGCTCTTGCAAAATAGCATTACTTGAACTTTGTTGAAACAGTGTCAGAGAGATAGTGCTTGCTTTGTTGCGACGCTTCACACGCCCAGCTTGTAGATCAGAAGCTACATAAAGTTCTGATGCTGGGGTGATACGTGAAATATTTAGAAAAGTACCATCGGCGTAACCACCAATACGGTGAACAAAGTCACCCTTACTGATGATTACAACCATTGCTTCGGGGCTGTATGAGCCCAATACGCCATCGGCCATATTTTTATCCCTCTTAATTTACTATCCTCAGACTGAGAGGAATCCAGTGATTTGAACCTTTCTGATGGAAGCTGCAAGGCGTGCATTAAACTTAAATACGCCAGCAGTACGTAAAGCTCTCAGAGTTTCCGGGATTTCCAGAACATCAGGAACGGTTACAGTCCAACCACGATCAATCGCGCCGTTTGCTTCTGCTTGTGAAAGCACAGAACGAATTTCGTTCTCTACAATCACAAGTCCTGGATTAGTTACGTTTATGTTTAAAGTAGTTCGTTAAGCTACTTTGACTTCTTTGAGGTATTTATTTCTTCTTGTAATGGCACTATTCACGGTTCTCAATGAACGTCCCTCACAATACTTTGAAAACTCTTCTTCGCTCATCTCACCGAGCTTTTTAGTGTATTTAGAATCTCTTAGTTTACCAAGTTCTGAAGCTTTACCATTGTCTTTCAGGGTTTGATGGGATTTTCTGGCTTTTCTTTGTAAACCAGTTAACCCATCTTCACCAATTTTAGACATTGTCTCTTGAGCTTTGGCGGATGCAGCAAAGAAATCCATTTTCAATTTTCTCTTTGTTTGAATCTCTTGCTCTTTTTCAACAGAATAATTTGAACGCATCTCTGAGATTCTTTTGGAGATATTATTTCTCCAATCCTCTCCTTCGGGGGTATTCCAAACCCAATCCTTAAGCTTATCTGCTCCTTTTTCAACAGAGGATTTTCCTTGAGCGTCTAGCTTATTCTTTCCTTCAGAGATAAGTTGACCAATGATTGGATTATCTCCGTAATTTTGGCCCCAACCTTGATTTGCCCAATCTGACCTTTTATAGATTTTATAAGCAACTTTTAGTTCCCAAGCAAACATCTCTTCAATGGAATCAAAAGTGTAAGCCAGTCGGAATGTAAAATTCTCTGGATTCTTTTTAAATTCTTTCTTTAATCTTCCCGATGTGAAATAGACCTTCCCGAAATCTTGGGTTGGTGTGAGATTCTTTTTCACATTTGCGTAACGGACGCCAACATATTTCTTGTTGTCAGCCTTCCTAATTAGGAAATAACCGTAGGGTGAAACGCTATCAAAGTTTTTATGTTTCAAAGTTAAATTACCTCATTACGTCCTTACATTTTCATGCAAGACCAGACTATATCTTCACGTTACGAGACGTGCCCCCTATTTCGGATCACTTGATCCTACGGCATTACTGCCTAGTCGTTGAACGTTCCCTTTCGGGCTTCGCTGCTGATTGTCCAATTCATCTTGTTTTCAAACATTCACGTTTGAGTCATATATTATACTTAGACTCTGCGTTGTAGTCAAGATGACTTTAGGAGTTTCCAGCAATTAAAGGGGTGTACATTAATCTGTCGCCAGACTAAGCCGCTAAAGTTAACGGAATTTTTAAGCTATTAACTAGACGGAAATAGATGCCTTCCTGAAGTCTAGCGTATAGGTAATCTTCAACAATCACCTGATCGATTGGTGTACCATCAAACATGTTGCCATCTTGGAAAATATTCAACCCACCAACACGAGTATACATATTCATGTTTTTAGTACGTAGATTAGCTCGTGCAGTGTCATCAAGTTTACTTACTGTAGTACCCTGAGCAGCACGCTTGAAGTCCCAATCATTTGAGCCGGGAGTGTATGGTAGTTGAGCACCGGCCCATGCAGCTTCAGGATATTCAGTATCTGCTGTTGGTAGGTAGATACCAAAAATACGGCCAGCATTTTGTGAACTGAGCACCGCCGCAATATCCGTTTCACCTGTGGTAATCACTGCTGGATCTTGTGAGGATGTTCCCATGATCTTACGTTGCGCTGCAATTACTGCACTTACTGCGATGACATCCGGCTGGTTATGGGTGTCCAGTGTCAGTTCGTACCAAGTGCTGTTGTCTTGGTTCATAGCCAACTCAGCATCGGCGTAACTTTCTGTTGGAGCAGCATTTACAAGCGTAATATTACTAGAAGCTCGTAGTGACCAAGGAGTACCAGCAACGGTAGGACCAACAGTGAAAGTGCCATCCAAGTTATCAGTGAAGGTTACGCCTACTGGGCTTGTACCTACTGCTGTGTCCAAACCTGCAATGATTTCAATTGCTGTGGCTGTGCCATCACTGGTGAAGCTATAAGTGGTGCCATTAATAGTTACAGTGTAAGGAGTAGAGTTCTGTACAGTTACAGAGCCGTTCACAGTGTTAACTTGACGACGACCTACTACAACACTGGGAGGTACAGCACCAACAGTAGATTGTCCGAAAAGTTGTCGAGCAATTTTAAATACGGGGTCCGTGGTGCTGAAATCTACACCCACCGCATTAAGATCTGTATAGGTTCGTGTACGTTCAGAAAAATTAGTAAAGGTAGCTAGGATGCCAGGGATTTGGAATGAAGCTACCTCAACGGGGGTTGACTGTCGAGTCAACGTAATTTGGATAATTTGGTCAATTTCTGACATTCGAATGTCCTCTAATTATGGTTTGGCATACGAATGCCTTATGGTATAACAATATTAGGTGGGACTGTGAAGACCTCACCCGTTTGGAGGTTTTCTAATATTACAACCTCAATAACATCTACAAGCTCTTGTGCAACTACTGTATAGGAAAAGGTAACATCTAAGTTGTGGTATTCAACCCACTTAGTATCTCTTTTCTGTGGTGCTCTACGCATAGGACTTTTACGCATAACACCCATCTTGTTTTTAGCTAATTCTTCAAACACTTTGTGATTGTTATTGATTCTTTGATTGAAGCTTGAAGACATTTCTCCAGACTTACTACCACAGAAACTAAATTGTACAAACACTTCATAAGATGCTTGAGTAGCCAATATCTCTTGGGTATCTGTAAGTGTTGAAGTTGTGTGATGCCCTTGCTGAGTATTGCTTAGGATGTTAATTATCACAAAGCTTTCCGCAGGTTCTGTGCCATTAAGGTGGCTAAAGATAACCTGTGGGTTAGTAAACTCTGAAAGAGCCACTAAAGCAACATTACGAAGCCCATCTTCTAGCTGAGAATAAATACTCATGGTTTAGCCTCAACTTTTGATTCTACAGACTCCAACATCTTCCCTGTTTTGATCAAAGGATCGTTAAAACCCTTGTCTGCAATCGTTCTAGGACTGTTAGGTGGTGTGGACCATTCGATAATAGATTGCTTCATTTCAGCAGTGAGAATTGAGCCTAACTTTGTGTATTCTTGGATGAATGTGGACTTACCTTCAGCAATACTTTTCATGTTAGCCTTGAATAAATCCGGAAGCTGCTTAGCTACCTTGCCACCAAATCCTACACGCATAAAAGGACGTGTTGGGTTCTTTACAGTCCCCTCTTCGTTGTCCCTAGCAATCTGGGCAACTTGAGCGTTGTTATTCTCTTCACCATAAATAGCATCTTCAAAGAATCCAGTAGAAACCTCAAGATTGTTACCAACCAAGATATTTCTCTTTATCTTATCCCAGACAGAAGTATCTACTTTTAATGTAAACGCCATAGATACTCCTTAGTTTGGTGTAAGCTCAATTCTTGCAGCCTGAGAATCTTCTACAAAGTTTACATACCCTTGTAATAAGATTGTTTTTATTTCGTCAGCATCACCATGGAAATTATGCTTATGTACTTCTAGATGGCATGGTCTGCAAAGTGTAACTAAGTTATAGTCAGAAAAGCGAAGTTCCGGGGCAGAGGACCAAAATTGTATATGATGGACATTTAAAGTTCCGCCATGTTTGGAGCACCAAGTACAAGTATAATTATCTCTTATGAGAATTTTTCTACTATACTCGTAAAACTTAGTCCTCAAAATATGCTCTTCATCTCTAACATAATCTTCTTCGTTTATACCAAGGGCTTTACGACGATCAGCGTGTTTCTTGTAAAGTAGTTCAGAACAAGATTCTGCTCTTTTACAACCACAACTGGTAGAATTCCCATTCTTTAGGTGAGCGTGTAAAATTGTTTGAATTTCTCCACAACTACACTTACAAATCCATTTTCTAGGGTCTTCCTCATCTCTATTCAGTGCTGTCAATCTGCCAAAAGTTTGTCCAGTTAAATCTTGAGCCTTTTCTTTGTTTGCCAATGTTCGGGCACAACCACAACTCTTAGTTGGCGATTTTGAGGTAAGTTGGTTCCCAGATACCACACATTCACTACCACAATCACACAAACAATTATAGTATTTAATATTATAGCTCTGGCCTGACTTTGTTACCTTACTGACTTTATGAGAAAAATCAATTACGGTCAGCATCTCAACTTTCATATTGATTAGATTTATTTGTCTAGTCAATTAGGCGTCAACTCGATACGGACCGCCTGAACGCGAACATGCTCAAGGATTCCCATTCCGTTCGTCCAATCATCAACCTTCATGATTTTATAACGGTCACTCTTCCAAATGAATTCATCAGCAGACCAGCCACCAATTCCTTCCTTGAGAGTACGAGCATAATCAGCAGAGTAGAATTTAACCCAAGCTCTTGTTCTGTCAGCCTCTGGGAGCATGAGAATTTCATAAGGTTTTAATGGTTGAATATTGACTTGAAGAACTATTTCAGAAGTAGATCCTTCTACCCACCTGCCATTAACATAAGAACCTTCAGATTTACGAAAGATTGTTAGTGGAATTTTGTGAGTTAATAGGAATTGAGGTTTTAACATTTCAACTCCTTAAGGGTAGACAAATGTCTCAGCAGCAGCGTGACAATCATTGCATCCACAGCCAGTTTCACAACAAACAGCTTCCCTGCAATTATCTCCATCACACACTTCAATGTTCATAAGCTTGCTTGGACACTTATTAGCAGACCAAGGGAACAAACCTGGAGGTATAATGAATGTTGGATTGTTGATAAAGTTACCAAGAGCTGCTAGATAGTTCTTTGCGTAGTCGTTCCAAACGAGAATATCTCCCGTTTGTTCTCGGGTGTTATAACCTGAAATAGTGAACGAGGCAGATATTGCTGCCATCCTTGCAGCCGCATAAACATTTTGATTTGTTAGATCAAGAAATTGTTGAATCTCTTCATCTGTAAAAATAGGGTAAAATGGATTTGACGGGACATTGCCTATCAAAAGGTTTACCTGTTGTACTGGGGTAAGAGCCATAGCCTCTCCTTAAAGGAGGGCAGACAAGCTGCCCAGTTTCTTACGCAGCAGGCATAATACCGGCAGCAATCAATTTAGTAAGTAGTGCATTATAAGCTGCGGTTACAGCAGTAAGGTCTGCAAATGCTGGGGATTGTTGAGCAGTGAAAGTAATTTGTTTTACTTTACCAGCTACAGTAGTCGTTGCAGCAGGAACAGTAGCGCCTGTGATACGACCATCAAGCTCACGAGCCGCGAAGATCCAACCATTTTTAGTTGTTACAGCCATCTTTCATACTCCTAAGAATTTGGGGCTATGTCTCAAGCCCCTTTCTTTATTTAGTTCTTAACTTAAATACTTAGGTCAAGGACAGACGCACGATGGCTTCTGGATTCAAGCAAGCGTTCAAGAAGTTCTGTTCAGTCATGATTTCGATCTGATCATCTTTCTCGTTCAGGTATTCAAAGAAGTAGCTACCTTGAGCGCGGCGGTTGATGCTACCAAAACGGTTAGCCGGAGCGTAGTAGGTTTTGAGGAAGTTACGGATACCAACAGGCATCATGTAAGCATCACCTTCAGGAATGAACGGTACGAAAGTACCAGCAGCATTCTCATAGCCAGCAGCACCAGCGTTGATAAAGGTCATACCAAACACGCTCATCATTTCAAAACGAGCATCCAGGCCAGGAACATCCATACCACCTTGACCCAACAGGATACGGGCAGCTTGAGCTTGGTCTACATATTTGAATGCGTCAGTTACGTAAGCATTCTGTTGAACAGCGTTGTAGTAGGAGTCAGAGCACAGAACAACGAAAGAACGAACAGTACCAGCTTGACCATCACGCAATGCATTACGGGTAGCTTTCTTGGCATCGTTGAAGTCTGCACGAGGGTCAGTAGCCGAAGAGAGGTCAGTAACAATCTCAATACGAGTAACACCGAACTCAGTGTAGAAGTTGGTAACTACAGTGGCACGAGGTGCGTACACAGTACCAGTGGTGATCAACTGCATACGAGCAGCTTCTTTGGTCAGTGCATGAGCTTCACGAACGTCAATCATTTTGTCAGCACGAACCGACGCAACAGTCTCCAGTTCAGCAAACTCAGCCAGAGAGCCGGCTTGTACAATACCGTCAACATCGTTTGGAGTGATTGCATCATCCAATGGGAAGTGAGGGATTTTCAGCAACAGGCTGTCTTGTTCACGACCAGCGATGGTTTGGTTACGTTCATCCCAGTTACGATCTTCAAGCAGATGGGACTTACGAGTACTACGAGTAATTTCAATAGTCTTTTGGGTGGAATATACATCCTCAAACAGACCCAGAGCATTGGTGATGCCTACGGTGTTGGGGATTACAATCAGTGAATCGGTACGGTCAACAACTTTACCGAGGTTCTGACGATCTAGTACAATAGCCATATTATTTATGTTTCCTTAGCTTAGAGAGTTTGTTAAACAGTCGCTTAAACTGTTTTAAGTACTTGGATGCCTTGCTGTTCAAGCAAACCTTTGAGGGTTTCAACTTGAGCGTCAGTGAGAGCAGCACCACCAACGTTAGTAGCAGATTTAGCAACTTGTTTGATGTAATATTCTTTCAGTTGCAGAGCACCAGAAGTACCAACAAAGCCAACAGCATTATATTGATTAGCTGCGATTGCACGAGGTACGAAAGAAGGATTGAAGCTAAAGTGATCGCCGTAAACAACTGCAAACTCATTGGTCAGAACCAGAGGAGCAGCAGAGGCCAGAACGGTCCAAGCAGCAGTCAGATCAGCATTTTTAGCGCGATAAACTACAGTGCCGAGACGGATAGCTGGGGTGATAGGGGTGATGTTCAAGTCACGGCGGCTATAACCAACAGATGGGTCAAGCTCATGCACGACAAGATCAGAGAAGCGTTGGGTGAAAGTTTCAGCAACGAAAGGCATATTTGATTCCTTTAAAATAGAGAGATTAGCTAAGGCTAATTATTTCAAACCTAGTTTTTGTTTGATAAGGTCTTCGGTAACATCTTTAGACTTAGAGGCTTTAGCTTCAGGAACTACTTCTGTACCTTGGTCGCCAAGTTCTGTAAACATATCGGATGCTTCAAGAGCTTGTTTCTGTGCAGCAAAACCACTCAGAACAGTTTCAAATGCGCTGTCGTCAAGGCTGGAGAGGGAAGTGGATACAGCCTCTACTTTGTCAGCGGACATAACAGCGGCAAGTTTGGATTTACGGGAGTCCATTTTCATAGTTTCAGTAGCTGCTTTCATCTGTGCAACTTCTTGGAGTGCAGCAGCTAGGGCAGTTTCTTTTTCGGAGAAAGCAGATTGCAGAGTAACGAGGGTTTCTTTTACAGAGGTAAGCTCTGCTACTTGGCCTTCGTACTGAGCAAGTTGTGCTTGCAGTTCAGTAATTTGGTTCATTTCCAGAGTTTCCTCATTTTTAGTCATATTAAACAGTTTGTTTTTAAGCATTCCACTCTCTTGGGGTTTCTGAGCCGTATCGGCAAGGTAATTGTAAAATGACTCAACAGTCATCTCTGCATCAATCAAACCAAGTGCCATTGCTTCTTTAGGGAGGAATGTACGAGCTTCAGTTGATTTAACACTATCAGTTGATAGGTTACGCTGAGTTGCAACAAACTCCACGAATTCAACATACAAAGAATCTACTTTGGACTGAATATCGTTGATGAAATCAGGACGGAAAGAACCATCTTCTGCATACGGCACCTTACTGGAGCCTGCATAAACGAAAGAACGTTCATAGCCTTCTTTCTCTAGAGCTTTCGAGTCATTCATAAGTCGAACAACTACACCAATCGATCCAACTTCAGATCCGGGAGAAACAATAATTTCATCGGCAATAGAAGTAAGACCATATCCAGCACTTGCTGACATACCGTCAGTGAAGGCTAGAATCTTTACACCATTCTGGTCAGCAAGATCACGCATATACTGAGCAGTTGGAAATAAACCGTGAGCTTCACCACCTGGGCTGTCAACCATCATTGCAATAGTTTTGGCGCCGCTCTCAACAAGATATGTAAAATCTTCTTTTAGTTGAGTGTAGGAAGTGCCCCCACAATCCATACCCATCAGTGTAACTGGTCTGTAGGATAGTGGACCATCAATAGATAATGTAGCTACACCAAGGTCAGCATTAAATGAGTAACGCTCATTAGCTTCACCTTTGTGCTCATCAGAAACCTCAAGCTTAAAACCTTTAGTGCAGCGATCATCTAGGTACTTAGCAATTGCATCAAAGCCCTGGATAGACATTAATTGTGGAGTATTTAAAGTCTTCTCACGGAGACGAAATAAAGCGTGCGGCATTTACGCCTCCTGCTGCTGTTTAAATTCTGAAAGCCACAAAGCATCTTGTGAAGGATTCCAACCACCTAGAAAATATCTAACCATCTTAGTTACCCAATATCTATCTTCAACTAGAAGATTAAACTGTTTTACTATGGATGGTACAGATGCTACATTAGAACTAAAGTAATCGTAGAACTTATCGGCATCAGACCATCTTGGTTCATACCGTAGTCGATTATATTTTTCATTCCAAAATCTAGTTGGATTGCCATCATCGTCTGTAGGGCGTGGTAGAGATTTTCTACCATTTAATCTTTTAGCCAACCTGTCAGGATTATCTATCCACAAGTCTTTGTGAATGTCACTCATCTTCTTTTTAGAATCTTCAGAATGATTGAGAGTTTCTTTAATATCCCGAAGAAGTTTAACGTTCTGACCACCAGCAACTGTGTTCCAACCAATCTTAGGATCAGGTCTTAGTTTAGCTTCAAGGTCGATAGCATAATCATCGTCACAAATAACCAGAGTTTCTACAATAACTATATCTTTATATTTAGCTAAGGCATTGTGAATTCTGTATTTTTTCCTATCTTTACGATTAGCTTCTTTCAGATGTGTTCTAAATCGCTCTTTAGTAGTTTTAGAAGTAATTCCAATATACCCTTCAGAGAACATATCTGTATGTTCAGGAAGCCTTAGCCAGTATACTTCAGCCATACAGCCTCCTAAACGTTTTCGTTATTTGATGTGGAAGAGTCGCCTGAACTACCATCTGAAGATCCAGTGCCGTTGTTCAAGCCCTCAGTCATACCGGAACCTGATGCGGAAGTATCTGGAGAAAGAATCTTTGTAAGATCCTCTGTAGACAAACCAAGATCCACACGATAAGGGATGTCAGCAGCTTTCATTATCCAATTGATAACTTCAGGAACTTTCGGAAGGTTGCCAGTTGCAGACACGCGCTGGATAAACTTACCAAGCTCATCAAGAGATTCAGTACCTACAGAGCCGTAGTCGAGGTAAGGAAGAACATCAGTATCCCAACCATTCAACTCAAACAATTGTTTAATGAGGTCATGGTTCAATTGGGACTTGATTTCATCCAACTTAGATTGGATTGCCATCTCCACTACGCTAATCTTGGACTCTGCAAGAGAGAAGCTACCACTGCCGTTACTACCGAGAGATAGGAAGTCAGCAAACAACGCTGTAAGAATCTCAGAGGTATATCGGTTGATAATGGCGTTAGTGTCGTAAGATTTCTGACCAGTGATGGACTGAAAGTCAAGTTCAAACATCTTATTACCAGCTCCGTCAACCAGCAAAGGAAGAATGATTCCTGATTGCTTGGCTTGATGCATGTTGGCAAGAATCTTTTTATACTCTTCGAAAGCAGCTTTCTTATCTTCTGAAGCATCAGCCACCATATATTCGGGTGGAAGATAGAGCACTTTAAAACCGTTAGAATCTTGAGCTACAGCAATCGCCTCACTCTCTTGATAGGCTTGTTTGTATTTCCAAGCTTGCCATGCACCATTAAGTGGAGAAGTTCCGACAGGACTATCTTTTAAAGGGTTGTTGCGAAACAAAAGGAACTTCTTACGAGGGATTTTCTTTTCCATTGTCTGTCCACTAGAAGTGGAGACAAAGTCCCAACCATTAAGACTCTCTGTACCGGGAAGCATTACATTCTGGATACAGCCTGCAAGCTCACGACCGCTGTTCTTCCAATACCACTTAGAAATACTATCTTGTGAACGAATAGGTAGTTTCTTGATACCAATCAGGCCATCGTTATACTTACTACCTTTTTCCTTCAGGCGATACCGGAATACCTTTTCGTGGACACTAAATCCATAGCGGTTGTAAGAGACGGCTTGTTTAATAAAGCTTTGGAAATCTTCATCCATGTCAGAGATGCACTGACGAACAAAGTTAGCTTTCTCTTTAAGTTGTTCCTCATAGCCTTCAGGAATCTTTACAGTCCAAGGTACACGAGCAATCATCATCTCTACAAGTTCAAGGGCTGGGGCAATAGCACCATCTTTTGCCATACGCTTGTAGGTGTTAATTGCTTCGGGCCAACGTAGTTCGTGTGAGCACTCTTCTAGAATTTGACCACCGAGCGTCAGCAAACCAGAATAAGCAGTTTCGCCCATTGTGATTGTAGGGGTTTCGTTTTCCCCAGCTTCAAGGGAGACTTCTGTGTCTACAGCCATGTAATCTCCTATTAGGCGAAGAGGTTTGGTCTAGTCAGGTTTGCTGAGATTAGGCCAGAGGTGAAGTTTGGAATGTTGATAGATTGGGCAAGAATAGACACACTATCGGCTAGGCTGTCGACGACATCATCGTGGCCTGATTCACCAGACTTACGCTGACCAGTAAAGGCTTCAAGTTCACGGTATACAAAATTCAAATCATTAAGAATTTTGTTTTCATGGTCAGTGCCACAGTTCTTAAGAAAGATAATGTGACCATTTTGAGCCAGTGAACTTACCGGACGGAATCTATCAAGCTTGCTTTTTGTAGTTGACAGTGTACGAACCCTAAAACCAGCCTCAGAAATTTCCCTAGTTAGGATACCTGTTGATGCTTTTGCAGCAGCGCCTGGGTCCAAAGGTAAAATAACGTCAACATCATAACCGTCTGACTTGGCGTTGTTAAGAATAAACTCTTTCCAGTCGCCAAAACGAATACGTGTACGCTGAACATCATGTACGAAATAACTGCCATTCTTAAGCTTAGAGACTTTACAAGTTGCAGTGTAGTCCGGAGAATTATTGGCGTCAGATTTAAGCGTGGAAGCTAGGTCATAACTGCGAACAGTTTTAACGATTTCAGATTTAGGTGGTTCTTCAGTAGCTTCGGTACACCAGCTACGCAGAAAATGTGTCGAATTCTGCTCTCTCGCATTCCAGTCGCCCAGTAAAAGACGGCGCCGTTCAATATCCGGCATTGCTTCAAGTGAGGACAAATATTCGGGTTGATTTTCCATCAGCCATGGATTATCGTAGATAGTACCAAGGATCACTTGAAAGCTTAGTGGTCTAACTTGTTTAGGATGGTCTACCGGAAGATTAGGATTGCCATATTTAACAACCATCTCTTCTCTTGAGTCACCCCAGAAGATAAGTCCTTCACGACGCAAGATCCAACGAACTCTACCATTCTTTTCTGGATCTGGAAGACCAGCATTAGGATGTTCATCATCATACAGCCACCACTTAACCCAATCATATAGAAATGAATCTGGGTCAGGGTTACAACTTAGCCAAATTGAGGGGTCAAGTTTAGCCTTTGTACGAAGTCGAGAAATCAACCACCAAATGTGTTTCTCATCGGCGTGTGTACATTCATCATAAAACACATTTGAGAGTTCAAGACCATGATAAAGCTGTCCAGCACTATCGTTCTCATAGTGGGAAAAAGAGACTGAAGCCCCTGATCCGAAAACAATACGCTGATCTTTCAATTTAATCTTAATATCATCTACTTGTGAATATAGATGAACAGCAGCGTCAAACAAACCACCGCTTTTCATAATTGCAGTAGAGTTCTTCCGAATGCAAAATCCCCTGTAAAGGGGATCATCCATCCAGCGTAAGTGTCTCATCAAGCCTACGTGAGACTTTGAGGAACCAGCAGCCAATTTGTTATAAAGCTCGCTAAGCTTCTCTTAAGTTTCCCTAAGTGTCGGACCAACTCTTAATTCTAAGAATTCTCTCTGTTTCGGGAATCGCTTGATCCCTACTCTACTCACTTCCACATTACTGTGTGTTTTCGATGGCCTCTACGCACTGTCTTTAAACATTGGCACGGGATTGGCATAGACCTAAGTCCTTAGCTTTCCCCGTTTAAGAGAGTTTTATCAGGAGGCGCAATTCACCACCTGCTACTAAAATCCGGGCTGAACTATTGAGATAGTCAGCCTGAAATTTCGACTGCGGACCTACTATAATTTGTTCTTCTTCACTCATTGTTTATTCCATCCGTAGTATTTAAGTTCTGCTTCTTCCCGAGCTTTAACAGCATCTTCAAAGTTAGAGAACATACCTAAACGGATATGCTGGTTTTCTACGTGAATTTCAGCAGACCATTTTTGACTCTGTGTATACCAGCTAACACCAGACTTACCTGAACTGTTATTTGGATCTAAACCTTTATTGTAACCTTGCCAACTATTTGTAGCCCAACGACAATTGTCTTTTTCGTAATTACCACTAGGATCAATACGATCAAGGCTAAGTCCGTCAGGACACTCGCCCATATCCGCAAAGAGCGCCTCAAAAGAACGCCACTCTTCACAAACTTTAATCCCTTTACCTGCGTGGTATGGGAAGTCTTCGGCAAGATCTGGACGACACCGGCGAAGCATACCTTCATGGATTTGATAGGTCCGTGTGTGAGACATACCGTGTGTCTTTCGGCTTTCTTCCCCAACACATCCACAACTTGTTGTATTACCCGATACAAGGTTGTTTGTAGTAACAAGTGTCAGTTCTTCATTACCACAGTCACACTTACACCAAACTTGTCGTTTGTTAGCATAACTATTTCTCGGGCCTTCGGAGACAATTGTCAAAAGAGCATACTTATTTCCGGGCTGATAACGCATGGTACTGAATCCACAACCACAGGTTCTTTTCTTCTTTGAAGTTAAATCTTTATGGTCAAACACAGCACTGCCGCCACAATCACATTGTACATTCCATCTTGCAGTTAGTGCTGTGTCATTTTCTTTAGGTTCAAATCTTGAAGTGACTGTAATGAATTTAATACGAGTGCCAACAAGATCTTTTAATTTATATTTACGCATTTCATATCTCCGATAAGATTTAGTAGGTGAGGGCTAGGTTATTGTATCGGCAATAACCGGGGCTTGCAATCCCGTTCGCTCTCATAAAATGTTTCTTCTCAATTCATAAAAAGAATTCTATCACTATCAACATCAGTTTGTCAATAGTATTTATAAATAAACTTAAAATAATTTATTGAGGCTGCCTGTATCTCAAAGCAGCCTTGTAAACTATCTATTCTTCACCTTCAGGAGCTTCGCCTGGGTCTTCACCAGCAATCACCTTAAGATAATATGATGTGAGTACTTGTCTATCGCGACCTGTTTTACCAGTGGCTTTCTTAATCTGAGTTTTCAGATCTTTCCATTCCATAGCGTCAAGTTGTTCACGAGTGAAATGTTCATGAATAATTTGATATTGAAAGCCTGGGGTATTTTCCATCAGTTCGTCAGTTTCAAAAGTCATCCAAGCTGTATGTGGAAAACGCATCATTGGAACTTTACCTTCTTGAAGGACAGCACCTTTAGCGGCCAAGGAGATAACGTTTTTCATGAAGTCATAGCCAAGACTGTCTTTGTGGCCGCTGACTAGAACGAGATATTTGTTAGACATAAGTTTATGATACCTGATTAATTGGTTAAGGGAGTTTAAAAGCTGTAGACAGACAACACAGGCTTTTATTGTAGATGGCCCTTATGTGTTTTATCAATTATACTTAGAAATATAATTGACTATAATGTAGGGTGGGTCCAGTAAGACTTGAACTTACGACAAATGACTTATGAGGTCACTGTTCTAACCGGACTGAACTATGGACCCTTAGAATAGGTGGAACCCCGCCAGAGGTTCCGGGTGCTTTCACTAGGCAGTGAAGCTACCAAGCCGCTAGGCTTAGTTCTTTATAGGTCATTATAGACCGATTATAGAGGTATTATCTGCTTAAGAAGTCAAATATGAACAATAAGATTATTTGTCTTCTTTAACTGGTTCGTCAAAAGTTAACTTCAACCGAGGAACAAGCTTTACAATCTCAGCAGCTTCTCGTTGTTCATCTTCGTCATCATTATCCCGCTTACCTTCAAGACGAATCTTTGTAAGAGCTGCTTCTTCTCCACTTGCTGCGCGGTCGAGGGAAATGATGCTTGTGATTACCCACTGACTAGTTGAAAGCTGTTTAGCATCAACTTCAATACCTTCAACACTGTTCTTAATGTTCTCAAGTGCTTTAGGCTCAATCTCACGAAGCTTCTCAGCAGTCGCACGAAGCTTTGACTTAGTAATACGAACCTTGCTGTTACCTTTGGTGTTCCTATTACTTTTTTCACCATCAAAACGTGTAGCTTTTTGTTTATCTGTATGGGGCTGTTTATTAGCCATATTCTATATTCCTATAAATAAGTGATTTCTTAAGCGAACTTACCGGCTATGCCCTGTAGTATTCATAATGAAGAAGAGCGCTTAAGAAATGGCCCTGTTAGCGAAGATTGCACTAGAAGGAGAGGACTAGTATAATCTATCCAAGGCCAGAAGATATCCTCTGTGAGGAGAGATGAGGAACAGAGAATATCTTAAGTGCTGTCGTAAGGAGAGGAAATGACAGCGTGAATACCACAATCTTTTTAGACTTAATCTTAGTGATTGTGGGTGAAACTGGTATTCCCGGCTGGGTACGATCCAGCAACGTTCTGTTTAGAAGACAGATATTCTATCCAATTGAATTACGGGAATATTTGGAGCGGATAGGGAATTTCGAAATCCCGACGAACAGCTTGGAAGGCTGACACTCTGCCTCTGAGTTATACCCGCTTTAAATTCATTGCTCCCAGTCACACAATGGAAGACTTTAAACTCTCGTCAGAATTCTTCAAGCCCCTTAAAGGGAATTAGACAATCTTCGTCAAAATTGAATGTGTTAGGTGCAAGCTGTATCAGCGACAGACCAGATAGTATGTATAAATACATCTACATCGGTATCTGCCGTCAGTGGTGTTCTGACCTTTCGATAGTCCACCTTCTTCCAAACTCTATAACGTTACGGTTGTAGGACTATCTGGCTTGCATAAATAAAGCTTATACATAATTGTAACATTATTACATGACAATAGCAAGCATTATTTATTCTACATATGTTTCTGGAATATGGAAAGGATCGCACTCTTGCTCAAACGTGTACTGTCTTGGTTCATACTGATCTATGTTATAGACAATGTTTAGGCAGTTTGTGCAGAAGTCTTCTTCGCTACCATCATCTTGTTTCATTTTAAAATTCCTCCACGAAAGAGGTACATTGCAGCATCGGCACCTCATCGGTGGATTCCTTTTATTTGGTTATTGAAGTAAGGATAGCAAATAAAAGGCCAGAAGTCAATAGATAACGAAAATAATTATATAATTTTATTTGCAATAGCTATAAGTGTATTTACATTATGTTTTTCTATCCCTATATTCAATCCCTTTGGTGTTACGTAGAAGACACCTTTTGCTCTGCTAACTTTAACACAACCAAGATTTCTAAGCATATTGGGAATTGTATTATGGTTGTACTTTTGTTTATCATTCAAAAGCTTAAACACAAAGTCGTATGTAACGGCTTGGCACGAAGTAACAAAAGCATTTAATTTATCTGATACCTGATTACGCTTGGAGTCAACACTGATGAAACTGTCATTATGCACAAGGTTATTTATACATACATCCCAAACATCTTTTAAGAATTCACGGCTAGGGAAGGCAAACCATTCTCTACCTGTATTGAGATATTTATACTTATTATGGAGATAACGCTCACAACCATAAGCATCAAGGCAATTGATAGAAAGAAGAATTGTTATTTCTTTCTTGATGTCGTGTTTTATTTCTCTTGCTCTTTGTACTGGGTTCTTAGATACACCAATCTTGTAATCTGTACCATCTGACATCACATAAACGAAATTATCATTCATTCTTTATCTTCTTTTGTTTATTGATTATATTTAATTAGTATTAGATTTATAACTCCTAACTGAGTTCAGATAGGAACTTCAGATAAAGAAATACCTTACCCAGCCATACAGAACCAACGTTCTGCCTAAGACCGAGTAACGTACCTTATCTGATAGCTCTATCTGCCTCTGTCCGTTATAGCTATTAAGCTTCCTAACTTGAGACGAGATTTAGTAGGTAAATAAATTACCTTATGGTCTACACGGACAAACGTAGCCACCTTCAGGACAATGACACTAATAACGCATTGTCTCAACACATTGCATATCGCACGACTTTATTAGAATCGTTAGGGAGGTAGTGTTTTTCAGTTTACCTTGCAGACTGTCCCATCACTCACAGTAGCCCGCTTGTTCAGTATTACGCTGCCAGACACATAGGAAGCAAAGCCACCATGCTAACCGACCATAAGACCTATTTAGTGTAAGTCACTAAAAACTAGATATTGATTATACAGAATTATTTTATTAAGTCAAGATAATAAAAAAGCTAAATAACTCGACCTCTTCAACCTAGTATAACATGGGTTTTAGTAAAAAGCAAGTTATTTTTAAGTTTATTTTAATCCCCTGTCAACCCCAAAATAAATCCACAATCCCCTTGTAATTGCTGATTCAACGTGCTATGCTTCTTGTATCAAATACAGAAGGAGAGAACAGATGCAAAGCTACCACGATATGATGACGAATGCTGTGTTCCAAGCAAAGAAAGAGATTGATAGGTATTTTGACTACAAAGTCAAGGAATATGAGAAAAGTTTAGTTCACACTGACAGTGTGTTCTTTCCAGAAGAAGTCTACAGGGGTATCAGCACACCGGCTCTGTATTTTATGTACTTCGACCAACAGAATTGGGACATTCTTCTATTCAACAGAAAGTTGATAGAGTATAAACCAGCATATATTCTGAACGGTAGGGAGTTCTTTGATGCTGCATTTACTCTGCCAGTAAGCAAGGGCTGGGAATACTACTGTGATAAAAAAGCAAGCAACGATTACATTAATCTAAGCTGCCATCATACATATAAGGCTAGGGAGCTAAAGCTGTCATTTAAGGAATACAATGATCAGTATTTGGCTTCACGGGGTGGTGTTGTATGACAAAGCTAAAACTAATAGAAAAACCCTATGGCAAGAAACGCTTTGCAATATTCTACAAACGTGAGAAACTAGCCGAGTTCTCCACAAAAGAATCTGCAAACGCATTTGCTGAAATTTACCTTGTACCGCCTTACAATATGAATAGCTGCTGGAGGATTTGATGAATAAATTAGAATATTTAGAAGAGCATCACCATCTTACACAATCCATCGTTGGTTTGGTTTCCATTCAGACGACAATAGACGGTGTTAATGGAGTCTTGGCTAAATGGAGGCCAGCTCTTAATGAAATTTCAATTAAACGATATAAGACAATTTGTGAAGAACAAGGTCTTGACTGGGAAGACGTTAAAGATATGTTCGGATTTACTAAAGTTACCGAGGAAAACACATGAAAGAAAACGAGATACGCTTCCTTGTGGGCCTTGATCCAGATCGTCTCTCGGGAACGATCCAAGAGCTTCTTATGCGCCCAAATATCCTGAACATGCCCTACCACAAAGCATTGGAGTATTTGGTGAAACAGACGTTGGAGGAAAAGAAAGCTTTGACAGAAGAGAATGGTGTGTTAAGCTCAGTGTTGAAAAGGGAAGGGTGGTATACCCGTGAGAATGTCCTGCCAGATCATGAGGAGAAATAGATTGGATAAGTTAGAGTATTTAGAGCAACATCATCATATTACAGAAAGTCTAATTGGCTTGGTTTCCATACAAACTGATATGGAAGGAGTAAGTAAAGTTCTAGCTCAATGGAAGCCTAAGCTAAAAGAAATACAGAAACAGCGCTATATAACATTGTGTGATGGTATGTCAGAGGAAGAACTTCAAGGAGTGTTGGCGTTCACAGGGCTTAATAAATGACAGATTTCAAAGAACTTAAACGAGAAACACTAGACAGCCTAATCATCAACGATGAACGTACATCGCTTGTCTTCAGAACGACCTCTGGATTTCTTTTCTTCTACGAAGGTAACATCCGAAGCGTATCAGGCGTCATAGCATTTGATGCAAAGTATGGGAATACTGAAGGACTGCCTTTGAAAAGACTGAAGTACACAGATAATTGTTTGCAAGTGCCATTTGAAAAAGAATTCTTAGTAATTATTCATAATGGCTTGACTTATCAAGGGAAAGTGCTAGAATCTGTGTTGAAGAATGCTGCTAGTTATAGCCAAGTCGTTGAAGACTTTTAAGGAGAACAAATAATGGACACAGTACGAGGAACTCTATCAAACGGAGTATACACGTCAGAATCTGGTTTAGTGTATTATGTTGGTGATGGTAAAGAATATCTCTTGAATATCATTGAAACAGTTGCTACACTAGTGGAAGGTGATGTATCTTTTGAGAAGGCTGTTGCGACGATTGAGACAGAGATGAAGTGGATGGAGATGTTGTCGTGATCTTTACAAAAGAAGATAAAGAGCTTATATTAAGTCAATACTTAACTTGGGTTGACCAAGTGTGTGAAGATCTTGAAGGTAAAACTCACTTCTATCCAGAAGAAATTGTTCACAAAGTATTGGAATTAGTTGAGAAGAAGATTAATATGGATGATAAGCTTAGGGAAAGGCAGAGTTGGCGGGATAGTATAGAGGAAAGTGGTGAGGTTGTGTTTAAACTTGATTAAATAGGAGAGAATAGTGGCAAAAGGTGATTACACATTAGATAATTTTAAAGTTGTGCAATGAATTTACCATTACGTTTTCGGACAGAAATTCCTAGTGGGTAGTCTCCTCTCTTTGCTTTAGTTGTTGTTGTAATTGCATTTACTTCTTGTGGAATAAATGCACACCTAAGAGGTCCATACTCTTTATTACCCCTTACAATTATATCTTTATCTAAGTGCCAACCTTTTTGTTTGTACGGATTATTGTAGTACCAATATGCAAAGTTCTGAAAGCAATGCCAAATTAAGTTAACAGAGCAGCCTTTGTATGTTGGGTTGGTTTCTTGATGGTCTGGTTTATAGCACCGTCGCATAATACCACGCCAAACTTCATAAGCTTCAGAATTTCTTTTCTTACCATTTTCATCCCAAATAGAGCAGACATATTTACCAACACCAAAGTAGCCTACGCCACATACATCTGGAAAATAAGGATTCTTAACTCCTCCCCATGTCAGCTCCTTAATCTGTATAGATTTTTGAAATTTAAACTCGTCATTAAATTCAATAATAATATCATCTCTACTATTAATCTTGATAATAGTGTAATCAGAGCCTTGTCTGGACGTAAACACTTGCCCAACTTGGAATGTATGGAAACAATCAAATACTACTTGCAGAAACATACAATTTGGAGGATGCTGTACAAGCTTATAACAGTGCAAAAAATAAATATGTATATGATGTTGCTGTAAAGTGGCAAGGGCTGGTAGATCAACGTATTGTTGATTCTCTTAAAAATTGGACTGTTCGGGAAAATGACTAATGAAACGTAATCAACGCCAAGTAGTAGAAGACCGCTGGGAAAAGAAAGAAATTATCGGCAAGACAATTCCTGATAAATTCAAAGAAGTTCGTGCAGTTCCTCCTTTGCAAGCTAAAACTAATGCACAAAAACAATACATGCGCTACCTGAAAGAGTGTAAAATCAACATTGCTAGTGGACACAGTGGTTGTGGTAAGTCTTTCTGTGCAGCATACTATGCAGCCCAACTGTTCAACGCGGGGGAGATTGAACGTATTATCGTAACTCGACCTTACGCACATTTAGGTAAGGATGCAGGCGCAATTCCTGGGGACGATTTTACTAAGATGTATCCATTCTGCCGCCCCATCTTGGATACAATTAAAGGCGTTCTTGGAGAGGGTAACTATAACTACTGTATTGAGAAGGGTCTTGTAGAAATTGCACCCTTGGAAAAAATACAAGGTCGGTCCTTTGATGAACCCTGTGCAATTCTTGCAGATGAAATCCAAAATGCATCAAAACCACAAGTATTAAGTTTGGTTACTCGCTTAGGCGAAGAAGTTAAGTTTCTATCAATTATGGGCGACCCTCGACAAGCCATTACACATGGAGAGAATGCACTAGATTGGATTACCGGCTTCTTTGAGCGTAATAATATTGAAGGGGTTGGTATTACACACTTTACAGAAGAGGATTGTGTTCGTTCTGGTATTGTGCGGGATATTCTGATTGCTTTTGAACGTGAAGGTGGCTTCTACACCACACTGGTTAACTAAGGAGAATTTATGAGTGAAGACTTTATCCCGATGTTCTCACCTAAGAACATTTTTACAACAGAAGTACGAGGCTCACAGCACACTTACTATTTGACAGGTCCAATTACGGAACCAGAAAACTATGTAGACTTGTGTAACATCCTTCGTAGTTCAGGTTCACAAGACGAAATTTTGATTCGGATAAATTCACGAGGAGGATCTGTTGCCTCTGAGCGGATGATTGTAAACGCAGTTCAAGAATCAGAAGCTAATGTTGTAGGCTTTATCGAGTACGACTGTATGAGTGCTGCAACCGGGGTCTTCTTGGCTTGTAAACAGCACGGCTGGGCTCCACACATTCAGTTTATGGCACATTGTGCTTGGTGGGGTGCAATTGGTAAAAATCCTGATATCAAGAGTCAAACTGAGTTTGGTTTGAAGCAAATGGAAGAGGAAATTATCTCGACCTATAGCGGTCTGTTGGATGATCGTGAACTAGAACTTTGTAATGAAGGCAAGGAATTCTGGTTTGGTGCTAAAGAGCTTGAACGTCGAATGGAGAACTTCTACGAATACCAGAAGTCACAACCATGTGATTGTGGATCGGCTGACTGCCCTCAGAATCAACGCCTAGCTCTAGAGGAACAGGAAGAAGATTTCCCAGAGTTCAGCCTGGAAGAAATCATTGAAAAGGCTGTAGAGGCCGGTGTGAAGAAAGCTCTTGCTGCACGAGATGCTAAAGAGAAGAAGTTGTCTAAACCAAAACCTGTAAAACCAGCCATGCAACCAGAAGGCTTTGAGATTACTAAATAAAGGAGATAAGATATGGGTTTAAAACTTACAGTTACAGATAGCTGCTCAGACGAAGTTATCCAACAATACAAGAGTATTCTGGAAGATACATCACGAAGCGGCATTATTTTACCAAAGGAATTCACTCTAGAGCATACAGAATGTGAAGGTATCGAAATTATTAAAAGGAAAACTTTAAAATAAGCTTGACTGAAACAATCTGTCGGCTTACAATAGCGACAGATTAACTAAAGGAGAGACTAAAATGCAGGTTCATATTGAAAAGGTACTTGAACTAAAACGACAACTAAGAGGGATTAATTCATTAGACCTTGAGAAAATCGTTTGGCTTAAAGGTGGGATTCCTGTAGAATATCATATTCAAGAGGTATTAGATTTTAAGTTTACAGGTCTAAGTAATACAGATTTTATTGAATATGCTACGGAGATTAAATAATGACCCTAAATGATATGGCAACAGAACTCGGTGATGAGCTGGAGGATTATTTGACGCTGAATGATCATGACTTTGAAACAGATTCATCTTGGAGAATGGAGCTTGATCTAGAATACGCTCAAGGGGATTTTCAATGAGCACAGAAGATAGGGTTAAAGAATTTCTCTTGTCGTGTATTGATCAAACAAAGGTTATTCATGGAAACAAAGATTCTGTGAACATCCATCACTTGATGATTCTTCAACTGTGTGGTAAGATTTTTGAACTAGAAGATCGTATTAAGGAGCTTGAGAATGACTGAAAGCAAAGTAAAAGAGCTTAAAGTCACAGTTGTTGATTACCAGACATTTACAGATTATCTATTCAATCCACCATCTACGTTTTATATACAGAATGCTATGGGAGAATACATCTTCGTCCATACAGCCTCACGACAAGTAGCACAAGAGTATATCGATTCTGTATACGGTAAGTCACGTTACACTGTTGTAGCCAGTAAGTTACAGAAGACAGTGAGTAAATCTGAGAGTGGTGAGTTGAGTTGCCGAGGAACTGCTACCAGAAAGAAATAGCATTCTCAACAGATTATCTATTAAATTAACATTTTAAAGGAGAGATTATGATTTACGATATTATCTACAAAGAAGAAGACCAGATGTATCACATGGATGGTAAGGCTGAAACCTTCATTGGTAATCATCTAGAAAATATTTCTCGTGAACTTCGTATTAAAGAAGTGGATGATTGCTTGTCAGAGAGCCATATGCTGGCTGTAATGGAATCTAAAGGTATTATTGTGAATCTTCTTGAGGAAGATGTTTCTCGGATGGATTGGTGAGGAGATTAGTATGAACACAGAAGAACTGCTTAAGAAGAAATCACAAGCTCTAAAAGCTTTAGAGAAATACAAAAAACTGAAGACTGAAGTAGAAACCAATTGCACCCACCCTCAAGAATACCTAGTTTCAGAAGAGAAATACTATGGTGCGGGTTACGATTACTACTCTGAAACTCATAAGTGGGAAACATGCACGATTTGTCTGGCTAAAATTAATTCAACTGTGACTTATGGCAGTCACTATTCATGAAACAGAAATACGCACTAGCCCTAATGGACATGACTTGTAGGTTTGGAGAAACCTCAGAAGCACAAAGGTTAAAAGTCGGTGCAATGATCTACAAGAATGACTCTTGTATAGCAATGGGTGTAAATGGTCAACCACCAGGCTGGAACACAGAAGTTTGTGAAGACGAGTATGGACAGACATTAGTCACAGTAAGGCACGCTGAGGCCGCATGTCTTGAAAAACTTTATCTCAGCACTGAAACATCAGAAGGTGCTGAGATGTTCATAAGTCACAGTCCATGTTTAAATTGTAGTTTGAAAATAGTAGCTGCAAAAATTAAACGGGTGTGGTATCGTAATGAATATAGGACAGTTGAGGGTTTATCCTACCTCAAAAGTCAAGGTGTTGAAGTAATCAAAATTTAAAGGAGAACCTAAATGACAGCTAAAGAGAATATCCTTCTGCCAGAAGAAATTAAAGATACAACTCAACTGCAAGTTCACAGCCTTCTAGGCTATATGCAGGCGTTAGGTTATAGCTTCAATATCAATGCAACAGGAAACAGTTGGTTTGTAAGCAAAGACTATGTAAACAAAGGGCGTGGAAATATTGCTTTCAATACTGCTGTAGATATTTATAACGGTAGGTATAATGATAATCACGGCTATCTTCGAACAGAATATCCGTTTGACTTTAATGTTTACCGACTCCGTAAAGCTGAGTCTGCTAGGCTAGTAAACTTCTGTAATCTACAAATGAGTAAAAAGACTGGATTTATTAAGGCTACAAGTAATTTGGTTAATTTTACAGAGTCTGAATATTATGACATGTTTATCACATCTAAGCATTTCCCCTTCTGAGGAGTCTTTATGGACAGGTCAATAGTGTATCTTTTCAGTGATTCTTCATGGATGTATGCCTGCGAATATAATCATGGCTTTCATTCTGAAAAAGGTGAATACCATGAGGTCATTATCGGTAGGGGTTGGAGTAGCAGAGAGGTCGGGTTGATGCTCAGAGAATACTATGAAGAAAATGCATCAGAGTTGTTCAATCAATAGAAATTTATAAGGCTCTTAGGCATTGTGCTTGGGGGCCTTTTGTTTTACTATGGATTCATAAATTAATTAGGAGGTTTTATGGACATTGTACAGAAGGCTAAGAAGGAGTTGAACATTGACTAAAGACAAATTGGTAAAACAGCCAGAATTATTGCATAAAGACCTACAAAAATGTAATAATCGTTGCACAAAGATATCTAAAGCTTGTAATATTGAACCAAACGAGCTGATTGCGTATGCTGTACAACAAACAGAGGAAGTATTACAATATATTGAGTCACTAAAGCAACAAGAACCTAAAACATAGTCTCACTGAGGAAGCCCCTCAAGGACAAACCAAAATGAATAATTCTTCTGTAAAGCTTATCCTGACAATATCCTTGACTGTTGTGATAACAGGCTGTACAATTGCCCCACCAAAGCAAAATGTTATCATCACATCGCCAATGTACAGCAATTGGCATGATGCTGTGTTCAAGGAATGTCAATCTAAAGCTTGGGATGTCACACGAGAGCTTGTGATTGAAAAGACTAAGGAAGGGTATAGCTTTACAGAAGAAACGATTAAAGATATTCATAGTTATTTGGTTAAGAAGTGTTCTATGAATAGTGGATTAGTGATTTAAGGAGGGTATAAATGAATATTGAAACAACACTTGGTTGGTTAAAACCACGTCTAGACAAAACCGTTGAACACTATCGAATCAAAATGACTTATGGATCAAAGGTAGAATACTCTGGTACTTGGCCTTTTATTAACACTCAACAAAGTCCCATTGAAGATCATTTTGAATATTGGAAACTGATGTCTTTATGTTATCCATGGAAAGGATTGTTTGGCGTCTCAGTCTGTGCAAGAGATTTACCACCAGAAACTAAGGTCTATATTACGATTGAAGCGATGGGAAGGATTCTTTCAGCTATTGGAGAAGATAAATGAGCAATCATAATTTCACAGTAATGACTGATGAAGATCGTGCAAAATCAGCAGTGGTAAAAGAAGCTAAGAAGGCTTGGGCAGCAGAGAATCTTCGACAAGATTTTCAAGATCTACAAGTCTGGAAGGATTTGGCCAGTAAGAGGGGTGTAAGACTGCCTATTTACTATGCTGCTGGGACTGAAATCAAATTTATTAAACGTATGGCTAAGAAGCTGGAGGTGGATATTGATCAATTTTTAGAGGGTACTGGATTTACAACACTTAAACAAATGGCCTTAGCTAACCCTAACTGGCCTTCATACGCATTGTGCGGAATTTTATTAGAATATTCAGAGGAAGTTAATGGGGAAGAGATTTGAAAGAAGGGTTGTCTATAAAAAGATAGATGTACCATGGGAGTTTAGACATATTTGTTTTTATTGTGGTGAATTCTCACAACACGAAGATCATGTACCACCAACATCACGCTATCATGATTTTATGGCAATGTATGATTGTCATCCACCTTTGTTAATTCCTGCCTGTAAGCAGTGTAATGGTTTGTTGGGAGACTCTTTACAAAGAGATATTTACGAAAGGTTTGAAGAATGTAAACTTAGGCTTCTAAAGAAGCTTGATAAATATCTAATGTATGGCAATATTTGGGACGAAGATTCCTTAGATTATGCTAGATTTACAGGGGATCTTGGTAAATTCTCAAAAGCTATTGTAAAACATGCGCAGATTGCCAAATCTAGACTAGAGTGGGAACACTGGCCTATCTCAATTGATGGAAACATATTAGAGAAATCTGAAGAGGGCTATATGATCAAGATGGACGGCAAGGAATTCAAAAGATTGGATCATGCAATTGAATATGTCAAAAGGGTCTATAAAATCCCAGCACTTTATTTCGAAAAAGTGATAAATGTGGTAGGATATGTAAAAGCAGACCTAGCTTTAGCTGTTTGTCGCACGCGCAAGGTGAAAAGTGAGGCTGAAATGAATAAGGTGTTGGAAGATCTTATTGAGTCCGAACGCGAGTGTGTTTTTACAGCCAATTGAAATTAGGGGGTTAAAAGTCCCTCTAACAATTACACAAGGATGTGTAAGGGCTTGACACGTACAGGGTAATCATCTACACTATGTTTGTTATATGAATTTTACCGATTGTTTTAGGAGAGAAATATGTTATTTATAATCTATGTTGTAGGATTTATCCTGACACTCTACACAGATGCCCTTTGCTGCGTCTCTGTAGGGCACAACTTCAACTTGAAAGCAAGCTGTGTAGCTGCTATCTTTTGGGTTGTAACTGTTCCTCTGATCATCTATGCTGCGTATAAGCACGATGCTGAAGTCAAAGGTAAACCATAATGATCAAATCACACGAAGAACAATTTGAGACATTCCTATCCCTTGCACAGTCTTGGGGGATGGATGTCTCATTACACCCTACATTGGATAAATACTTCCAAGACCTGAACACCCAAACAAGCTGGATGTTTTACACAAAGGCTTATTGGACTGGTGTATTTGATGCTGACACTGAACGACGAGAGAAGGGGATTTATTATGTTTAAGTGGATTAAAGAAAGTTTGTTTGGTGATAGGTCATCAGAAGAGTGCCATCCAACGCATTTGGTCGTAAAACTTCCTGACATCTCGGAACCTGTAATCTCTTTCTTGAAAACTGTTCGTGAAAACCCTAAAAGATTTATTGTTGCTGAAGATTGTAGCTGGTATACAGTTCATGATGTGCGTGAAATACCAAATTACAAGGCATATAAGATTTGGGATAAGAAATTAGACAAAGGATGGTACGTTCGGGGAGATAGGTGGCTAATTAATTTATATTTTGTTTCGCCTAGTACAAAAGAAGGGTTTTATCCTTATTACTATGAACATGCATTCTTTCTAACCTCAGACGAAAAAGAATATCTAATCAAAGAAATCTCAAGCATTATGAACTACCGAATTGATCGTAAAGCAAAACTAGACAAGATTCGTGGAGACAGACGTATCCGAGATACACGAAATAAACTTAAGGATCTATACACATGAGCAATCATATCAAAGTACGTACAATTAACGGAGTAACATCATTTTACACAGCACAAGATGGGGTTGTATTAAAATCAATCTCATCTATTCGCTTTGCAGACGTAGAGGATAGTGTGTTCACTATCGTTAAGAAAGATGGAGAATACTATACATACCTTCCACAGCGAAATATGCAGCTTGTGAAGCTTGCTGACGCTATTGAGAAGGGTTATATTATTTTTAAGGTGAGTTGATAATAACATGACAAGAGAAGAATTTATTAAAAACTTCCTAAGTGCTGAAGGTATTATTGTGCTATCAGAAAGTGCAGATGTCAGAGTTGTGCTAACACTGATCGGAAGTATTTATGATCAACAACAGATGATAGAATATCTGGATAATAGAGTGATAGATCTTGAGCGGGTGGTGTATAGTACACACAAAGATTGAATCTAATACAATGCATTTCTATTTAAACACCAAGTTTTGCATTGTATACTGAGTAATTGAGGATAGAGTATGGAGTGGGTTATAGTTTTTCTAGTTGTTATGGTTTTCTACGTAATTGGTTGTAATTATTGGTTATGCAAGAAGAATGAAGCGCTTAGAAATGAATTAGCACAATCAAATGAAGATTTGTGCAAGCTCAAATTAATGAACAAGCTCTGCCATGATTGGGATGGCAACTTGATTAAAGGAGTAGAATACCCTGACAAAGCGTGACCTAAAACAACCAAGTATTCCAGCCTACTATAGAAAGCTAGCAGCTTCTCTTAACCCACATTGTCAAGATACACCCCTTCTAGCAAGCCAATATTTAAAATATGCTGATGATTATCAGAAAGAAGAGGAAAGATTGCTGTACAAGTGGAAGAAGGCTAACTATAATCGTGGGGTTGGTGGGACTAAGAAATTTAAATAGGAGAGAATAGACAATGAAAAATAAACATAAGGTATTTGTATTCGGCGGAGGAACCTTCAATCATGTATCCTGTCATTTGGCGTTGGCAGCACCAGCATTTGGTGGTACAGCTAAGAAGTTGCATAATATGTTCACAGAACAAGATATGTTTGAATCCAATCTTGTTCTGACTAAAATGGCCGATCCCAATAGCACGTTGATCACTAATGATGATGTACAAAGACGTGTTGATGAAATGGTTAAAGACCTTTCCGTAAAAGTAGTGGTAATGAACGCTGCTATCTGCGATTTTGAAATGGCTAGTCCTGACGAAGGGCGTTTGTCAAGTGTTAAAGACTACCCTATGATACTAAAAGGTATCCAAGGTAAAATCATATCAAGCATTAGGAAAGTACGTCCTGATATAATTTTGGTGGGGTTCAAAACTACAAAGGATGAACTTCCTACAAGTCAATTGGCAAAAGCCGCAGCTTCAATGGCCGCTAGTGGTCTTGACTTCGTGTTGGCAAATGATGTTGGAACTCGAAATAACATTTTACTATCACATGAATTGTGTGTATACAAAGGTGCCCGTGATTCACTTTTAGGAAAATTAATTGAAGAGGTTACAAATATGTACCGATTATCTGTGTGGTTAGGATGAAACCTGTAGTCACAGTAGAAGATACCAAGAAGTGCGGATTGTTCGGTGCAATTCGTAAATATGATATACATACAGGGCTTGACTTGTACTGTGAACAAGGTGCAGAGGTTTATTGTATTATGGAAGGAACTGTAGTAGACATATTTCAATTTACAGGTGAAATTGTCGGGTCTCCTTGGTGGAATGATACGTATGCTGTTGTGGTAGAGTCGGGAGATTTAACTTTTGTTTACGGGGAGTTAATACCAGAAGTTTATGTAGGTAAAAGGGTTTTTATAGGAGATTTGCTAGGTTCAACAACTGCTGTACTCAAAAAAGATAAAGGAAATACTCCAGTATGTATGCTCCACCTTGAAACATGGTTGACACAGGGTTACATTAAGAACTATACTTGGAACTTAAATCAGATCAAACCTATTGGCCTAATTGACCCTTTGGAGATATTGAAATGTGGCTAATAAAAACTAAGCATGGTTATCTATTGGAAGATAGGGTAGGTAATATTTTAGAGTGGTTTGACATGGCTTGCAACTGTAAGGCATATTGCATGGAAAAAGATATACATCCGAGTTACATAAACAGTAAGAGTTCAAATGCGGATTGTCAAAGATATGAAGATGCCACAGGAAAGGGGTTATGGTGGAGAATATTCTATGACTGAACCCCTATGCACATGTGGTAAAAGACCTAAACATAAATGCTGTGAGGAATCTGGAGTAGGTGGTAAGATGTGCCTTCGTGGTGAACCTGAACCTAAACCAAATAACTTGAGTGTTGAAGATAGTTTTGATATTATGTTTGGTAGATATCAACATGCTTTAGAGGAGCTTAGTGAGAAATGACTTCAGAAGAGAAGATAGACATACTCAGAGACAGACTTCAAAAGGTAGAATCAGAGCTGCTGTATGTGAGGCAACTAAGGCCTTTATTGGATAATGGTAATGGTTGGAGCACAGCAATATCTTTTGAACTGATGAGTGAATATGCAGTTAAGTGGATGGAACAAGAGGGCCTATTTAAATGAATATTACAACCGAAGATCGCATGGACTCCATTGAGCAACAATTGAAAGAGTTACGCAAAGAAATGGAAGAGAGTATTGCACGGTATAATGCCTACGGCAAATCCTATCCTTTTACACATGGTGATGTTAGTAAGTTTCATAGTGGGCAGATTGGTAGTACGGAACAGGGCATCAGTTTTATGCCTGTGACTTCTCAACAACAGCGAGATTATATTAACGAGGCTTGGGAATATTTTAAATTGCAGGTTAAGGAATGAGTACTTGGGTTGTTGTAGAAGATAAAGAGATTGCAGAGAAGATTCGTAAGTTTCTAGAGTTCAGGATGGAGGAAGATGACTCTTCGTTCTCGTTATACTGTTGGGAAGAAACATACAAGCTTCCGGGTGTTACTTACAGGTTGAGCGGACCTCTGAGTAATGAGGATGCATTCATTTTAGAGTATTTGGAATGACAACAAGACCTTGTGAATTCTGTGCAGACTGGGATGAGAAGTACCTAGAAGAACACCTTACACCAGATACAGTGTGTGGAGCTTGTAGTGGGAGTAAGGTATTGGATATCAAACATTGCTTCTGTTGTGCATATCAGCCGTCAGAGTGTGCTTGTGATGCTGATTGGAGTGATTATGTTTATTGGGAGGATTAGATGCTAACAGAACAGGAGCCGAAGCTTTTAGAGCAAAGGATTGCTCAGAATGCAGATAAGTTAGTAAATTCTGCTAAGAAGGTTGTACGGAAGGAATCAAAAGAGACAAGAGGACGTAAATCAAAGCAATTACACAATAAGCTGCTTCCTGTATTTCAGGACTTGCGGCTTGAGTTGTTTGAATTTGAGGAAGACGGCAATACATGGCCCTTGTGGATTGATGATGTCTTTTCGGGAGTCAGTAGGTTGGATTGGTATCGACAGTCAGAACGAAGTGTGCCCTTGAGTACAAGAAGTCTTAAGAGTATCTTTGAAAGCCTTGAGGATATTGACTCTGTCTCAATTGCTGACCTACTCAACATAGGTGAAAGGCAAGCACGTAGATATATGCAGGCATCAACCCTCTGTCACAAATATCTATTGACTGGGTATAATAATTCAGATATACTTAATAGGAAATATCCACTATATAGGCCGGGAGTAGATAATTTAAGTATTGCTGATATTGAACGTATTGAGCAAGAATTATCTAATAAATTATGATTTATAGCAAGTTTATTTCGGTCGCACTATATTAAAGAATAGATCAAGAGCACAATTAACTAAAGGAGTAAGCATGGAAGAGTGGAAAGAAGTAGTGGGGTATACAAGTTACCTAGTGTCAAATACCGGAGTTATAAAAGAGAAGCAAACAGGTCGTGTAATGCCTCAAACCATCAATGGTGGATTTTGGTGTACCAACCTAATCTCTGACCACGGGAAGAGTTCCTTATGTAAGATCCATAGACTGGTTGCAATTGCATTTATTCCTAATCCAGAAGGAGCTTATCTGGTGGCACAGTTTGGTGATAAATTAGATACTTCTGCTGCCAATCAATATTGGAAAGCAAAGAAAGTAAAACCTGAACCAGTTGCTAAGGAAGTGAAATTCGTTGAGTACCTAGGTAAGAGTATCCCTTTAGAGGACTTTGTTAACCTCTGTGCTGCGGATAAAAAGACAACAAAACTAAGACTTCGTAATGGTTGGACAACAGTGGAGTGTATTCTAGGTTGGATGTCTTATAGAGGTGAGGGATACACAGATGAGTCACATTGGTATCCAACATCTGCTGAATATTATAAAGCACAAACAAATAAACGTAATTTGATACTAGCCGAGAACAGGGCTTTGAGGGAGCTGAAGAAGAAAGCTACAGGTGAGAAGTACTTCCAAGAAAGATTAGAGTATAGGAAGTACGGCGTTGGTAATTTTGTTAATTACCCTATCGCTGGTATTGTTGATAGAGTCACGACAGATTGTTACCGAGTATGGGATGGTATGTTGGCGAGGTGTTACAACACTAGTAGAAAGTCCTACAATCAGTATGGTGCCAGGGGTGTACGAGTTTGTGATGAGTGGTTGGAGTTTCAAAACTTTGCAACTTGGTGGGAGTCAACTTTTAAACTAAAAGGTTGGCACTTGGAAAAAGACATCTTAGTTGAGGGTAATAAAATATACGGCCCTGAGACATGTTGTTTCGTTCCTGTGTGTGTTAACTCTTTCTATGCTACATTGCCAGTACAAGGAGATAGGGAATTACCTTCAGGAGTAACAAAGAGTGGTAGACAATACTTTGCGAATACTACTGCTGGCGGGATAAAGACTCAAACTGGGTTTCCTACTCCTGAAGAAGCAAGTAATTTCTATAAAAATTCCAAAGAAAATCATGCTAGGCAAATGGCGGAGGAATTTAAAGACCTTCTAGATAAAAGGGTGTTGGATAAGTTGTATAATTTCAAAATGCCTTAATCCCAAACCACCCCCCTCCCATAAATTTAGGGCTCGCTTTTATAGCAGCCCTTTTTATTTACCTATAGAAAATATCAAGATTGTTCTGAAAGCCTTTATTTATAAGGAATCCTGTTCCTAGAAAACTCAGGTAGCTAGCCCATGTGTCAAGCAAGGGTAACACGCCCACAATATATGTCAACCATAATATCAAAATATAGAGAAATTCTATCAAAACCTCTTACCCAATAGCTTCCCTCAATCATTGACACAATCTATCACTTAAGCTATCCTAAGAGAGAGTGATGTAGGCATAGCCTGTGCACACCTGTAGGCACTAATGTCTTGCACAAAGGATGTTAGTGAAGAGTCTATTAGCCTAATAATACTTAGTGTACAAAATACTTAAACAACACGCATAAGAAAGCCCCAATTGAGGGGCCTATTGATCAAGCTAACAGTGCATCCTGATAAGGATACCACTAGACAGCTAACGTTGCTAGAAGGGGTTGATATTAGCCTGTATTAGATACTTACAACAAACCATCCAGTTCATCAAGCATTGCATCTAAATCTTCTAGAGTTAATTTAACAGACTTAGCTTTAGAGACTGTGTAGCCTGCTTTCCTGAGTTGAGAGATAAACTGCTTAGCTTGGACAGTCAAAACTTTACCAGTGTTCTCAGTGACACTAGCCAATTCGTTCCAAGCTTGCTCGCCTTCTTTAGTGTTAGGAACAAATGCTGTGAACAGGCCTTGGTCAATGTAAGAGAGGTCAGTGGTAGTCATGATCATTCTTCCTAGTTAGTGATGTTTCTTTGTCTGTGTGGTTAGTATAGCACCTTGAGCATACATGTCTACATCTATTTCCAACATTCTCTAACAAAGATTTCTATCACACTCTTGGCTGGCAGTGGAGAAAACCTATCGTGTTCAGATAACATTGTTTAAGAGATTTGTACAGGATTATTTGTAGGGATAGTGTTGGGGAGGTGATGTTTAGTGTACTAAATGATTGTGTTGGGGTATGTAGGGTGTAAAGGTGGGAGCAGAACACTAACGAGCTTAACATCACAGGGTATTTTACCAACCCTATTAGGCAGTTTATTAAAGCTAAATAGTCTGATTGGAAGGGTATTGCAGCCAAGATGATGCTTAGCTTAGAGGGTGTTTGTTAGTATTCCAGAAAGGAATGCAGAAGAGAGACATTAAGAATGTTTGGAATGAACTAAGCCCCTTCAGTTGAAGGGGCTAGAATAACCTGCTAGAAGGTCTTTACAACTGATTACAGAAGAAATCATTAAACTCTTCTTCGCTTACTAGCTTTTCAAGTGCATCTATCAGAGAATTGAATACAACTTCAGGTAATACAGGATCGGAGCTATCCTTGAGGATTTGAGCCTTCAATTCTTCTATTGGTAAGCTCATCGCTTTAGCTACCATTTTGTTGTAGATTACTCTTTGTCCAGTGTTCATTTGATGGTCCTCTTAATAAGTACAGTCAACATCATAATTACTTCTTAGGTTTGTTCTTGCACACTAGGAACAAGACATTAGGTTCATCTTCACGAAAGATTTTAAGCCAATCTTGTGCAGTTTCTTCAGTTACTTTACGCTCAGCTACAAAGGGATTACCTTGAGCTACCGAAGTACGTGCAGACCATAGTGTCAGTTCTTTTTGAGTAGTCATATTCTTTCTTCCTGTGTTTGGTTGTTTGTTTCTATGTGTCCATTCTAACAGAATCAGAATGTCCGTCAACACTTATTTAAAGGTATTTTTATTTATTTACAGACAAGACTAAGCCCGCACAATGCGGGCTTTAATTCATTTTACAGGGTAATCAAGTGACTGAAGTCTCTCCCTAGATCCTGAAACCATTGACTTGAGCTATGCCAGTAGTAGACACAATAGCTTGTGGGCACTTCAGTTAAGGATTTATAGAAGTTACCGTATTCGTCTTTATGTGTTGCGCCTAGTGGAATTTGCTTAGTCATGTCAGCGTACCTCATTGAGTGTTTGTAACTCGTTATAGGTATTATACATAAACATGTTATCTGTGTATAGGTTAAATGCAGTATCTCTACAATCTTCTTCATCAAAGCTTGAGATATCAACCACTTTACCGTTTAGTAAGAAAATCAAGTAGTATTTCATTCTTCCACCACATCAAAAAGAGAATTAACTGTTTCAAGATCCATATAGTGACCATTAGCAATAGTGCCTTTGCCTAGGCGATCAATCTTAACATGAGTGTTATTGGTATGCTTTGGACTAGTGATCCAAAACTTATCACCAACTTTAACAGTTGTTGGGCGGCCTTTAGTGCCAGGAACTTTCATTGTGAAGGCTTGTTTAGCTACCAGTTCTTGACCTTGAGGGAAGTTCATGTTCGCGTATTCCTGTGTGTTGTTCGTTTCAATGAGTTTATTTTACACAAACAAAAGCACACTGACAAGCACTTAAATTCAAATTAATGAAAATAAATGTGAGACAGTGTGCCTGAGTGAAACGAGGAATTCTCCAGTATAAATTTATCAGAAAACCAAGTCAATATCTTTCTTAGTCTTTCATGTAATCATTCCAGCGTCTGACATACTCTTGGCTGCAATAAATCTCCATCTCAACCCGTTGGAATTCATCTAGGAGCGATAGATCACCTTCTAAAACATCATAGACAAGATCCCCTAGATAGTCTTTTGAGCTGTCTTGTAGGCTGCATACTTTAATAAGGTATGTTTCTGCAATCCCTGTCTTGTCAAATGCATCATATACTATTTTCATTCTATACTCCGACCGTAATTATTCAATTATTTCACATGTATTCACAACAACACATTTAACACCATGATATTCAGAAAGGATGTCATTGATTCGTACAATGTCTTTTAGGGAGTACATGAGTTATTCCTCATTGAATTTGAGTAGTTCGTCCATCATAACGCGTCACTTCACCATATTCACCGATAGAGACATTTGAATCAGAGGGTTGGCGTAGGGCTTGTTTAACAGCTTTCTCTGCATTACCTACATACTTGTCAAACTCTTTCTGCAAAACTTTATACTTTTGTTCCCACTCACGGTCAATCTGTTCATATCTTTCAGAATTAGGTGGAGTATAAAAGGCTTGACTTTCACAGTCAATATGTATAAGTAACCCCTCACATATTTCATTGAGTTGTTCAGAAGTGACCTTAATACCGAAGTCAGTAAAGTAATCTGATAAGTATTCTGCATAGTAGTCAGTTTTAGAATAAGCCATTTCATACCTCTCAAATTAATCAAACAGCTTTGACGTTAGTCAAAGATTACAGGATCAGTCAAACACAACAGGACAATACATCCCATGATCGCCAAGCATTAAGAACAACTTATGTGTATCAGCAGACCAGTAAGACATGAACAACACCACTTCTAAGCCATCAAGCATTGTAAACATTGGAGTTCTTAACTGCTTCATGGCCTTTGTTCCTAGAGAATGTCGTTCTGTTAGGGTTGAGTTTATAGGCTTGTTAAGAGGCTGTCAAGGGTTTATTTCACTCATTCCTAAGCCAACAGTCATCAGCACCACATTTAGGGCCAGCGTGACCATAATCTTTACATTTATGTTTATCTTCTACAAGCGCCTTGTTACGTCGATTAATCTCAGCCCTGTTCAGGTAGCCTAGGATGTAAGCTCTTCCTCGGTCACAGGTAGGATTCCATGGGCAAGAGTCATCTGCTGACTTCCATTCATGGTCAGCAAGTTCTGGATAGTGTTCTTTAAATTCTTCATAATTCATTCTTAATCTCCTTGATTCATTCCATCATATGAATAGCTCTGATAGCCCATTCTTTTAGACCACACATCTTCTACTGTCTCTTCAGACAATGTGTTCTCTACACAATCCCATGAACTAAACTTACCGTTCAACTTATAAAGCTTGTTAGTCTTCCTGTTCAGTTTGTAATGATCATCACCAACTACTTGATGTACTGGATAGAATGACTTAAACCAAACAGTATTATCCTCAACATAAGTACACACTACTTTAACACTGTTATAATAGTCAGTTTGTAGAGTGTATGTATTGTTTTCAATGAATTTCATGGCACACCAACAAAGTCTTGTATTTCTGAAATGTTGGCATTAACCTTAGACACATTCTCTACACACCTAAGTCTAGAAGATATCTCTTGGTTAACACCAACAATCAACATTGTGTATGTTACAAGAAGAAAAATAACAAATCCAAGACCAGCCTTCTGGGTATTAGTCATTTTGACTACTCCACATATCTCGTTTAAAAGATCGTTCTTTATTCCAGCCATTACGCTTACAATTCTTCTCACTATTGTATTCAGATAAAGCTAGCGCATTTGCATATCGCTTAGATGTCTTAACAAATTTCTGGAATGTAGGGTGTTCAGTATGTTGGATGTCTTTCATTTGCAAAGTTCCTTAGTTTCAGTTACATTGTGAGTTTTAGATACTTCAATTACACAGTTGCTCTGTGAAAAACTTACACCAATACCTATTGCAGCTAAACACAACGGACCTATTAAGACAATTATACAGACGATTATAATTTTAAACTTTATCACATGAATCTCCACATTCAATTCGTTCACAAGTCCAAACGCCATGTTCCCGAGACAATTTGCATGCTACACCATCTTTAAGATAATTGTAAGCTGTTTCGAATGCTTTGTTCATTTTAAACCTCTTTAAGCGTTTGATAGTAGGCTTTGGCCTTGTGACTGAATTGTACTGCCTTGCGAACCACTTTGCAAGAGAATTTCAAGAAAGATTTAAGGCTATTTGTCTCTGACAATTCATCGATCCAAACCACACCAATTTCTTCCGATTCCTCTGAAGTATATCCGTCATCACCTTGAGGGCTAAAGCCGCTGGTGGATGTGTATTCTGCCTGCACTTGTGCAGAATCTTCGTCTGTTTCTGTGCGGATTGGGCGTATACTCAAAGCTTTCTGTAACAGAACCTCGGCACGATCCCTCTTAACTATCAACACATCACGCAATTGAGAATAAGTCTGAATGTCAAGACCATTCTTGCGTTCAGCTTCTAATTCGTAGAGTTGTTCTGTTAGTACCCTAACACGCCTCGACTGGGGTAATATACGATCAGCAAGAGGAACTTTTGTAGGCTTTTTCTGGTTATTTTCTTCAGCGTAAAGCGCAACGTTTGCGTTACCCAACCTGTCAAAATGCAGGCCACGAGACTGAGCTAGGCGATTACCAATCTGCTCCCCGCTCGTCTCACTAGCATTGTTCCAGCTTTGAATGCAATACAAACGACCTGCTGTCATGATACACCTCAAAAGCTTTATCTGTTTCGTTAGGATCATTCTACACAAACAAAAGAAGGGCCGCAAGGGCCCTTTGAAAGAAATTTCAGATTATTTTGCAGGTTTTTCTTTTGGCTCTTGAAGCTCTTTCTTAGCTTTAGCTAGCATAGATTTCAATACATCTACACCATCAGCACTCAGGCTCTGTACTGTCTCATTCTCTGCCAACTTCTGTACGCCGTAACCGGCCATCATGTAGGAAGTGATTTCTTGATTAGGAATCAACTTTGATATTAGCAGAAAGATAAAGGCAACCTTCCACTTTTTCTTAATCCAATCCTCAATAATATAATCCCACAATGTACGATCACTTGATATGTCTCGACAAGCTGCACCAATGACCATACCAACAGGGATACCAATCAGCCAGACAATAAAAACAATGCCGGACATAAACTTCAATGCCGGAACTGCTGTGAATACCAGATAGATAATAAACATCAAACTCATTTTGAATCTCCTTTAAATAGCTTTGGCAATATTGCCACATTTTGAACAACGAGTGTTGCCACTCACCAGAATCATCAACAGATACACCGGAGCGAATAGTAGTCCTGTGAAGAGTGTAAGCAACAAACCAACACAGTGTCCACCACCAGACAACCCAGACTTGATCCCAATCTGCACACCACAGCATTTGCACCGAACCATTTTAACCGACATCTCAAATCTCCTTAAACGTAATATCATTGAGAAAGATTTATTTCCTTCCCTTTGAGTTGAATTTTAACACAACATACTTGTTTGTCAAGAGATTATTTATACAAATTCAATATCTACATTCCCACACTTCACATGCTTCAATGTGTTTAAGTTTACATTAACCCAACCTTGCTTAACCACATCGACACAAGTATACATTTCTGGTTTATGTGCAACAGTAGATACATTAGCTGTGCTTGAGTGACCACCTACAAACATCTTATGCTGCATGTGTTGAACGGTTGCTTTACGGGATTCACCATTAGATTTCACCCAATCAATGCTGTAATATTTCCCAGCGAATGAGTCAAGTAGTTCACGTTTCCGCTGGCAAGTCATATTTGTTTTCATGTCATCTCTCCAATATCTGTTTGTCTTACTTATTACATATAATCTTAATCGAAACCTCTCAATGAGTCAAGAGGTTTCTGGTAAAATTATTCAGATGTTTTCAAGCTTAGGTACTTTTACAGACTCTACCCAATCTTGGCAAGGACTGGACAATATACCCAAATCAAACCACGCTGGACGCTCACTAGTGGATTCACCTGTGTAGCAATCTACAAACTCTTCACGACCATCTTTATAAGTCAATAAAAGAACCGGAGTTGCCCAATTACTCCCACCAATACCGCCAATTTCTGTTTGATCTTGAATAAGCTCCTTGGAAAATACACCATTGGTGTAAACTGTTTCAGCAGTCCAGAGCCAATCCTCCTCCATCCCAAGCTGTGCAGATTCAAGGACATCAGACTTCATCTGAATCATACGTTTAGCCAAATCAAAATCATATTGCTTGCTCATTTGAATTCTCCTTATCTATTTAAGTTACGAAGCGTAGTTTGTACGCACTGTGAAGCGCACTGCACCATACTTCAAGTCAAGCTTGTTAGCCTGATTACGGGCTCTCACTTTGTCATTATATGGTTTACCAACAACTGCTTTGGTTTGGATGTCAACGATTGAAAAGGTCATGGCTGTAATTCCTATCTGTAGAAAGGCTTTTCCTTTCCTATGCCCTAAGTATACTCCACGCAGAACCCTTGTCAACAATTTCTTTTCACTTTAATCCAAACACTTTAGCCGACTGCCGCATAAGATCCCCTAGTGAACGTGAACGAATCAATAGAGAATTACTATTATCTACAGCTCCATCATAGACCCCCCATTGATTCTCTTTCAAGTCTTTGTGGACAGTTAAGCCGCTGTCTTTTAGTTGGGATAGGATACAGTTGGCGAATGTATCTTTCATTTAGATGGCCTGCAATTCGTTTTCAGAAACATCATCAAATTTGTAATTGTATTTACTATCTGTGATGTATATACCATAACGATTGTGAGGGATATAAGGATGATTTTCCTTGTCCGAAGTATAACGGTTGATAATCAAACCTTCAACACCATCGTCTGCTCCACAGTAACTCATGATCTTTACTTTCTGATCACACTGGAACTTGTAGTTCATCTTCTTTCTCCTTCATAATATTCCACTGATCATGAACATAACAGCATCCACGATAATAATCAATCTCTACAGGACAGACAAAGATTTCTTGTGTTGGCATCATACACCAAGCCTGGAAGATTGTATTCAAAGCACTTTCTCCAAGAGTGCAAGCGTATTGAGCATCTGAAATACTCTCTTTGTATGCTTCGCTTTCTTGACACACTTCTAGATGTTCTTGGAGAATTTGTTTTAGGGATTGTAGGGGAGTCATTATTCTTCCTCTTGATAAGGGTCAAGAGTTAGTATCTTAAGTTGAAGGGCTTGGTATAAAGAAGGGCCGCTGTTTTCGTCATTTTCAAATTTACCATTAACCTCAAATTCATAAACATATGCCAACTCATCTCCAAGCAAAACATATACTTTATCTACAAAATCCTCTTTTGATGTGATGTCAGTAAACAAATAATTGTAGCTATCACCAGATTCTGTTTTCAAGTTAACGCTCACGATACTCATTTTATCTCTCCTTAAACTGTAAATTCAATAGACCTTATCCCACCATGCAACCTAATCAATTCCATACAGACATCG
>OPGP01000032.1_pt1 | contig 97173 bp, 86 predicted proteins | sample 1691661 | NCBI WGS metagenome assembly OPGP01 (sample SAMN05831936, study PRJEB22555) | human gut metagenome | isolation source: Material from the ethmoid | host: Homo sapiens | reverse complement strand
CATCACGCAGCACTTTAATGGCGATCTTCACCGCTACGCGCAATCCGAAGGCGTGAGTCGTGAACAAATCATCAGTTGGATTGATAATGAATGCCACGTAATCAAAGGACGATTATTTATGCCGGTGCGGCATTTACCCGGCGAACAAGCGCAGTGATGACGAAAAAAAAACCCCGCCAAAGCGGGGTTTTCTGTTTCTGATACCACGGAAAATCAGAAGTTATAACCCGCCACCAGGTAGTAGCCCCAGCCGGTAGATTTAATTGGACCCTGTGGGGTACCGATATCTGCCCCATCCTGCCATTGGCCGCCGTTATGGAAATAACGTGCCACGAAGGAGTAGTGCCAGTGATCGTAGTTCAGCGCCAGAATATGGCTGGAAGCGATCGAGTTGCTGGTGCGAACCTGTTTGCCGGTGCCGTCAGTCCAGTTGCTGTCTTTGCCCAGATCGGAACCAAAGTCAAAGTTGGTAAAGCCGATGTAGCTCAGATTGCCGCCCCACAATTGGGTCAGTGGTACAAAGTATTTCACCTTGAAGCGGTAACCGTCCCAGCTGTTCTCATTGGCAGCCTGGTAGTTTTCCCACTGGTATTTGGCATAGATGTTCATCGACAGGCTCATTGGCAGGCCGGTATCGATATCTGTGCCCAGACCCATGTACCAGGTGTTCTGGCGGCCGTCGGCATTATGACCCAGGTCATAGATGTAGTTGTTGGCGAAGTACCATTCTTTGAATGGACCGAAGCTCAGATCGGTGTTGGTCAGTTTGTCGATCGAGAAACGAGGTTCGATCTCCATAAACATCGGTGAGCCTTTGTCCCAGATGCCGCGGTCCGGGGTGTTGCCGACGCCGAAGAATTTAGGCACATCGACATAACCATAGAAATCAAACCAATCTTTTTTGGCGAAGGCTTCGTATTCCAGATAAACATCGTTGTTCAACTGAGGTCCGAAACGGGTGTGGTAGCTGCCCACCACGTTAACGCTCTGGTGCCACCAATCCGAGACGTATTGGCTGTCTTTGCTATCAGCCATTGAAGATGCACTGTAAGACGCTGCGAGCAGGATACCTGCTGCGAGAGCTATTTTTTTCATTTTATTACCACATGCTTAAAGGGCCATTTCCTGCCCGTTAGAAAAGATGACAATGAGTCTGACGACACCTGGCGTTGCCTCCGCTTACAAACTTCTCGGGCGACGCGCGCATTATAGAAATCACTGGGTGTAAGAATCTGTGATCCAGTTATGCATTTTGCGAATAGGTAATCGATTGCGTTCACATTTGTCAAATTATGTTTCATGCAAATTCACGATCGCTGTGATTTTTGTCATGCCCGGTGATTTTTAAAGCAGTTTTTGTGCCAATTGTGTGCAATGCAAAAAAGTAACCAGGTCTGTCGCAGAAATGAAAATGCCGGTGTTTTTAGCACCGGCATTTGTTGGAAATGTGACTGAGGGAAACGGAGGATCGAAAACCCGGGTTAAGACTCAGCTAATCGAGGGGATCGCTTTGGCGATATTTTCCTTACGGAAGACCACTTCTTGACCCGGTTCGATCTCCCACTCTTTGGGTGGAATATCCACCTTGGGTGCAGCGGCGATCACCGAACCATAAATCAGCTTGTCTACCCGGCGCAGAATGCTGACATCAAGCTGGTATTCATGGCGCAGATTGGCGGTGGTCAGACGCACGGTATCACCGCGCATATAACTTGCATCATCAATCACAGGTTGCTGAATGAATTGGATATCGTCTCTCATTTTTATGTTCCTTCATGCAAGATCGCTAGTTAGATTCTAGTTCAACATTGAGCAACCGGCGGATAATTTCCGTTAGTTTCCTCGGGTTGCCCGCCAACAGATTAACGATCCCAGGGTCACCATCACCACGCCCTGCCAGAAACTGGCGTTCAATGCGGTATCCAGCACCAGTGCGGCAAACACCGCCGATAACACCGGGGTAAAGTAAGATACCGTCGCCAGCAGCGTCATATTGCCGTGCAGAATACCCACGTTCCAAGCCGCATACCCCGCCCCCATCGCCATGCCGGCACACAGCAACGTCAGGGTCACCGGCAGAGTGAACTGCATGCCGCTTTCGCTGCTGAAGGCATATTTGATCCACAGCGCGACGGCGGTCAGCGTAATAAACAGCACCACGCCGTTATGGCCCTGGGCAATTTTCTTGGTCAGATTGCAATACACGGCCCAAATCACCGCCCCGGCGAAAGCCAGCGAATAACTCAGCGGATTACTGTGCACGTTCGCCAGCATTTGCGCCGGTGACCAACCCCCCTCGCCGCTCATGATCCAGCCAATGCCGAACAACGACAGCAGCAGCCCGGGCAGCAACCACCATTTGGCCTTTTGGCCGTTGAAAGCCAGCGCCATCAGCACGGTAAAACAGGGCCAGAGATAGTTGATCATCCCCACTTCAATCGCCTGCAGACGAGTATTGGCGTAACCCAGCGACAGCGACAGGCAGATTTCATAGCTGACAAACAGCAGGCTGCCGAGGATCAGATAAGCACGCGGAAACTGTCGAAGGTTTGGCAGGCGCAGTGCCAGCAGCAAAAAAACCGCGCTGACGCTGTAGATCATCGCCGCCCCGCCGATGGGCCCCAACCCTTCGCTGACGCTGCGGATCAGGCCGACCACGCTGCTCCACAGCAGGATCGCCAACAGACCGAGCAAGGTGGCTTTATACGAAACGGGGAGTGAAGACATAAAGATGATCCAATCGGTTATTTTTTATCAGTATTTTCACTCTACTGTCCGACGGACAAAAAAGAAAGGCGGGAAACCCCGCCTGACTCAGTTATTGCTGTGGCTGTCGTTCCAGCTGCGGCGGCGGCTGACGGAAGCGCCGGGTGAGATACGCCAGGTAACCAAAGCCCAGTGCCGCCCAGATCAACCCCATGGTCAGCGAACTTTTTTCCAGGTTTAGCCAGAGCACGCCGACCGTCAGCGCCCCCACCAGCGGCAGGAACAGATAGTTAAAGCGGTCTTTCCAGCTTTTGTTACGCCCCTCGCGAATATAGAAATGGCTGATCACCGACAGGTTGACGAAGGTGAAAGCCACCAGTGCACCAAAGTTGATCAACGCCGTGGCGGTAACCAGATCGAAAGACAGCGCAGACAATGCCACCAGCCCCACCAGCAGTACGTTCAGTGATGGCGTGCGCCATTTCGGGTGGATATAGCCGAAATATTTTTCCGGGAACACGTTATCGCGCCCCATCACATACAACAGCCGTGAAACGCTGGCATGTGACGCCAAGCCCGACGCCAGGGTGTTGATAAAGGTGACGCACAGGAAAATCGACTGGAACAGCTTGCCGCCCACGTACAGCGCGATTTCCGGCAGTGCCGCATCCGGCTGATGGAAACGTTGGATAGTAGGGAAAAACAGTTGGATAAAGAACGATACGCTGATGAAGATCACCCCACCATACAGCGCCGTCAGGAAGATGGCCCGCGGGATCACCCTGGCGGCATCGGGCGTTTCTTCACACAGCGTGGTAACGGCGTCAAAGCCGAGGAACGAGAAACACAAAATGGTGGCACCGGTGATAATCGGCAGCAAATGCGCATTTTCACTGACGAACGGTTGCAAGCTCCACACCGTCCCGATGCCTTCCCCACTGTGCAGACCGCGCACCACCAGGAAGATAAACACCACGATGATCGCGACCTGGGCCAGCACGAACAGGGTATTGAAGTTGGCCACCAGATTGACGCTTTTCAGGTTGATGGCGGTAATGATAATCACAAAACCCACCACCCAGACCCACGGCGGGACTTCAGGGAACAGCGCGGTCAGATAGATTTTCGCCAACAGGGTATTGATCATCGGCAGGAACAGGTAGTCGAGCAGCGACGACCACCCCACCAAAAAACCAACGTGCGGATTAATCGCCTTTTGTGCATAGGTGTAGGCAGAACCGGCGGTCGGGAACTGGCGCACCAGCTTACCGTAGCTGATGGCGGTAAACAGCACGCCGGCCAGCGCCAGCAGATAGGAAGCCGGTACGTGGCCGTCAGTCAGGCCGGAAACAATACCGAAGGTGTCGAACACCGTCATCGGTGTCAGATAGGCCAGGCCCATCATCACCACTTGCCACAGTTTCAGGGTTTTACGCAGTTGCGGCTTGGCCGCTTGATTACCGTCAATTGCATTAATCGTCATGACTCTTCCCCTCTTTGTCCTCTGCTGGTAACCGTTTAACGTCATTCAGAGAGGCCGCGGGGATACTGCTGCTCAGGCGGCGGGAAGTCGAAGATAAAGACAAAAAATCTCGGCCAACGGATGGCCCGTATTCACTGCGGCACGGGCTAATGCCCGCGCAAACTGAAGAAACAGTTAAGGCTGTCATGGTTCTTTCCTCGCCGACGTCCTGTACGCCAAAGTGGAAGAAATGCTTTACCGCTGCGCGTAGCTTCGCAGGCCACAGGATAGCCGGCGGAATGCGCCAGACGCGCGCGGTATCATGAGTTCGAGCGGGTTTAGGCGTTTTTCAGCATCCACTCGATTTCGGTTTCGGTGATCAGGCGCTCAAATTGCACCAGCTCATCCGTTTTACAGGCCAGGTAAACATGGCTGAACCTTTCCCCCAACAGCGCATTCAGCACCGGCTGATGCTCAAACTCATACAGCGCATCGCTCTGACGGATCGGGAACGGCAACCCTTCCTGCTCCAGCCCGTTGCCGGTGACCGGTTCTTGCAGCGGCAGCGTGGTTTCCAGACCGTAGACGATGCCGGCCAGAATGGTCGCCATCACCAGGTAAGGGTTGGCATCGGCCCCGGCCACGCGATACTCCACGCGATGGCTGTCGCGATCGCCACAGGGAATACGCAGCGCCACGGTACGGTTGTTATGGCCCCAGGACGCCTGAGTCGGCACGTACATGCCCGGCTGGAAGCGGCGGTAAGCATTGACGTTCGGTGCCAGCAGCGCAATAGAAGAAGGCATCAGGGCAATCATCCCGGCCAACGCCTGTTTCAGCAGTACGGAGTCTTCGCCGTCATCGTCGGCAAGGACGTTGTTACCCTGCCTGTCCAGCATGCTGATATGCACGTGCATGCCACTGCCAGCGTGTTCCTCGTAGGGCTTGGCCATAAAGGTGGCCTGCATGTTGTGGTTTTCCGCCACCATGCGGATCAGCCGTTTTAATGCCAATGCGTGGTCGCAGGCTTGTAGAACGTTATCGGTATGGTGCAGGTTGACTTCAAACTGGCCAGGCGAGGCTTCGGCCACCGCCCCGTCTGCCGGCAGGCCCTGCATGCGTGCCAGTTCGTCAATTTCACTCAGCACGTCGGCAAAGTGGTTAAGGTTATCGACGGAGTACACCTGACTCTGGGTGTTACGCTCCTGGGTGCCCGGCGAGCACGGCGGCTGCAAATAGCCTTCCGAATCGCGTTGGCGATCGATGAGATAGAACTCCAACTCTACCGCTACTACGGGGGATAGCCCGCGCTGACGCAAACGCTGCCAAACTCGGTTCAGCACATTGCGCGGTTCAACGTCAAAGGGAGTACCATCTTCATCCAGCATGGTGAGCAGCACCTGGCCGATATATTGCGGATCCGCCGCCGACGGTGTCAGGGTGCCCAAGACCGGTACACAAATATGATCCGGCTCACCCAGTTCCTGGCCCAGCCCGGCCTCTTCAACCACATTCCCGAGAATATCCATCGCAAACACCGACGCCGGGAAGTAACAGCCCTTCTCCAGCTTGCTCAGCCCGCCCACCGGAATGCGCTTGCCACGGAAGCTGCCGTTAAGATCGGTCAGCAGAACGTCAACGTGCTGAGTTAATGGATAACACTCCAGGTACTTCTTCACTTCACGTTGGAACGCGCTACTTCGCTTTTCTTCGTGGTGCTGAACAAAGTTTTCCACTTCTACTATGTTGGTCTGCATGATTCACCCGCCATGTATGTTTTTGTCTGTGGTTCTCACACTTATTGCCGTCGATGTTTTTTGACCATCTTGCTCAATATAATGTCCACCAATGAAACATAGATGCAACAAAATTGTTTTGCAAGTGTTACTTTGAGTTTGAATATTGCCCATTTGACTGCTAGATTTATAAAATATTGAACGAAAACGGCAGTGGAGAAGCTTATCGTTCATAATTTCGAACATACCAAGGGGACAGCATGGGCAATATATTTAACAGACCAGTGGTCGGCGTAGTGATGTGCAGGTATAGGTTAAACGGGCATCTCACTCAGACCTTGCAAGAAAAGTACCTAAATGCCGTCGTGGCCGCGGGAGGGTTGCCAATCGCCCTGCCACACGCGCTGGCGGAACCCAAACTGCTGGAAGAATTGCTGGAGCACCTCGACGGTATTCTGCTGCCGGGCAGCCCCAGTAATGTGCAGCCGCACCTTTATGGTGAAAACGGCGATGAGCCTGACGCCGATCCTGGGCGAGATGAATTGAGCCTGGCGCTGATCCGCCACACGCTCGACAGGCGCATTCCCCTTTTCGCCATTTGCCGCGGTATGCAGGAAATGGTGGTCGCCAGCCAGGGCACCCTTCACCGTCGGCTGTTTGAACTGCCCGAACTGCTCGAACACCGTGAAGATCACGACCTGCCGCTGGAACAACAATACGCCCCCGCCCACGAGGTCATCGTTCAGGAAGGCGGCTTACTCTCGCAACTGATACCGGATTGCAACCGATTCTGGGTCAACTCACTGCATGGCCAGGGAGCAAAAAACCTCGGCCCCGACGTACGCATCGAGGCTCACGCTGCCGACGGATTGGTGGAAGCCATCAGTCTGCGCGACCAGCCCTTTGCGCTGGGTGTGCAATGGCACCCGGAATGGAACAGTGAAGAGTACGCCCTGTCGCGCCTGTTGTTTGAGGGGTTCATTAGCGCCTGCCGGAACTATCAAAAGGAAAAACGCCCATGAGCGATGTCAGCTTGGCACCGGGAAAACGTCTGTCACAAATCCGCCAGCAGTTGGGATTGTCGCAGCGCCGAGCGGCCGAACTGTCTGGATTAACCCACAGCGCCATCAGCACCATCGAACAGGACAAGGTCAGTCCGGCCATCAGTACCTTGCAAAAGCTGCTGACGGTGTACGGGCTGTCACTGTCGGCGTTCTTCGCCGAACCGGAAATCCCGGATGAACCGCAGATTGTTATCGACAGCCAGGATCTGATCGAGATTGGCAGCCAGGGGGTATCGATGAAGTTGATCCACAACGGCGACCCCAATCGCACTCTGGCGATGATGATCGAAACCTATGAACCGGGTACCACCACCGGCGAACGTATCAAGCATCAGGGGGAAGAGATCGGCACCCTGCTGGAAGGCGAAGTGGTACTGCAGGTCAACGGGCAGGCTTATCACCTGCTGGCCGGCCAAAGCTACGCCATCAACACCGGCATTCCCCACAGTTTCAGCAACACGTCGGCGCGGATTTGCCGGATTATCAGCGCCCATACGCCGACGACATTCTGATCAACGGAGCAAGGTATGGACTTCCACCATCTGCAGTATTGGCAACACCGGGCGCAAGCCCTGAAAATTGAGAACCGACTGTTTATCAATGGCCGCTATCAGCAGGCCGCCGAAGGCCAAACCTTTGCCGTGGAGGATCCTGCCGGGCAACGTGAGTTGACCCAGGTGGCCCGGGGCAGCAGCGTCGATATTGATTTGGCGGTCAGTGCAGCGCGTGAGGTGTTTGAGCGCGGCGACTGGTCCAGAGCGGCCCCGGCGCAGCGCAAGGCCACTTTGCTGAAGTTGGCAGAATTGATGGAACAACACCATGAAGAGCTGGCGCTGCTGGAAACGCTGGATACCGGCAAGCCGATCCGCCATAGCCTGCGCGACGATGTGCCCGGCGCGATCCGCTGCCTGCGCTGGTATGCCGAAGCGGTCGATAAGGTTTATGGTGAAATCGCCCCCACCGGCGGCGATGCGCTGGCGTTGATCGAACGCGAACCTATCGGTGTGGTCGGTGCCATCGTACCCTGGAACTTCCCACTGTTATTGGCCTGCTGGAAACTCGGCCCGGCGCTGGCCACCGGTAACAGCGTGATCCTGAAACCCTCTGAAAAATCCCCGTTAACCGCAATCTATCTGGGCAAGCTGGCACAACTGGCCGGGCTGCCGGACGGCGTGCTGAATATTGTCCCCGGCTACGGTCACGATGCCGGTAAGGCGCTGGCGCTGCACAACGATGTCGACGCCCTGACCTTTACCGGATCCACCCAAGTCGCCAAGCAACTGATGATCTACGCCGGTCAATCCAATATGAAACGGGTGTGGCTGGAGGCCGGCGGCAAGAGCGCCAATATTATCTTTGCCGACTGCCCGGATCTGGACAAGGCCGCCCAGAGCGCCGCCGCTGGCATTTTCTATAACCAGGGACAGGTGTGCATCGCCGGTACCCGACTGTTGGTGGAAGAGAGTATTCAGCAAGAGTTTTTGCAGGCATTGCGGCGGCATGCGGCAGCCTTCACGCCGGGAGATCCGCTCGATCCGACGACGGTGATGGGCACGCTGATCGACCAGGGCCACTGCGAGAAAGTGGCTGACTATATCGAGCAGGGGCTGAGCCAGGGTGCCGCGCTGTTCCTGGACGGCCGCGAGCATCCACAGAACGGCCATGTCGGCTACCTGGGCCCAACCATTCTGACCCAGGTAGATAACGCCATGAGCGTGGCGCGTGATGAAATTTTTGGCCCGGTGCTGGCAGTCACCAGTTTTAGCGGCGAACAACAGGCCATGCAGTTGGCCAACGACAGCGACTACGGATTGGGTGCCGCCATCTGGACCCGCGACCTGTCGCGTGCTCACCGGCTAGCTCGCCAGTTAAAAGCCGGCACGGTGTTCGTCAATAACTACAACGATGGGGATATGACGGTCCCGTTCGGCGGTTACAAGCAAAGCGGCAACGGTCGCGACAAATCGCTGCACGCGCTGGAAAAATTCACCGAACTGAAAACCACCTGGATTTCGCTGGAATAAGGGCAGATATCATGACTGAACACGTAAAAAGCTATTATGCGGCCTCGGCCAACAGCCACGCGCCCTACCCGCAGTTGAATGACTCTATCGAATGCGACGTCTGCATCGTCGGCGGCGGCTACACCGGCCTGTCTTCGGCGCTGTTCCTGGTGGAAGCCGGTTATAACGTGGTGGTGCTGGAGTCCGCACGCATCGGCTTTGGCGCCAGCGGCCGCAACGGCGGCCAACTGGTGAATTCCTACAGCCGCGACATCGACGTGATTGAACAGCGCTACGGTGCGGAAAGCGCCCGTATACTCGGTGGCATGATGTTTGAAGGCGCAGAGATCATTCGCAGCCGTATCCAAAGGTACGCCATCGAATGTGACTATCGCCCCGGCGGTATCTTCGCCGCACTGAACAACCGGCAATATCACGCGCTGATCGAACAAAAACAGCACTGGGAGCGTTACGGCAATACCCAGCTTGAACTGCTGGATGCTGAGCGCATCCGTCAGGAGGTCAACAGTGAGCGCTACGTCGGTGCGCTGCTGGATCACAGCGGTGGGCATATTCATCCTTTGAATCTGGCGCTCGGTGAAGCCGAAGCTATCCGCTTGCAGGGCGGGCGCATCTTCGAACAGTCGGCCGTCACTAACATCCGTCACGGTGAACCGGCCATCGTCAGCACGGCCAGCGGCCAGGTGAAGGCGCGCTATGTGATCGTGGCCGGTAACGCCTATCTGGGTGATAAGCTGGAGCCGAGACTGGCCAAGCGCAGCATGCCGTGCGGCACTCAGGTGGTGGCCACCGAACCGCTGGCACCGGAAGTGGCGCAGTCGCTGATCCCGCAGAATTACTGTGTCGAAGACTGTAACTATTTGCTGGATTATTACCGTATCACCGGTGATAACCGCCTGCTGTACGGCGGCGGCGTGGTGTATGGTGCGCGCGATCCGGACGATATTGATAACCTGATCCGCCCTAAACTGCTGAAAACCTTCCCGCAGTTGAAAGGCGTGAGTATCGATTACCGCTGGACCGGCAATTTCCTGCTGACGCTGTCGCGCATGCCGCAGTTCGGTCGCCTGGAAAATAACGTCTATTACATGCAGGGCTACAGCGGCCACGGCGTGACCTGTACCCATCTGGCAGGCAAGCTGATTGCTGAATTAATGCGAGGCGATGCGGAAAGATTCGATGCCTTTGCCAAGCTGCCGCACCTGCCGTTCTTCGGCGGCCGCAACCTGCAAATTCCGTTTACCGCAATTGGCGCGGCCTACTACCAACTGCGCGATCGGATTGGGGTGTAAAGCATGCAGGCCCGGCGTTTAGCTCCGCCGGGCCTGAGGATTAATGCTTAAACAATCTTCGGTTGGCCGTCTGAGGCGGTCGCCCCACCATCCACCGGAATGTTGGCACCGTTGATAAAGCTGGCGTCGTCACTGGCCAGGAACGCCATCACCGCCGCCACTTCTTCCGGCTCTGCCGCACGCCCCAGCGCAATGCGTTCGTTGAACTTATCGCGAATTTCCTGCGGCCAGCCGTTGGTCATATTGGTTTTTACCAGGCTCGGGCACACCGAGTTCACCCGCACGCCGTCACCGCCGTGATCCAGCGCCATGGCGCGCGTCAGGTTAACCACCGCCCCTTTCGCCGCACAGTAATAGGCCGCACCCCAGTCGCCACCCAGGCCAGAGACCGAAGCGGTGTTAACGATGCAGCCTTTGGTTTTCAGCAGATAAGGCATGGCGAATTTGGAACAGAAGATCACGCCGTCGATGTCTACCCCGGCGATGCGACGCCAGTCAGCCACGCTGGTTTCCAGCACGCTGCCTGCCACGTGCACGCCGGCATTGTTCAGCAGCACGTCGATGCGGCCCAATTTTTCCGCCACTTCGTTCATCATTTTTTCAACCGCGACGTGGTCAGAAACGTCGATATGCACCGCCAGCGCCTTGCCTTTCGGCAGCGAGGCCGCCACTTTGTCTACCGCCTCTTTCGCCCAGTCAGCCAGTACCACGGTAGCGCCTTCAGCGGAAAACCGGCGCGCTGCCGCTTCCCCCATCCCGTTGCCTGCGCCGGTGATGATGACCACTTTATTGTCGAAACGCATAAGAACTCCTCCATGTGAATGTATTTTTATAAGTCATACAAATCCTGATTGAATCGAGGATAAAACTCATGGGCGGAGAGGGACAGTCAAAATGTGCGGTTTTCTAATCAAAAAGAGGTATTCACTGCAAATTCAATGCGTCAGAACAATCAATATCAGAATTAAGCCAACCATTTGATGAAATTGATAAAATTCTCTGGCGTGACTATTTATAGGCCGCACTATCAGCCATCAATAAGTTCAGTCACGGCCCTATATCACCGTTTACCGGTAAGCAGTGGTAATCAAAACCCGGGCCGCTGAGGGATGGCGGCCACGGGCAGGCTTATTTTTTCTCAATCGGCACCACCAGCAGATCGACTTGCAGGTTGTTGATCGCCTGCCGTGCCGACGATATCCACCGGCTCCAGATATCGTGATGATGACCGAAGAGGATCAGGTCGCAACCCTTGTCTTTTGCCGCCCGATTTAACTCCTCCACCAGGTCGCCACGCCCGATAATCACCTCTTCAACCGGGTAAGACGATTGGTCTTTAATCGCATTGAGCATATTTTTCACGCGTTCGGAAAAGGTGCGATCCGTGTAGTTGTATTCACCTACGCCCAGTTCGGCGTAATAGCCAGTATGATGAATATCGATATAGATCAGGGATAATCTGGCATTCAGCGCTCCAGCCAGTTTGGCGCCTTTGCCCAGCAAGAACTCGGCATCTTCGCCGAGATCGGTTGCGACCAGGATATGTTGATAAGTCATGATAACTGCCCTCCGCATCGAGCCAGTAAACAAGATGGCGCTCCCTGCCAGAGGCTGTTCGCAGGTTTCTTTTGCAACTTAAGTTTAGTTCAGCAATGAAATCATCGCCTGCCTGCACCATCGTTCTGCTGATGGAACGATGCATCCTGACTTTCCCCTCTAGCGGAAATCCCCCTTCTCCCTACACTAAAGCTTAGAACTGAGGCCCAACCCTGGTTCTTAAGCCTTAATGAGTATCCACACCTAGCGATGACAGAGGAATTCAAAGATGAGCACTCCCGCAAACTTCAATGGTCAGCGTCCTGTTATTGATGCTAATGACGCCGTCATGCTGTTGATCGACCACCAGAGCGGCCTGTTTCAAACCGTCGCTGATATGCCAATGACCGAACTGCGTGCCCGCGCTGCCGCACTGGCCAGTATCGCCACCCTAAGCAAATTGCCGGTGATTACTACGGCCTCAGTGCCACAAGGCCCAAACGGTCCGCTGATCCCAGAGATCCATCAGAATGCGCCGCACGCACAGTATGTTGCCCGTAAAGGGGAAATCAATGCCTGGGATAACCCGGATTTCGTCGCCGCGGTCAGGGCGACCGGACGTAAAACTTTGATTATCGCCGGTACCATTACCAGCGTCTGCATGGCTTTTCCGTCAATCAGTGCCGTCGCAGAGGGCTATAAGGTCTTTGCCGTCATCGATGCCTCAGGCACCTATTCAAAAATGGCGCAGGAAATTACTCTGGCCCGTGTAGTGCAGGCTGGCGTAGTACCGATCGATACCGCCGGCGTAGCCTCTGAACTTCAGGGCAGCTGGAATCGCGAAGATGCGCAACAATGGGCCGAGGTCTATACCAAAATCTTCCCGGCGTATCAGTTACTGATTGAAAGCTATGTAAAAGCGCAAGACGTCGTGAAAAACAATGAGGTGCTGGATTCCCAACGCTGATAACGACCACCGTTCAACAGGCCGGTTTTACCTTGAGTCTGTTGAACGGCAGGCATAAAAAAACCCCGGCACAGGCCAGGGTCATCAATGTTTGTCGGTCACTTTCCCGACTGTCATGTTATGGCGTAAGCGTCCGTCCAACACTCCAACCTTACGCAGCCTAAGCACAACTTTTTCACAACAGAAAAATAGACTGAATCACTGTCGATATTATTATTACGACGCCAATCTTTTTTGCTGTTGCCAATAACCATTGCTATTGGAATATTCTGAATATAAATATTTTAGATAAACTCCGGGTAATCCCGGAGTTTATTCAGGTAATTCTTTTATTTCTTATCTGCTCCGGTTTACACCTTCTTCGCTATCGTAAGAAATAAAACACTACCTATAAATTATAAAACTACTACGTTACCGGCAGAAGGACCCTTCTGACCGTTTTCGATAGTGAATTCAACGCGCTGACCTTCATCAAGCGTTTTGAAATCATTGCTCTGGATAGCAGAAAAGTGCACGAACACGTCTTTGCTGCCGTCTGCCGGAGAGATAAAGCCAAAACCTTTACCTGCATCAAACCATTTTACCAAACCAGTCATTTTAGTAGACATAGATATTTCCTTTATATTTTTGAGACGCCATAAGGCGATTGAGGTCTGTTTTTATTGGAAACTTACTTGGGCACTAGAGAAGGAAATTCGCGGAAGAAGAGGTATCTATGGGATATCACTAATACTGAGAACTGCTTTACTAAAACTGCTTTCATAAGGTCTGTACTACAAACCGATGGCGTTATTTATACACGAGGGAATTATTTAAGCAAGGAATATTTATTATAATATTTATACACACCATTTATTATTTATCCACCACCGCGTCCTTGGCCGCGCCCAGTAAGGGCCTAACGGCCCTATAGTGCAAAAAGGCTTAGCCGATAACCGCAATTCCCAGCCGTTCCATCATTTGAAACACCTGGTAGCTGTCCAGTTTCACGCCCTGCAGATCGGTACTGCGCAGGTCCAGCTCCCCCAGTTCCGAGTTGGTCAGGTCACATTGGGTAAAGTTGGCGGCACGCCAGTCAAATGAAGAGAATTCGCCACCGGACAGATCGGAGCCGCTAAAAGTCGCGCCGAGGATCTGCGCGCTGTTCCAGCGATTTTCCCACAGCTCACACTTCTCCAGCACCACTTTTGAAAAGTTGGCGTAGCTCAGGTTACTTTTGGTGATGTAAGCGCTGCAAAACCAGGTGCGCGGCGTGATCATATTCATAAAGCTGGTGCCGCGAAAATCCGCCCCCTGCGCCCGGCACTCGCGGATTTCGATACCTAGTGCACTGGCGTTTCTAAAGTCCGCCATCGACAGGTCACAGTTTTTGAAACTGGCATCCTTCAGCAAGGCACGGCTGAAATTTCCCCCCTGCTGGCTTTCGCGATCGTAAAACTGACAGTCGATAAATTCGGTACCGGTCAGGTCAGTGCCCGAAAAATCGCAGTTGATAAAACTGCCGTTTTCAATTTTCTCGCCGGTAAACCGGTTACGAGCAATCTTTTCACCCTTCAACGCCAGCGTCATCGCGACACACCTGTTTATTTGTACAGTCAGTGGCGCATTATAAGCAGAACTGCAGGCCGGAGAAAAATGCTTTGGCCGGTTTTTTCCGGCTCACAGCACAAAAAAACACAACGCCGGGTGAGCGCGGTTAAGCCTGTCGCACCTGAAGTCGGTTCATGTTCACACCGCCAGTCTGCGCCTGCAATACGCCCTGTTCAATCAACGCGTACAGCCGAAAATTCAGAAAGGTGTCGCCTACCCCGTAGGGCGAATTCACCATCGCGTTACCCACCACCCGGGAACCCTGGGTAAAGTCGCTCGGGCAATGTTGCAGCAACAGTGGGTCATGGAAATCCAGCGTTTTCCCCTGCACCTCACATTGCGTAAAGATCCGCACCGGGGCGTTCTCCTTCAGCAGACGGTGCCAGTCGGCAATGAGAGCAGCTTTGTCTTCTGCCGTCAGCTCAGACCGACGAACCCACAAGGATTCGAGCGTTTCAATCGGACAACTGCCAGTGGCTTCGCTTCCGGCAAGTTCAGTGACGTTGACGATAAACACTGAACTCTCCCCCAGCAAAGGCAACAACGCGCGCAACATCAATTGCTCATCGGGATTATCGCTAATCCACAGCGTCATCTGCCCGCTGACGGCGGACAACTGTGTTCTCAAGTTTTCCATCGCCGTCAGGCGCTGGGAGGAAGAGTCCCATTCGGGGGCGTGAATAGAGTGATGCAAATCTTGAAACCAGCGGGCACGGGCCTGCAGACCCCGATCGTCATCCAGCGCGTACAGCGGCCCAAATGACAGATTATCGGTGAAATCCAGTACGTTCTCTCCCGGGTAAGCCAACCGCACGCAGCCGCCCGACAGGGCAATATGCACATCCTTCATTAACGCTCTCCTCCGCCTGTTCCCTAAAATAATCCTGGGGTGAATTTTGCCAACTTTCTCCCGCTGTCACTAGACAAAAAATCCTAATTTGTCCGGTTGAATGGCATAAAAAAAACCGCCCTGGGGCGGTTGATTATCGGTAGCGGGAATTATTTCAGCGCTTTCTGGATGGCGTCGGCCATCGGGCCAAGGTGTTTTTCAGCGGCTTTCAGCTGAAAATCCACGCCCCGTCGGTGGGCGCTACGGCCCTTCATGGCGACCCGGCGGCGTTCTGACCATCGCTAAACGCCACCTTGACGAGGCTAAACTCGCGCGTGCGATCGGCATTGGCCGTATCGGCAAAGAGACGAGGATAACGTGAATTGACGACCCAAACCTCGCCATCCTTGACGGCCGCCGCAGTGGGTCCATCCAATCCCGGCGGCGTGGCAACCGCGGTAATGCGGGCGCTAGCCCAGCCGTCGGATGAAGAAAGCAGCGTCACATCCCCCGACATGCCCCGCCCGGCACCAGGGAAAGACTGTACCACCACCAGGGTGTCAGGGCTTTTGAGACGTAATCCGTCGGGCCCTTTCAGACGCTGTGGCAGCTTGATTTCGCTTAGCGCGTGCGTTCCATCCAGCGCCACCTTCCACAACAGACCACGGGAATAGTCCCCGGCGATCAGATAGCCGTCCGGGTGGTAAACAATGCCGTTGAGATAGGGTTTAGCCCCCGACGCCGCAGTGGTCGCGACCGGCATCAGGCGTTCGGAACGCACCAGTATCGAAACCGCCTTGGTTGTCTGGTCGATTTTATAAATCTGCGGTTGAAAACTATCGGTAACGTAGACATTGCCTTGCGCGTCGATGGCCAGATCGTTGGCGAGCGTCGGTCCTTTGCTCAACGGCGAGAAATCATATACATGCTGCAGTGCACCGGTGTCGAGATCAAACTCAAGCACCTGCGCGACGCGATTGCGCGTACCGGGTGAAGATTTGAGCGCAATGCCTACATCTTCGTTGCAGACCAGCACGCGGTTGCGCACGGCGTCAACGACAATACCGGAAGTCGTGATTTGTGAACGACCGGCGGCGAAACGCTTGTAGCGCCCATCCTCATAAACCAGGCCAATCTGCCCGCCGCGCAGCGACGAAACCAGAAACGCCCCGGCGCGTTCATTCCAGGCAATGCTCTCGGGATACCCCCCAGCGACATCGGGGACAAAGGTGATAACCTGCGCGCCCTGGGTCGGCGCGACAGTCGCAAAGAACAAGACGAAGCTGACCAGCAGCGTAATCCCACCAAAGCGCAGCGGTGAAGTTGATGATGATACGGTGTTCTGGAACATGACAGGAAACCTGGTAATTAACCGGATCTGCATAGTAGGTTGGGGCTGAAAACAGCACTAGTCGGAAAAAAGGCAATACGCTAATGAAAAAATCACAGCAATCATGCGGTGGGTTGCTCGACGTGGTTCGCCAGCGAAACGGCACAAAAAAACCGCCCTGGGGCGGTTGATTAACGGTAGCGGGAATTATTTCAACGCTTCCTGAATGGCGTCGGCCATCGGGCCAATGTGTTTTTCAGCGGCTTTCAGCTGAAAATCCACGCCGTTACCGTCGTTGGTATCGGACAGCGTGGCCTTGATCAGTTCCAGCGCCGCTTGCACTGCCACCAATCTTTTATGCTGCTCATCCGTGATCGGTTTGGAGCTCATCGTGGCCGGGTAGTATTGCTCTAACATCGTTCTCTCCTTGTGATTACGCTAGTGACTAACTTAACAGAATTTAAAGGTATTTCTAATGGGTCGAACCACAGAATCCTCACTCTCCACGCTGATATATGCCTCAGCCAAATCAATCCGGTGAATAAGTGAACTATAATTGCTCAATCTGAGTTTTCCAGCAGGTGAACCATTATGTCCTTTAAAGGAAGCTGTCACTGCGGCGCCGTCACCTTTACGGTGAACGCCGATCTGCCCCATGAGGCCCTGAGTTGCAACTGTTCAATCTGCCGCCGTAAAGGCATGTTGCTGGCGTTCTTCCCGATCGACAGCTTTGTGCTGAACAGCGGCGAAGACTTACTGCGCGGTTATACCTTTAACAAACACATCATTCAGCACCAGTTTTGCCAAACCTGCGGCACCGAGGCCTTCGCCTACGGTAAAGGCCCGGATGGCGCGGCAATGTGCGCCGTTAACCTGCGTTGCGTACCGGAGCTGGCACTGGACTCATTGAAGATCCATCCGTTTGACGGTGCCAGTGCCTGAACGGAAATCAGGCGGGGTAACCCCCGCCTGCTCGCTACTCCAGATAAAACACTTCGGTTAACGCCTCACTCACAGGGCTGTTATCGGCATGACTGGGCATCAGTTCACGCATCGACAGCCACCAGCGTTGGCATACTTCGGTCGCCGCGACGGCCTGCCAGCGTGCTTCCGACTCAATCTCAACCACGGCAAACAGCAGGCTGCGATCGCTATCAAGGAAGATACTGTAGTGATGCGCGCCGTGTTGCTTTAGGGTCTGCGCCAACTCAGGCCAGATCGGCGCATGGCGACGCTGATACTCCTGATGCGCATCAGGGTTTACCTGCATCACAAAGGCCTTGCGGATCATAGCTCACGCACCACATTAAGCGCCGCCGCCCAGGGCTTCACCTCAAAACGTTCGCCTAGCGCAATCAACTGCGTTTTACTGATGGTTTGCTTCATCCCCTGCATCGACAACACCTTCACCAGTACCTGCGCCGATTTTTCAGCGGTGTCGATCAGGCCGAAGGCGTCGTCCAATGATGGACCGCTGGCAAAAATACCGTGGAACGGCCACAGTACCAGCGAGTGTGAACACATCTGCTGCGAGGTGTGCTCACCCATCTCGTCGGTGCCCGGAACCCTCCAGGGCACAATACCCACACCGTCGGGGAACACCACCAGACACTCGGTGCTGCCTTCCCACAACATGCGGGTGAAGCTTGCCGAGTCCAGCTCCAGCACGTAACTCAGGGCAATCAGGTTGGTGGCATGACAATGCATAATCACCCGATCGCGTCCCTCGGTCAGGGTTTTACGTACGCAGTGTGACTGGAAATGTGATGCCAGCTCCGAGGTTGGCACGCCACCGTTAGTCAGCCCCCAGTGAATGCTGTAGGCGTGGCCGTCCTCGCTAATCCGCAGCAATACCAGGCTGTCGGCCGGATCGAGCTGCACATTGCGGAAAAACTTGCCGGAACCGGTCACCAGGAACCAGCAGTTGGCCAGTTCCACCGCCGGTTGGCTCAGTTCGACGCGGCGCGGCTGCGGATAAAAATCCGCCGCGAACGGCTGCACCTCCTCGTCCAGCAGGCGCAGGCTGACGTTGCCGCCGTTGCGTTCGTCCCAGCCTTTCAGCCACATATCCGAGGTGGCTTTCACCATGCCCTTAACAAACCATGAAGAAAGAAGTTGTTGCATACGGCGCCCTTAACGTTGATTGAGAATTTGTTTTTCGTACTGACGAACTTCGCCAAGCCAACCGGCATCGGCGGGTACTTCATGGCGCAGGCAATACATTTCCCAGACCGCCTGCCACGGCAGCGATTTCTGCTCTTCCAGCATTGCCAGCCGGGCGGTGTAATCGCCGGCGTTTTCCAGACGGCGCAGCAATTCCACCGGTTCCAGCAACGCGCGTAGCAGTGCCTTGCGGGCATTACGCGTACCGATCACCCAGGCAGCGATGCGGTTAATGGATGCATCAAAGAAGTCGAGGCCGATATGCACCTTGTCAAACAGACCGTGACGCACAATTTCATGGGCGATGGCCTGGGTTTCGTCATCCAGCAATACCACATGGTCGCTGTCCCAGCGCACCGGACGGCTGACGTGCAGCAACAGGCGTGGCACGAACAGCATGGCGGTGGAGATCTTGTCGGAAATCACTTCGGTTGGATGAAAATGCCCGGCATCCAGCGTCAGCGCCACCTGGCGGCTGGTGGCATAGCCCAGATAGAACTCGTTAGAGCCGACGGTGTAGCTTTCTGCGCCAATGCCAAACAGTTTGCTTTCCACCGCGTCGATATGGTGCCGGGGATCCAGCGGTTGGCTGATCACCTCATCCAGTGCGCTTAGCAGGCGTTGTCGTGGTGCCATCCTATCAACGGTGAGATCTTTCATGCCGTCCGGCACCCAGATATTCATCACCGACGGCGTGCCGAGCTGCTCGCCAAAATAGGCCGAAATGCGGCGGCTGGCCTGGCAGTGTTCGATCCAAAAGCGCCGAATCGCCGGATCGGCGTGCGCCAGGGTGAAGCCGTCACTGCTCAAGGGATGTGAAAAACAGCTCGGGTTAAAATCCAGTCCCAGATGATGCTCCCTGGCCCATTCCACCCAGTGGCTAAAATGCGCCGGTTCAATGGCATTACGCTCCACCGGCACCTCGCTTTCCAGATAGATCGCATGCAGGTTCACCCGCTTTGGCCCCGGGATCAGCGATATGGCGCGTTCCAGATCGGCACGCAGCTGGTTGGCGTTGGTTGCCCGGCCCGGGTAATTGCCGGTGGCCTGAATGCCGCCGGTCAGGGCCGCCTGCGGGTTTTCAAAGCCGCGCACGTCATCGCCCTGCCAGCAGTGCATCGAGATCGGAATGCTGTCCAACTGCGTCAGCGCCAGCTCGACGTCGATGCCGAGATCCTCAAAACGCTGTTTGGCGAGCGCAAACGCCTGTTCAATAGGTCGGGTCATAAGCAAAGCTCCTTGATCGCGGGATTAAGCGTCTGAAACCGCAGCCAGCCGGCCGTAAAGACCCCGAACGGCTGCGGTGAAAAAATCTGTTGCGGGAAGTTTTCAGCCACCAACTGCCGGAAGGTAGCGACATCTGCCACCTCACCCAGCGCGATCAATTGGCTGCCGATGTTGCCCAACGTCGAGGCTTCGACTGGCCCGGTTGACAGCGGGATCCCGCAGGCGTCGGCACAAAGCTGGTTGAGTAAAGGGTTCTGGCTACCGCCACCGACGATATGCAAGTGGCTGAAGGGTCGCCCGCGCAGGGCCTGCAACTCGCCCAGCACCTGTCGGTAAAGCAGCGCCAGGCTGTCGAAAATGCAGCGCGCCAGCGCCGGAGGACTATAAGGCGTCGGCATGTCCTGCTCGATACAGGCCTGCTGGATCTCAGCCACCATCGCCACCGGGTTGATAAAGCGCGGATGATTGGGATTGATCAGCGATCGACAGCCCGGCTGCGCCGCCGCCTGCTCGACCAGTTGGCACAGGTCCGTGATATTCAACTCCTCACACACCCGCTGCAGCAGCCACAGCCCCATAATGTTCTTCAGCACCCGGTAACGCCCTTCGACGCCGCCCTCGTTGGTGATATTGGCCGCCTGTGCGACTGCACCGGTGTAGGGGTACCGACTCTCAAAGCCCATCAACGACCAGGTACCGGAACTCAGGTAGGAGGCGTGTTGACCCTGCAGCGGCGTCGCCAGCACCGCACTGGCGGTGTCATGAGTCGCTACCGCAATCACCGGCACCTGCGCCCCACTGGCCATCCGCCAATGCCCGACGGTATTCCCCGGCGCTGTCGGGTGACCGAACCAGGCGGCCTTGGCACCGGCCCAGGCCAGCAATTCAGGATCCCAGTCGCCGCTGTGAATATTCAGCAGTTGGCTGGTAGTCGCGTTGGTATATTCCCAGTTCAGTTTCCCGGTGAGCCGGTAATGCAGGTAATCCGGGATCAGCAAGGCATGGGCGACCCTGCTCAGTAATTCGGGGTGACGTTGGCTGAATGCACGCAACTGATAAAGGGTATTGAAAGGTAAAAACTGGATGCCGGTGCGTTGATACAACCATTGGGTGCCCATCTCGCGCTGTGCCTGTTGCATCAGCCCGTGGGTGCGGCCGTCGCGGTAGGCAACCGGCAGCCCGACTCGCCGCCCTTCGCTATCCAACAGCAGATAATCCACGCCCCAGGTGTCGATCCCTATGCTGTCCGGCGTGATGCCTTGCTGATCCAACTGCTGCAGCCCCTGACGAATGGTGTGCTCCAGCCCGTCGATATCCCAACAATCGTGGCCGTCGATCGACACCAGTTGATTACGAAAGCGGGTGACTTCTTGCAAGCTAATGGTCCGGTCGTCGGACTGATAGCGCCCCAACATCACACGGCCACTGGAGGCACCAAGATCGATGGAGACAATATTGCGAGTGCTCATGGGGTGGCTTCCTGATGAATCGATGGCATCAGTCTAAAATCCCAGGCAAACGACACCTTATCACCACTGCCAGCCGGTCAGGCGGGTTGGCAATACGGCAAAGATTTACGCGATACAGCTCACATTTTGTTTTTTTTACCGCCTGTGATGCCACGCGCACTTTGGCATTTTTCTGCGCCATTCTTGATAAATGAACGCAGTGTGACGCCTTTTTGCGTTGCAAATTAAAGGCGACTGCCCGATGCCTCCTTTAGTATCTGTTACAAATTGGTTAACGGAGATCGAAAGATGGCTATGCTGTATGGCAGTAATTTTTTCGCTTCAAGCCCCTACCCGGTCGCGATTGAACCGCGGGAACCCCAGTCGAGTTTTCCTGAGCATCATCATGATTTTCACGAAATTGTGATTGTAGAGCAGGGTGCCGGAACCCACGTGCTGAACGGTCGACCGCAAACACTGTGCAGCGGCTGCGTGTGTTTTATCCGCGACTGCGATCGCCATCTCTACGAACAAACCGATAATCTGCATCTGACCAACGTGTTGTACCGTGGCCCTAACGCCTTCCGTTTTCTCGCCGGGCTGGATCAATTGTTGCCGCTGGCACAGGATCAGCAGCCGCACTGGCGTATCAACAATAAATTGCTGGCACAGGTGCAAATTATTATTCAGCGGCTGGAGCAGACCCCTGTGGCATTCAACCTGGAGCATTTGGCACAGCAGGAGCTGCTGTTTATGCAATTGCTGGTGCTGTTACGACAGGGCTGTATCGCCACTGCCGTTGACGATCAGGAAGGTCGTCTGCGGCGGCTATTGGACTGGCTGGCGGATCACTACAGTGATGAGATCAAATGGGATGAGTTGGCGGATCGTTTTTGCCTGCCCTTACGCACCCTGCATCGCCAGATGAAGAAGCAGACCGGCAACACTCCGCAGCGTTACCTCAACCGGCTGCGGCTACTGCAGGCGCGGCAAATGCTGCGGCAGGATGAAACCCGCATCACCGACATTGCCTACCAATGCGGATTTGGTGACAGCAATCACTTTTCCACGCTTTTCAAACGTGAGTTCGGCTATTCCCCCCGTACTCTACGGCAGAACGATTTCTTAACCTGAGGTGCCACGGTGAAAAGCCCACTTCTGTTGGCCAAAGAGGATTATCTGCCATCGGCACTGATGCCGGTGGCGGTTGCCGATCGTGCGCCCCAATCGTCATTTCCGCCGCACATTCATGAGTTCAGCGAAATCGTCATTGTCTGGCGCGGTAACGGCATGCACGTACTGAACGATCAGCCGTGGCGGGTGACCTGTGGCGATATGTTTTATATTCGCGACCACGACTGCCACAGCTATGAATCGGTCAATGATCTGGTACTGGACAATATTCTCTACTGCCCGGAACGCTTCCAACTGGCGATTGGCTGGGCGGAACTGCTGCCACCGGACCGGGCTCAGCATCAATCTCACTGGCGGCTGACCACCCGGGGAATGGCACTGGCACGCAGTGTGATCCAGCAGTTGGCACTGGAAAGTTGTAAAACCGACCTGTTGTCGATCCAGCTCACCGAGGCGCTTTTTCTGCAACTGGTGCTGATCCTGCGTCGTCATCGCTATGCAGTCGGCCAGGACGATCAGTTACCGGAAGGCGAACAACTGGATTTGCTGATGGCAGCCGTTCAGGGAGACAGTGGTGCACATTTTGAGCTGGAGGCATTCTGCCGACATCATCACCTGGCAGAGCGCAGCCTTAAGCAGCTGTTTCGACAGCAGACCGGCATGACCATCAGCCACTATCTGCGCCAGTTGCAACTCTGCCGGGCAAAATCCCTGCTGCGCGGCAGTGATGAACTGATCGGTGAAGTGGCCGCCCGCTGCGGCTTTGAGGACAGCAACTATTTCTCGGTGGTGTTTACCCGTGAAACCGGCGTCACCCCCAGCGCCTGGCGTCAGCGTTTTAAACGCGCCGAGCGCCCTGCCGCCGGGGTAAAACGCTGATCAGCCCGCCATGCCCAAGCCAACAACGTTGGCGGCCAGAATGATCGTCAAGCAACCGATACACAATACGCTGACCGGACGACGGCCGGCGTTTTTCCACTCTCTTAGCAATAATCCCACCAGACCGCCACACAGCACATAGAAACTCATGTGCAGCATCCAACTGATAAAGTCGTACTGCGCGGGAATGTTGGCGTGGCCCCAGGCATAGAAGAAGAATTGCAGGTACCACATGGTACCGCCGAGCAATGAGAACAGTACGTTGGCCACCAGCAGCGATTTGGCCTGCGAGAAATCAGCCTTGACTGATAGATCCGCTTTGACCGCCAGGCGAATAAAACAGTAGGCCAGGTTAACCAGTGCCCCGCCCCCCATGATCACCACGTAGCTCGGCAACGCCACGTACAGCGGATCAATCCCCAGATCCGCGGCAACCTGGTGCATGGGTTTAGCGGCATCCATCGCAAACGACATACCGGCGGAGAAAATGCCGCACATCACCGCCAACAGCAGTCCTTTGCGCAGATTAAACTCTTCGGCGCGAATGCCCATCGCCCGCTCTTTCAGCACCCCGGCCCACGAAACAATCACCACGCCAATCAGGGCAATGGCAACACCCAGCAGCGTCAGCTTGCCACCGGCGGAGCTGAACAACGCCACAAAGCGCCCCTGCAACAGTGGGGTCATCAGGGTGCCCACCACCAGCGTGATGCCAATGGCGATGCCAATCCCCATCGACATGCCCAGATAGCGCATGGTCAGGCCGTAATTGACGTTACCAATGCCCCACATGGCGCCAAACAGGAACACCGGCAGCAGGGTCGACAGGCTGAAAGCACTGTAATAGCGCCAAAAGTCCGGCAATAGCACATAGCTCACCGCCCAGGGCAGGATCAACCACGACATCAGGCCACCGATCGACCACATGGTTTCCCACGACCAGCGACGGACTTTTTTGAACGGAGCATAAAAACAGGCGGCGCTGGCAGCGCCCACCAGATGCCACAGGATTCCCAGCATGACAGCGTTATTCATTATTATTGATTCCTTCATTGCTTGTGATGAGGACAAAAAACAGGCGTGAAGGAGTCTATGAATATTGTCCGGGGCGCAACCTTAGCCTGACTGCCAGTTCTGACGGAAGCTGGCAAAATCCAAGGGGTAACGCTGACCGGGATCACAAATTCATCTCAAGGCTGCACAGGCGAAAGGCAGCGGCCTGAAGAAGAGGGTTTGGTTGCCATTCTGGCGGCGAAGCTGGCAGTGAGGCAAAGGTTTTTAACACCCGAAGGTCATTACCATAACAAGGCATTAATAATAATCCTGTGGAGCCCTGCCATGACCCTGAACCAAAAACGGATGTATATAAACGGTGAATTTGTTGCCCACCACACTGGGCGCTGGATTGATGTCATCAACCCAGCCACCGAACAAGTGATGATGCAAATCCCGCAAGGCGGTGCGGACGAAGCCAGACGGGCCATTGACGCCGCCGAGGCCGCACAACCGGACTGGGAAGCGCTACCCGCGGTTGAGCGCGGCCAGTGGCTGCATCGGCTGGCCGCCGGCGTGCGACGCAGAGAGCCGGAACTGACGAGGTTGATCGTCGCCGAAGGCGGGAAAACGCCCGAGTTGGCCAAGGTGGAAGTACTGTTTACCGCCGACTACCTCGACTATATGGCCGAGTGGGCGCGCCGCTATGAGGGGGAGATCATCCAGAGCGATCGGCCGAATGAAAATATCTTCCTGTTCAAAAAAGCCATTGGCGTGGTAGTCGGCATCCTGCCGTGGAACTTCCCATTCTTCCTGATTGCGCGCAAGGCCGCACCGGCACTGCTGACCGGCAATACCATCGTGATCAAACCCAGCGAACTGACGCCGGGCAATGCGTTGCTGTTTGCCGAGATCGCAGATGAGATTGGCCTGCCGTCCGGCGTGTTTAACCTGGTGACCGGCTACGGGCCGGAACTGGGCCAGGCGCTGACGGCTAACCCGAAAGTGGGCATGGTCAGCCTGACCGGCAGCGTCGGCGCCGGTGTCGCCACCCTGCACGCCGCCGCAGACAACGTCACCAAGGTATCGCTGGAACTGGGCGGCAAAGCCCCGGCGATTGTGATGGCCGACGCCGATCTCAGTCTGGCCGTCAAAGCCATCGTCAGCTCACGCGTCATCAACAGTGGCCAGGTGTGCAACTGCACCGAACGCGTTTACGTGCAGCGGGACATTTATCCGCAGTTTATGGCCCAGTTGACCGAGGCTTTCCGTCAGGTCACCTTTGGCGATCCTAATCAACAAACCGGGCTGGATATGGGGCCGTTGATCAGCGCCGAGGCGCTACAGCGAGTAGAAGATAAAGTGGCGCGAGCGGTCAGCCAGGGCGCGACGCTGGTGATGGGCGGCCAGCGCGCAGCGCGCAGCGGCTACTTTTTTCCGCCGACGATCCTGAGTGACGTGCAGCAAGAGATGGAGATCATGCATCAGGAGATTTTCGGCCCGGTGCTGCCGGTCAGTTGCTTCGACAGCTTTGACCAAGCTATTACTATGGCCAACGACAGCGAATACGGTCTCACCTCGTCTATTTTCACCCGAGATCTCAACGTGGCAATGATGGCGATCAAGCAATTAAAGTTCGGTGAAACCTACGTCAACCGTGAAAGCTTTGAAGCGATGCAGGGCTTCCATGCCGGCTGGCGTAAGTCCGGCATTGGCGGCGCCGATGGCCGCCACGGACTGGAGGAATATCTGCAAACCCAGGTAGCCTATCTGCAATTCCAGTGATTAATGCCTATTACGGGGCCCCATCACGGGGCCTCAGCGGTAAACGGAGAACTTTTTGGTCAGTGGCTTAAGCTGTTCGGTATCCCCGTACAGCGCTACCGCCACGAACTCCAGCTTGTCATATTCGGTATTGGCGGTATCGGCGATTTGTTGCTCTGCCGAATGTGACAGCATGGTGGTGGTAAAGAAGTTGGCCAGGACTCCCTCTTCCTTGCATTTCAGGACCAGATTACTGAGCTGACTGCTGTTTTTTGCCTGCAGGATCACGATCGGATAATGGCTCATATTGGCGCTTACGCCTTCGATAGCGCTGGGATAATGATGAAATTCGCGCTGTTCGATCAGATCGGTAATACCCGCCGTCAAATGGCAGGACGCATTGAACAGGGTTGCCGGTTCATGGTTGCGGTTCAGGATGATATAGAACTTCTTCTCGTTGTCGCTGTACATACACTTCTCCTTGGTGAAGCAAGTGTTTTACCCGTCCATTAGATAAGTTTCAATGATGTAGATCAGCCAAGCACGGCTACAGGGGAATAGCACGGCTCAGCAATAAGCTCGAAATGTGCGGTTCTGGCGGTAAATAGCGCCACAATTGAACTGTCGATAATTTCGGCATAACGCATAGTCTGGGTTTTATCTCCCGGGAAAAAATCATGACTGCGAGCAAGCCCAACGCCGTGGACTCAGCGCCCGCCCCCGCCACTCAGTGGCCGGCAATCATCAATGTGCTGTTCGCCGGCATTGCCGTTGCGCTACACGTAGGCAAAGCGACCATTGCCCTGCCGGAACTGCAGCGCGAATTCGGCCGTTCGCTGGAGTCCCTGAGCTGGATTATTTCAGCCTTTCCGTTTATCGGCGTGTTCGGGGGCATCGCCGCCGGACAGCTGGTGCGCCGCTGGGGCGACCGACGCTTGCTGGGGCTGGGCTTGGTGATCGTCAGCGTCGCCAGCTTCGCCGGAGCGACTCAGCACGACTTCACCGGCTTGATCGTCACCCGCGTTATCGAAGGGATCGGCTTTGTCATTGTGGTAGTGGCTGCACCGACCGTGCTCACTCGGGTGGTGGCACCGCAACAACGTAATCTGGTGTTCAGCATCTGGAGCACCTTTATGCCGGCAGGCATGGCGATCTCTCTGTTCTTCGGCCCGCATTTCGCCGACTGGCAACAGAGCTGGGTCGCCGGTGGCATTCTGACCCTGCTGGCGGCATTGTTGCTACCGTTCACCACGCCGCGCATCGTGACAACCGCCGCTGCTGCCACGACGGTGAAATTGCGTCAGGCGCTGGCCAGCATCCTGCGTGCCCGGCAACCGCTGCTGCTGGCCCTGATCTTCACCACCTATAACCTGCAGTTTTTCGCCGTGATGGCCTTTCTGCCGATATTCCTGATGCAGCGCATCGGACTGACACTGGCCGCGGCTGGCGGTGTCAGCGCAGCGGTGATTGCGGTCAATATTCTCGGCAATCTCTTCGCCGGTGTATTGCTGTCGCGTGGCCTGCAAGCCCGTACCCTGCTCGCCATTGCCAGCATGTTGATGGGACTGGCCGGAGCCAGCGTCTTCCTTTCGGCCACACCGAATGCCATGCTGGTCCCACTGTGTTTATTGTTTAGCGGTATCGGCGGGATGCTGCCCGCCACCATTCTGGCAGCCACACCGGCGGCCGCACCTGAGCCCACGTTGATTCCCCTGAGTCTGGGGTTAGTGATGCAAGGCATTTATCTCGGTCAGGTGATCGGCCCGATTGTCTTGAGCACTCTGGTGGCCTATGCCGGGTGGACAGCGCCCTCCTTTATGGTGTTGGCCGCTGCGGTTCTGGGAAGCCTGTTGGCGTTAACGCTGACATCCGGGGGCAAAAATCCGCCAGGCAGCGCATGACTCATTACACCATGTATAAAATCAAATGACTCTGAGCCCATTTTTCTCTTCACGCAAAAGCATTATCGTTTCAGCCATACCAATAATGGCTATACAGAGAACAGATAATGGACAGAGTAAAAACGGTTATTGTTACTGGCGCATCCAGCGGGTTGGGGTTCGCTATTGCACAGGCTTACCTGGCACGCGGTTACAATGTGGTGGGGAATGCACGCTCGCTGGAGCGTTTGCAGGCGGCAGCAAACCAGCTCGGTAATCCTAAAAACCTGCTGCTGGTTCCTGGTGATATTGCCCAGCCGGAAACCGCAACTCGTCTGTTCGAACAAGCGGAAGAAAACTTTGGCCAGGTCGATATTCTGATCAACAACGCGGGGATTTTCCTGTCCAAACCGGTGACAGACTATACGGAGGAAGATGTCGACGCGATGCTGGCCACCAACCTGAAAGGTTTCTTTTATCCCTCACAGGCCGCCGCCCGTCACATGATGCCGCATGGCTCCGGGCATATTGTCACCATCACTGCCGCCATCGCCATGCAGCCGATCAGCAAGGTCCCTGCACTGCTGCCGATTATGGTCAAAGGGGGGCTAAATCAAGCCACCCGTGGGCTGGCACTGGAAATGGCACCGCATAATGTGATGGTCAACGCCGTCGCGCCCGGCATCATTGCCACCCCAATGAACAATCAGGATGAGCAAAGCCTGGCGTTTATGAAGCAGATGGCACCGACCCAGCGCATTGGTCAACCGCAGGATATCGTCGATGCGGTGCTGTACCTGACGGATTCCAACTTTGTCACCGGCACCATCGTCACCGTTGACGGCGGCACTACCGCCGGCGTCTGGTAATCAAGGAGAACCTGCAATGCCCTATGTAAATATTAAAGTCACCGACGAAGGGGTCACGGCGGAGCACAAGCGCCAATTGATCGAAGGCGTCACCGAGTTGCTGGAACGCGTGCTGAATAAGCCTCGCCATGCGACCTTTGTAGTGATTGACGAAGTCGCCACCGACAACTGGGGCATCGGCGGTGAAACCGTCACTGCCCTGCGAACCAGGGAACGGGCTGCGATTAAACGATAACCCTCCCTGTTTTCACCCCTCAATCCCCCCCACCTTGACCGTCCAACCCGAACCTGAGAATGGGGTTGGATTCGTCAGGTGCGGGGAATTTTGTACTACTTCCCGGCTTAAATATCCCTACAAAATAAAACATTATTAATAAGTTTTATTAATTGTTCGCGCATAAAATCTGCTACCTGTTACGCGTTTGTAATGATAGGGTTTGTTCTTCAAGAAGTGTCAATGTCAGTGAATACTGGCCTTGGCAGGCAAAATCTATCATCAGAGGGACGGGTATGATGTCTAAGGGTATTTCAAAGGGATTCTTTATTCTGATCCTTTTTATAGTGACCGCGGCTTTTTTGGACGTATTGGGTCCCTATTACTCGTCAGTGTTGTGGGCCATCATCCTGGCGGTGATTTTCCATCCGGTGAAACAGAAACTTAAACAGTATCTGGGCGACCGCAATGGCCTGGTGTCGCTTTTGACGGTCGCAGTGATCTGTCTGATCGTATTTACCCCGTTGGCTATCATCGCTTCTTCATTGGCGATTGAGCTCAATGTCGTCTACACCAAGTTACAGGGTAACAATACCCAATTCCCGGTCATTCTGGCCGATACCCTCAAGTTGCTCCCAAGCTGGGCACGTCATTTCCTGACTGAACACAACCTCGACAACGCAGCTGAGATACAAAAGAAACTTTCAGAAGTGGCGCTGCAGGGTGGGCAATACCTTGCCGGTAGCGTGTTCCTGATCGGCAAAGGCACGTTCAACTTTGCCGTTGGCTTTGGCGTGATGCTTTATCTGCTGTTCTTCCTGCTGAAAGATGGTCCTTATCTGGTCAATCTGACACTCCAGGCGTTGCCGTTATCCGAACACGTTAAACATCATCTGTTTGTGAAGTTCGCGGCCGTTTCCCGCGCGACGGTGAAAGGCACGGTCGTGGTGGCGGTAGTGCAAGGCGCGCTCGGCGGCCTGGCGTTTTACTTCACCGGCATCGAAGGCAGCCTACTGTGGGCCGCGTTGATGGCGTTCCTGTCGATCATCCCTGCCGTCGGTTCTGCCATTATCTGGGTCCCCGCCGCCATCTATTTCTTCGCTACGGGAATGCTGTGGAAAGGCCTGTTCCTGGTAGGCTTCTTCGTGGTGATCATCGGTTTGGTCGACAACATCCTTCGTCCGCTGCTGGTGGGTAAAGATACCAAGATGCCGGATTATCTAATCCTGATTTCAACTCTGGGCGGCATGGAGATTTACGGTATTAATGGCTTCGTCATCGGCCCGCTTATCGCCGCCCTGTTCATCGCCTGCTGGAATATTCTTTCCGGCCGCGACAGCGCAGCAACCACCGATGAGATTGATGAAGATTTTATCGAGGAAGGCAAGAATCACCCTGATGCCAACAAGGCGGATTGAAGAATTTCCCCTGTCGGGCTAGCTGTAAAACAGCAGTAAACAACGGGAGCCCTTCGGCTCCCGTTGTTGTTCAAATTCTTAAACACAATTACATGCTTTAACGATAGTTTCGTCATTCAACTACTGAGGGCGAAATTCGAGTACGGAATTTTTAAAAGCATCGTAAACCGCTTGTGACGGTGGCTTGGGAAAACGGGTATTTATGATTGCCTTTATAGCAGCCTGGCAAAGGGCAGGATCACCACTTTCAGGCCGGACAGCCAAAAGCATCCCATCTGGGGCAAACTTCATTCTGATAGTACATTGCTTGCCGGCATAGGCGTTGGCATCATAGAAATGGCTCTGAATCGCAGCGCGTACCTGCCCGGCATAGTTGCTGACCTCATCCCCTGCTGCGGGAGTTGCTTTGCCGTCAAGGGCAGCAAAAAGATCATCGACACCGTTTGCAGACGGCCCAGCGTTAGCCACAGCGTTCGTCTTGGTACAACCTGTCAGCCATAGTGAGACGACAATAAGCATTAATGCCGGCAGGTTTTTTTTAAATCCTGAATGAACGCTATTCATGATTCCCTTCTTTTAGAATAGTCACTGGAAAGAACAATAAAAAACGGGAACCATCAGGCTCCCGTTATCATTCAAGCGCAAAAACACAATTACATGTGTTTAACGATAGCGTCGCCAAACTCTGAACATTTCAGCAGTTTAGCGCCTTCCATCAGGCGTTCGAAGTCATAGGTCACGGTCTTGGCAGCGATTGCGCCTTCGGTGCCTTTAACAATCAGGTCAGCCGCTTCGAACCAGCCCATGTGACGCAGCATCATTTCTGCAGACAGGATGATGGAACCTGGGTTCACTTTATCCTGACCGGCGTACTTAGGTGCAGTGCCGTGGGTAGCTTCGAACAGAGCGCAATCGGAACCGATGTTGGCACCAGGCGCGATACCGATACCGCCTACCTGTGCGGCCAGGGCGTCGGAGATGTAGTCACCGTTCAGGTTCATACAGGCGATCACGTCGTATTCAGCCGGACGCAGCAGGATTTGCTGCAGGAAGGCATCGGCGATCACGTCTTTAACCACGATCTCTTTACCGGTGTTCGGGTTCTTGATTTTCAGCCATGGGCCGCCGTCGATCAGTTCACCGCCGAACTCTTCACGCGCCAGTTCGTAGCCCCAATCCTTGAAGGCACCTTCGGTGAACTTCATGATGTTGCCTTTGTGAACCAGGGTCACAGAGTCGCGGTCGTTGGTGATAGCGTATTCGATCGCTGCACGCACCAGACGTTTGGTCCCTTCTTCAGAGCATGGCTTCACGCCGATACCGCATTGCTCTGGGAAGCGGATTTTCTTCACGCCCATTTCGTCGCGCAGGAACTTGATCACTTTGTCTGCTTCAGCAGAACCGGCTTTCCATTCGATACCTGCATAGATGTCTTCGGCGTTTTCGCGGAAGATCACCATGTCGGTCAGCTCTGGGTGTTTAACCGGGCTTGGGGTGCCCTGGTAGTAACGCACCGGACGCAGACACACGTACAGGTCCAGTTGCTGGCGCAGGGCCACGTTCAGGGAGCGAATACCGCCACCGACTGGGGTAGTCAGCGGGCCTTTGATGGCAACGCGGTAGTCACGGATCAGATCCAGGGTTTCTTCCGGCAGCCACACGTCTTTCCCGTAAACGTGAGTGGATTTTTCGCCGGTGTAGATTTCCATCCAGGAGATTTTACGTTCGCCGTGGTAGGCCTTTTTCACTGCTGCATCAACCACGTGAATCATAGCAGGGGTAACGTCAACGCCAATGCCGTCGCCTTCGATAAACGGAATGATCGGGTTATTCGGAACAACCAGTTTACCCTGGGCATCGACCGTAATCTTTTTACCTTCTGCCGGAACAACTACTTTGCTTTCCATCAACCTCTCCTTCAAGCGCAATTTTTGTTAATGCTTTGTAAGATGCGTGTAGATACTACTGGAATTTTCTGTCCGCGCCAATCCGAAACGGATTCGGTTATAATGCGCCTATCATCCGTAATCTCAACTGTTATGAAAAAATTCCCTGTTAGAAATCACAAAGTTAAACGATTCAGCCCGCCTGTCGCCGCCAAACCCGCTGTCGCACAGGGGCCGCGTCGCGTGGTGTTATTCAATAAGCCCTTCGATGTGTTACCCCAATTTACCGATGAAGCCGGCCGCACTACGCTGAAAGAATTCATTCCTTTTCCCGATGTCTATGCCGCCGGGCGCCTGGATCGCGATAGCGAAGGGTTATTGGTGCTAACCAATGACGGCAAACTGCAGGCGCAGCTCACCCAACCGGGCAAGCGCACCGGTAAGGTGTATTACGTGCAGGTCGAGGGAGCGCCGGAGGACAGCGATTTGGCCCCCTTGCGCAGCAGCATCACGCTCAAAGACGGCCCGACCCTGCCGGCCGGCGTGGAGTTGGTCGCCGAACCACAATGGCTGTGGCCACGCAATCCACCGATCCGCGAGCGCAAGTCGATCCCGACGGCCTGGCTGAAAATCACCCTGTACGAAGGGCGAAACCGTCAGGTGCGTCGCATGACTGCACATATCGGCTTTCCTACCCTGCGGCTGATTCGCTACAGTATGGGTAATCTTTCATTGGGGGAACTTCAGCCCGGTGAATGGAAAACCCTTGATTCGCTGTAATCAGTCCGCCAAGCCGCCGTTGTAAGGGGTCGCCATGTTCAAACCACACGTTACCGTTGCCTGCGTGGTTCACGCCGCCGGCAAGTTCTTGATTGTCGAAGAGACCATCAACCATAAGGCACTCTGGAACCAGCCGGCCGGCCACCTCGAGGCTGACGAAACCCTGGTGCAGGCCGCCGAACGCGAACTGTGGGAAGAAACCGGCATCCGCGCCACGCCACAGTCGTTCCTCAAGCTGCACCAATGGATCGCGCCGGACAGTACCCCGTTCCTGCGCTTTTGCTTTGTGATTGAGCTGGAGCAGCAACTGCCGACCGAGCCGCACGACAGCGATATCGATCGCTGCCTGTGGTTGAGCGCCGATGAGATTTTGCCGGCACCCAACCTGCGTTCCGCACTGGTGGCGGAAAGCCTTCGTTGTTACCAACAGCCGGAGCGCTACCCGCTATCACTGGTCAGCAGCTATAACTGGCCGTTCTGAGATGAATAAGTGCCGTGCGCCGACGAGGCCAACGTGGTAAAATCCTGCGCTTGTTTTTTATCAGCACGGTTAGTGTTCAAGTTCGCGAGATCCCCATGTCAGACAACAGCCAGAAAAAAGTAATCGTCGGTATGTCCGGCGGCGTCGACTCTTCCGTTACTGCCTATCTGTTACAGCAACAGGGCTATCAGGTCGCTGGGCTGTTTATGAAGAACTGGGAAGAAGACGATGACGAAGAATACTGCTCCGCAGCGACCGATCTGGCCGATGCGCAGGCGGTGTGCGACAAGCTCGGTATCGAACTGCATACGGTGAATTTCGCGGCAGAGTACTGGGACAACGTGTTTGAGCTGTTCCTTGAAGAGTACAAGGCCGGCCGCACGCCGAACCCGGACATCCTGTGTAATAAAGAAATCAAATTCAAAGCCTTCCTGGAATTCGCCGCAGAAGATCTGGGGGCCGACTTTATCGCCACCGGCCACTACGTGCGCCGCCAGGACGTGGACGGCAAAAGCCGTCTGCTGCGCGGTGTCGACGGCAACAAAGACCAGAGCTACTTCCTCTACACCCTTGGCCACGAGCAGGTCGCACAAAGCCTGTTCCCGGTCGGTGAGTTGGAAAAACCGGAGGTGCGCCGCATCGCCGAACAGCTGGAGCTGGTTACCGCCAAGAAAAAAGACTCCACCGGCATCTGCTTTATCGGCGAGCGCAAATTCCGCGACTTCCTCGGCCGTTACCTGCCTGCACAGCCGGGCCCGATTGTTAGCGTCGACGGTCAGACCGTCGGTGAACACCAGGGTTTGATGTACCACACCCTGGGGCAACGCAAAGGGCTGGGCATCGGCGGCATGAAAGACAGCAGCGAAGATCCGTGGTACGTGGTGGACAAAGACGTCGCCAACAACGTACTGGTGGTCGCGCAGGGGCATGAGCACCCGCGTCTGATGTCCGTCGGGCTGATCGCGCAGCAATTGCATTGGGTCGATCGTCTGCCGCTGAGCGGGCCGTTCCGCTGTACGGTGAAAACCCGTTATCGCCAGCAAGATATTCCTTGCACCGTCACCCCGCTTGACGACCAACGCATCGAAGTGCGTTTCGACGAGCCGGTTGCCGCCGTCACCCCAGGCCAGTCAGCCGTGTTCTATCAGGATGACATCTGCCTCGGCGGCGGCATTATTGAACAGCGTTTACAGGAGTAATCGTGGCGAAGAATTATTATGACATTACGCTGGCGATGGCCGGGATCAGCCAGACCGCACGTCTGGTTCAGCAGTTGGCACACGAAGGCCAATGCGATCGCGAGGCCATGAATATCTCGCTGAGCAGCCTGCTGCAGATGGATCCCCCTTCCACGCTGGCGGTGTTCGGCGGTGAAGAACGCAATCTGAAAATGGGTCTTGAGACGCTGATGGGCGTCCTCAATGCCAACAATAAAGGCCTGGCCGCCGAGCTGACCCGCTACACCATCAGCCTGATGGTGCTGGAACGTAAGCTCAATGCCAATAAGCAGGCGATGAACCAGCTTGGCGAACGTCTCGGCCAGCTTGAGCGTCAACTGGCGCATTTTGATCTGGAATCAGACACTATTATCAGCGCGCTGGCCGGCATTTATGTCGACGTGGTCAGCCCGCTGGGGCCGCGCATCCAGGTGACCGGTTCACCGGCAATCCTGCAAAACCCGCAGGTGCAGGCCAAAGTTCGCGCCACATTGCTGGCCGGCATTCGTGCCGCCGTGCTGTGGCAACAGGTTGGCGGCAGCCGCCTGCAGTTAATGTTTTCCCGTAATCGTCTGTTTAAACAGGCGCAAAATATCGTTGCTCATTGTTAATAGATCCCAGGAGTTGCTACCGATGGAATTATCCTCACTGACCGCCGTTTCACCCGTTGATGGACGCTACGGTGATAAAGTCAGCGCACTGCGCACCATTTTCAGCGAGTACGGTCTGCTGAAATTCCGTGTGCAGGTTGAAGTACGTTGGCTGCAAAAACTGGCCGCCTGCGCAGAAATCAAGGAAGTTCCGGCTTTTGACGCCGACGCAAACGCTTTCCTCGACAAGATCGTCGCAGAGTTCAGCGAAGAAGACGCGCAGCGTATCAAGACTATCGAACGCACCACCAACCACGACGTGAAAGCGGTTGAGTATTTCCTGAAGGAAAAAGTGGAAGCGGTCCCTGCCCTGCAGGCGGTGTCCGAGTTTATCCACTTTGCCTGTACCTCCGAAGACATCAACAACCTGTCGCATGCGCTGATGCTGCAAACCGCACGTCAGGACGTGGTGCTGCCGTACTGGCGTAAAATCATCGATTCGATCAAGGGCCTGGCGCTGGAATACCGCGATATTCCGCTGCTGTCCCGTACCCACGGCCAGCCGGCCACTCCGTCCACCGTCGGTAAAGAATTCGCCAACGTGGCCTACCGGATGGAACGTCAGTTCCGCCAGTTTGAGCGCGTGGAAATCATGGGTAAAATCAACGGTGCGGTCGGCAACTATAACGCCCACATCGTCGCTTACCCGGAAGTGGACTGGCATGTGTTCAGCGAGGAGTTCGTCACCTCTCTGGGCATCATCTGGAACCCGTACACCACTCAGATCGAGCCGCACGACTATATCGCCGAGCTGTTTGACTGCGTAGCGCGTTTCAACACCATCCTGATCGACTTCGACCGTGACGTTTGGGGTTACATCGCGCTGAATCACTTCAAGCAGAAGACCATCGCCGGTGAAATCGGTTCTTCCACCATGCCGCACAAGGTTAACCCGATCGACTTCGAAAACTCCGAAGGCAATCTGGGCCTGTCTAACGCGGTACTGGGCCACCTGGCCAGCAAACTGCCGGTTTCCCGCTGGCAGCGTGACCTGACCGACTCCACCGTGCTGCGTAACCTGGGCGTCGGCCTGGGCTATGCGTTGATCGCCTACCAGGCGACCATGAAAGGCATCAGCAAGCTGGAAGTGAACCAGGCACACCTGCTGGACGAACTGGATCACAACTGGGAAGTGTTGGCCGAGCCGATCCAGACCGTGATGCGCCGTTACGGCATTGAAAAACCCTACGAGAAGCTGAAAGAGCTGACCCGCGGCAAGCGCGTAGATGCTGCCGGTATGCAGGCGTTTATCGATGGACTGGCATTGCCGGAAGAAGAGAAAACTCGTCTGAAAGCCATGACCCCGGCTAATTACATTGGCCGCGCCGCGACCATGGTCGATGAACTGAAGTAATCGCTATACTGCTAAAACAAAGAGGCGGCCATTTGGCCGCCTCTTTGACATCTATCCCATCAACGCCTGCAGCCGCTTTTTCTGCTGCCCTTGTGCGTCGAAGTTATCGGGATCCAGCCACTGCTCAAACCCGGCCCTGATGGTCGGCCAACGGTCGGCAGTTATAGCAAACCAGTCGGTGTCCCGGCTGCGGCTCTTGGTGACCAACGCATATCTGAAAGTGCCTTCATACTTGAAACCGAATCTCGCCGCTGCCTGTTTGGAGGGGGCGTTATGGCTATCGCACTTCCATTCACAGCGGCGATAACCCAAATCCTCAAACAGGTGTCGCAGCATCAGATAAATCGCTTCGGTGGCGCTGGAGCGCTGCTTCATCGCCGGTGACCAACTGACATGACCCACCTCCGCCACGCCGTTAGCTTCATCGATGCGCATGTAGGCCACCGTCCCGACCGGAGCCTGGCTTGCACGGTCAAACACCGTCAGGTTCACCAGCGTGGCATTCGCCTGCAGGGTGGTCAGATGCTGCAACATCGCCGCCGGACTGTCCGGTCGTTCTATCGATAAATAGGTCCAGTCCCGGCCATCCGGCGCCTGCTGGAAAGCGCTGAACAAAGCGCCATGATCCCGCTGCGCATCAAGCTGTTCCAGGCAGCAAAATCGCCCGTCAAGCGTCTCGCCGGTGGGGCGCTTCACTACCCGCCAATCGGCTAATGGCTCGCCGACCGGCTGGCCGAATTGATTGATCACCATACAGCCTCCACTACCTGTCGTTAACGTTCGTAAACAACAAACGAAGTTCTTCGACCTATTTTGTCATACAAGGAACGGGCCGGAGCATTATATTCCTGCGTCGTCCAATAAACCCGATCGCTGCCTTTTTCTTCCGCCAACTGGTAGACCTGCTCAAATAATTTTTCGGACACCTTCTGGCCACGCGCCGCCGGCGAAACATAAAGATCTTCAATATAGCAATAACCCACCGAACTCCAGGTGGAAGGATGGAATATCAGGTTCATTAATCCCAATAAATTGCCGTCTTTATCTTCTGCCACCAGGCCATAAACCTGCGGATCCTCACATAAACGTCCAAAGGTGTGATCGGTGACCTGCGGCTTAATATCCGCTCGATAAAAATGAAGATACCCTTGCCAAAGATCTAACCACTGGGGTTTATCAGCGTTTTGTAATTTACGAATTGTGACTTCATTGTGTACTGGGAGCATAATGCCTCTCTGGTTTTAAGCTGTTATTTCCAGAGGAGAAATAACGGAATACCAGCAGGATACACCGGCCCATGCCCACTGAATACAGACCAATCAACAACAGCAGGCAGACCAATTTCAACGAAGTCACCCTGTTCAGTTCGATTCTGGAAGCGTACTGAAAATCGATGATAACTTTTTGATAAATTTTATAATTTCGTCGGGAGTATAGGCCGCAAAGCCGAATACTAACGCGCCTTCGCCCGGCGGGTTGGTATAAAAATCAATCAACCCATAGACCTTCATCCCCTGTGCAGCAGCAGCCTGGATCAACTGCCGTTCTGTTGCCGCGTCCGCCAACGGACAAACCAGTTGCAGCCCCCCCTGTGGTAACCGCGGTTGAGTCCAGGCGGCAAGATACTGATGCACCGCCGCATGCAAAATCTCCAGTCGGGCCTGATACATCTTGCGCATATTTCTTAAATGTTCGGCATAAAAATCGTCACTAATAAATTTGAATAACGTCATTTGCGGCAGTGCCGAAGTATAACCATCCTGGAATTGCTTGGCCGCCACCATAGGGGGAATTAATTGCGGCGGAACAATAAGAAAGCCAATGCGTAATCCCGGGAACAGACTTTTACTAAAAGTACCGATATATAAGGTACGTTGGTATTGGTCCAGCCCCTGTAATGATGCGGTGGTCAGCCCGTTATAATTGAACTCGGCATCGTAATCATCTTCAATAATCCAGGCCTTCTCACGTTGCGCCCACGCCAATAACTTCAGTCTTCTTTCAATGCTGAGCGAATGTCCCAGAGGGTAATGATGAGAAGGGGTGATATAAACGCCCCGCCCGCCCTCTTTGGTCTGAACCAACGCATCGATATCCATACCCGATTGATCCACCCCAATCGGCTGAGCGATTAAGCCCGCCGACTGAACCAGCTTTTTAGCCCCCTGATAACCGGGCTCTTCAACAAATACCCGGTCACCGGGATTAAACAGCACCTGGGTACACAGCGAGAGTGCCTGCTGGGAACTGGTCACCACGATCACCTGCTCCGCGCTGGCCTTAACGCCCCTTTCCCGGCGCAGATAATCGATAATTTCCTCTCTCAACTCCACCAGCCCCTGAGGATCGGCATAGCCCAGCAGGCGTTCGGCTCCCTGGCGCACCGCCTGCCTTTCCAATTGCAGCCAGCTATCGATAGGGAACAAGCGCAAGTCGGGCATTGAGGGGGTCAATGAGCCGCTGCGGCGGGTATGTGGAGCATGGGCAGCAATCAGCAGGGAGCGGCCGTGTGCACTCAGCTCCCGCTCCACCAACAGGGCATGACCCGTATGGTCGACCGCCAGCAGTTCACGGCCGATCAGGGTGTCTTGCTGGTAACTGACAAAGCTGCCGCGCCCAACGGCACGGGCAATATAACCTTCCGCTTCCAGTTGGCCATAGGTCTGTTCGACGGTATCGCGGGAAATCGCCAATTGAGCAGCCAGCACCCGGCTGGGCGGCAGTTTTGTCAGGTAACGCAGATCGCCCGCCGTCACCTGCTGTTTAATCGTCAGGTGTAGCGCAGCCTTGCGCGTCATCCCCTGTCGTAAATGCTGATTAAAGCTTGCCTGTATCGCCTCTGTCGAAACGCCCTGTTGGCTGTCACTGCTGTGTTTCATGCTGCTCCGGATCAGAGGTCCGCCGTGTCTCCGGAGAATAAACCGGTGACGGATATGTTGGTTAATTGATCTAAATCAATCTAGTTGTGAACAAAATGTTTTGAAACAGATCATCCATTGTTTCATTTAAAGTGCCGGCTCTACACTAATACAACCATACCAGTAGCTTGCTACTTATATGGTTATTTACTTTTATGACCCATCCCTGCCTGTTTACCGCTGCTGGAGCGTAGCGGCGTTGGCCTGTATTGCCAGCGCAGGCATTTATTGTGAAGCATGTTCAAGGTGGAATTATGTCACAACAGCACAACTCTACGCCGCCCCGGCGTAACTTTCTCAAAAAGACCCTGGCGTTAATCCCGTTAGCCGCCGCCGGCAGCAGCATTCTGGCACTGGACGCCAAGGCAGCCCCCGCGGCCGGCGTATCGGAGCACTACGTCCCGGTCTATTTCAACGCAGATGAATGGCGTTTTCTGCTGGCAGCCTGCGATCGGCTGATCCCCACTGACGATAACGGCCCAGGTGCGGTCGATCAGGGTGTGCCGGTGTTTATCGATCGACAAATGGAAGCCCCCTACGGCCACGGCGGCTTGTGGTATATGCACCCACCGTTCGTTCCTTCCCCGCCGCAACTGGGCTATCAGTCCAAGCTGACGCCGCGCGAAACTTACCGAATCGGCATTCGCGAAGTCAATGCGCACTGCCAACAACAGTTCCAAAAGGGGTTTGCCGATCTCGATCACGCAGAACAGGAACAACTGCTGGCAGCGCTGGAGCACGGCCAACTGGACTCCGAAGATCTGCCCGGCAAGGCGTTTTTCGACCAGTTGCTCACCAACACCAAAGAGGGCTACCTGGCCGATCCGGTGCACGGCGGTAACCAGACGCTGGCGTCATGGAAAATGATCGGCTTCCCCGGTGCGCGTGCGGATTACACCGACTGGGTCAATCGCCCCAATCAGCCTTATCCCCTCGGGCCGGTCAGTATCTCAAGCAAAAGGAATGCATAAATGAGCGCAATCAAGAAACCACCGGTAGACGTGGTCATCGTCGGATTTGGCTGGACCGGCGCCATCATGGGAATGGAGTTAACCGAAAGTGGGCTTAGCGTGTTGGCACTGGAGCGTGGTGAGCAGCGTGATACTTATCCGGACTTCGCCTATCCGCGTATTGCCGATGAGCTGACCTACGGCATTCGCATGAAACTGATGCAGCCGATGGCCAACGAGACGGTCACGGTACGTCACACCCCGGCAGAATTTGCCGTGCCCTACCGTCAACTGGGCTCATTTCTACCGGGCAACGGCGTCGGCGGTGCCGGTGTGCACTGGAACGGGATGCATTGGCGCGCTTTGCCGTCTGACCTGAAGCTGCACACCACCCTCACCGAAAAATACGGTGCCAAGTGGATCCCGGAAGGCATGACGCTGCAGGACTATCCGTTGAGCTATCAGGAGTTGGAGCCCTACTTCGACAAGTTCGAAAAGGTCTGCGGCACCGCGGGTAAAGCCGGTAATCTGCGCGGGCAAATCATCAAGGGCGGCAATCCGTTCGAGGGGCCACGCAACAGCGAATACCCCACGCCGTCGCTGAAACCGCTTTACTCCGGTTCGCTGTTTGGCACCGCAGCCGAGTCGCTGGGTTATCATCCCTTCAACGTGCCCGCCGCCAACTGCTCCGAACCTTATACCAATCCCTACGGTGTCCAGCTCGGTCCCTGCAACTACTGCGGCTACTGCGAACGCTTCGGCTGCTTTATGTATTCCAAAGCCTCGCCGCAGAGCACCATCCTGCCGGTGCTGAACCAACGTAAAAACTTTGAGCTGCGCACCCAGTCGCAGGTGATCAAAGTGAATCTGGACAGCAGCGGCAAGAAAGCCACCGGCGTGACTTATATCAACGCCCAGGGGCAAGAGGTGGAGCAACCGGCCGATCTGGTGATCCTCAGTGCCTTCCAGTTGCATAACGTCCGCCTGTTACTGCTGTCAGGCATCGGCAAACCTTATAACCCGGTGACCGGGGAAGGCGTGGTCGGCAAGAATTACGCCTACCAGATGAACAGCGGTATTTCGCTGTTTTACGATAAGGATACCTACTTCAACCCGTTTATCGGCGCTGGCGCGGCCGGTATGGTGATCGACGATATGAACGGGGAGAACTTCGATCATACCGGCTTGGGATTCATCGGTGGGGCTTACATCTCCGCTACCCGCACCGGGGGCCGACCGTTGCAACAAATGACGCTGCCGCCGGGAACCCCCGGTTGGGGCAGCGGCTGGAAACAGGGCATCAAGGATAACTATTTGCACAGCATGAGCCTCGGCTCCGAAGGCTCGGTGATGCCTTACCGCGATTGCTATCTGGATCTGGATCCTACCTACAAGGACGGCTACGGCCTGCCACTGCTGCGCATGACGTTTGACTGGAAAGACAATGAGATCAAAATGACCCAGCACATCACCAGCAAAATGGTGGATATCGCCAACGTTATGAAGCCCAAACAGATGTCGGTATCGGTGATGAAAGCCGGCGATCATTACGACGTACGGCCTTATCAGTCAACCCACACCACCGGCGGTGCCATTACCGGCGATAACCCAGCCACCAGCGTGGTGAATAAATACCTGCAATGTTGGGACGTGCCAAACGTGTTTGTCACCGGTGCCTGCGCCTTTCCGCAGAACCTGGCCTATAACCCCACCGGCATTGTCGGCGCGCTGGCCTACTACTCGGCCGAGGCGATCCGCACTCAATATCTGAAAAACCCCGGTCCTCTGGTTCAGGCCTGATAGCATAAGGAGCTTCACATGAAAGGACTTACCCCCTCGCTGCTGGCGCTGTTGATGCTGGGTGCCACCACGGTGCAGGCAGCCGATGACCCGCAATTGGCGGCCCGGCTGCAACACGGGGAATACCTGGCGCACGCCGGTGACTGTGCCGCCTGTCATACCGGCCCCAGCGGCATCCCCTTTGCCGGCGGTCTGAAAATGACCACCCCGGTCGGCGCAATCTACTCCACCAACATCACGCCGGACAAACAAACCGGCATCGGCCAATACAGTCTGCAAGAATTCGGTGACGCCTTGCGTAAAGGCATCGCTCGCGACGGGACCCGACTCTACCCGGCGATGCCCTATCCCTCATTCGCCAAAATCAGTGATGGAGACGTGCGCGACCTGTACTTGTATTTCACCCGGCAAGTTAAGCCTGTGGTTCAACCCAACAAGGACAGCGATATCCCCTGGCCGCTGAATATGCGCTGGCCGCTGGCCCTGTGGAACCTGGCGTTTCGGGAAGATGGTGCCTATCGGCCGGATACCACACAAAGCCTCGACTGGAACCGCGGTGCCTATTTGGTCCAGGGGCTGGGCCACTGCGGCTCCTGCCATACGCCACGCGGTGTTGGCTTCCAGGAAAAAGCGCTCAACCAGAGTGACGACACCTACCTGAGTGGTGGCACACTGGAAGGCTGGCATGCTACCAACCTGCGCGCAGATGCGGTAACTGGCTTGGGCAAATGGAGCACGGAAGATATCACCCGCTTCCTGAAAAACGGCCATAACCCCCGTTTTGCCGCTTTCGGTGCAATGGTTGACGTGGTGCAGGACAGTACCCAGTCCCTGAGCGATGCCGATTTGCGTGCCATCGCGGTTTATCTGCAATCCTTGTCGGCCGCCAATAAGGAAAAACCGCCGACACAGGACGGTGGCCAGGCCAACATGCTGTTAAACGGTGATGTCAGTCGCCCCGGCGCCCAAACCTATCTGGATAACTGCGCCGCCTGTCACCGCAGCGACGGCCAGGGCTATCGCGATACCTTCCCACAGTTGGCGCACAACCCGGCGCTGTTGAGCGATGACCCGTCTTCGCTGATCAGTATTATCCTCAACGGCTCCCGCACGCCAATCACCGTCGGTGCGCCCACCGGGCTGACCATGCCGGACTTTGGCTGGCGCCTCAACGACGAGCAAATTGCCCAACTCGCCACCTTTGTGCGCAGCAGTTGGGGCAATGATGCACCGGCGGTAACCGCCGCTCAGGTACAGGAAATCCGCAAAAACAGCGTCAGTAAACCACCTCAGCCTTAAATACCTCAGGGGCCCGGAATCGGGGGCCCCTCTCCTCACCTCGCAGCCTCTCCCGTTTAAGTTTGGTTTAACTTTGCCTCCGCATTGTTTATCCGGCGTTTATTTGATGTTGCCGATAATGACCACGCACCAAAAATCGATAGCGCTATTTCCTGCCAAGGCTCTGCGTCCCTTGCGGTAACAGCCGGTTATACCTACCATAACGTCAATATAACGATCAGATGGCTTAGGTTGTCGCACGCTATCCCTCACACGCCAAGAGCGTGTTACCTTTACAGCGTGGGTGACAGGATGTTCACCCGCCGATTTACAGGAGTCTGCCATGCGAGTACTGGTTGTTGAAGATAACGGTTTATTGCGCCACCACCTCTCCGTACAGATGCGTGAAATGGGCCACCAGGTTGATGCAGCAGAAGATGCCAAGGAAGCCGACTATTTCCTGCAGGAACATGCGCCGGACATCGCGATTGTCGATCTCGGCCTGCCGGGTGAAGACGGCCTGAGCCTGATCCGCCGCTGGCGTGCCCACCAAATGAAATTGCCTATTCTGGTGCTGACCGCACGCGAAAGCTGGCAGGACAAAGTGGCGGTGCTGGAAGCCGGTGCCGACGACTACGTCACCAAGCCGTTCCATTTGGAAGAAGTGATTGCCCGCATGCAGGCGCTGATGCGTCGTAACAGCGGCCTGGCTTCCCAGGTGATCGTCTTGCCGCCGTTCCAGATCGACCTTTCACGTCGCGAACTGAGCGTCAACGAACAGCAAATCAAACTGACGGCGTTTGAATACACCATTATCGAAACCTTAATCCGCAACGCCGGCAAAGTGGTCAGTAAAGACTCGCTGATGCTACAACTTTATCCGGATGCCGAACTGCGCGAAAGCCACACTATCGACGTACTGATGGGCCGTTTGCGTAAAAAGCTGCAGGCCGAATACCCACAGGAAGTGATCACCACGGTTCGTGGCCAGGGCTATCGTTTTGATGCGAAGTGAACATGATGTTCAACAAAGATAAAAAGCCGTTTTCACTACGCGCCCGCTTTTTGATGGCCACCGCTGGGGTGATCCTGGCGCTGTCACTGTCCTATGGCCTGGTCGCGGTAGTGGGGTATATCGTCAGTTTCGACAAAACCGCCTTCCGTCTGCTGCGTGGCGAAAGCAACCTGTTCTTCAGCCTGGCGCAATGGAACGACAACAAACTCACCATTGCCATTCCGCCCGACATCGATCTTAACTTCCCCACTCTGGTGTTTATTTACGACGATAAGGGCAAGCTGCTGTGGAGCCAGCGCCAGGTGCCGGAGCTGGAAAAACGCATCAATAAAGAGTGGCTGGAAGAGTCCGGTTTCTACGAAATTGATACCGATACCCGCATCAGTAGCGAAGTCCTGGGTAACAACCCCAAGGCGCAGGATCAGCTCAAAGACTATGACGACAACGACCAGAATGCGCTGACCCACTCGGTGGCGGTCAACACCTACGCGGCGACGCCAAGGTTACCCGCATTGAGTATTGTGGTGGTCGATACCATTCCACAAGAACTGCAGCGTTCCGACGTGGTGTGGGAATGGTTCAGCTATGTGTTGCTGGCTAACCTGCTGTTGGTGGTTCCCTTGCTGTGGCTGGCGGCCTACTGGAGTTTGCGGCCAATCAAGGCGCTGGTGAGTCAGGTCGGCGAACTGGAGAACGGTGAACGAGAACAGCTCGACGAAAATCCCCCCAGCGAGCTACGCGGGCTGGTACGCAATCTGAATATTCTGGTGCGCAATGAGCGTCAGCGCTACACCAAATATCGCACCACGCTTTCCGATCTGACCCACAGCCTGAAGACGCCATTGGCGGTGCTGCAAACCACCCTGCGCTCACTGCGTACCGGCAAGCAAACCACCATCGAGGAAGTCGAGCCGATCATGCTGGATCAGATCAGCCGTATCTCCCAGCAAATCGGCTACTACCTGCACCGCGCCAGCATCAATTCGGGACAAACGGTGCTGACACGCGAGATCCATTCGGTACCGGCCCTGCTGGACAGCCTGAATGTGGCGTTGAACAAGGTCTATCAGCGCAAGGGCGTGGTGATCACCCTGGATATCTCGCCGGAAGTGACCTTTATGGGGGAAAAGAACGACTTTATGGAAGTGATGGGCAACGTACTGGAAAACGCCTGCAAATACTGTCTGGAGTTCGTTGAAATCACCTCTCTGCACTCCGATAAATACCTCACTATCGTCATCGATGACGACGGGCCTGGCATTCCGGAAAGCAAACGCGAGCTGATCTTCCAGCGCGGTCAACGGGTAGACACATTGCGCCCGGGTCAGGGCCTGGGATTGTCGGTAGCGGCGGAGATTATTGAGCAGTACGACGGCTCCATTACCATCAGCGACAGCCCACTGGGCGGTGCCCGCATGCAGGTCACTTTCGCTCGTCAGCACGATTCCCACCATAACGAGTAAATTCTGTTGTTAAGGCCCCGATCCACGGGGCCAAACTTCCGTTATAATCGCTCTCAGGCTCACTCCACTATCCTGGAATAGAACATGGATTATCAATTAGATCTGGACTGGAACGATTTTTTGCAACGTTATTGGCAAAAGCGTCCGGTGATTCTGAAGCGCGGCTTCAAAAACTTTATCGATCCGATCTCCCCGGATGAGCTGGCTGGGCTGGCGATGGAAAACGAAGTGGACAGCCGTTTGGTCAGCCACCAGGACGGCCGCTGGCAGGTTGCGCACGGCCCCTTCGAGAGCTTTGACCACCTGAGCGAGAACAACTGGTCGCTGCTGGTGCAAGCCGTGGATCACTGGCATGAGCCTTCCAGCGCGCTGATGCGCCCGTTCCGTCAACTGCCGGACTGGCGGATGGACGATCTGATGATTTCGTTCTCGGTCCCGGGCGGCGGCGTTGGCCCGCACTTCGATCAGTACGACGTCTTTATCATTCAGGGTACCGGCCGCCGTCGCTGGCGCGTGGGCGAAAAAGTGCCGATGAAGCAGCACTGCCCACATCCTGACCTGCTGCAGGTTGAACCTTTCGACGCCATTATCGATGAAGAAATGGAACCGGGCGATATTCTGTATATTCCGCCGGGCTTCCCACATGAAGGCTACGCGCTGGAAAACGCACTGAATTACTCCGTAGGCTTCCGCGCACCCAACGGCCGTGAACTGATCAGTGGTTTTGCCGACCACGTGCTGGCACGCGAGCTGGGCAGCCAACGCTATAGCGATCCGGACATTCAGCTACGCGAACATCCGGCGCAAGTGCTGCCGCAGGAAGTCGACGCGTTGCGCCAAATGATGTTGGATCTGGTTCAGCAACCGGAACACTTCCAACAGTGGTTCGGCGAGTTTATTTCTCAGACCCGTCACGAGCTGGACGCTGCACCGCCAGAGCCACCTTATCAGGCTGGAGAAATCTACGAACTGCTGCAACAGGGTGAACCCTTACAACGTCTGGGCGGCCTGCGCGTATTGCGCGTCGGTGACCAGTGCTTTGTGAACGGCGAACTGATGGATACCGAGCATCTGCAGGCTGCCGATGCGATGTGCCAGAACTTCAGCGTTAATGCCGCCCAATTGGGTGATGCGGTGGACGATCCTTCGTTCCTGGCGTTGTTGACCGCGCTGATCAACAACGGCTACTGGTATTTTAAAGACTGAAGCTGACAGGATTTGAATCAGGCCACCCGCCCCCAGGCGAGTGGCTTTTTTTATGCCCGCAGCGCCCTGCTCTGGTAACCGTCCAGTTCATCGTCCGGCATACCCGCCTGTTTCGCCGCCGCGCAAATCTGCTGCCAGGTATTGGCATCTATCGGGATCCCCTGCTGTAACCGCACCTCGCGGTTCGCCTCCTCCCACTCCCCCGGCACCTCAATCGGCCGGCCATCGCTTGAAGGGGAAGCCTTCACCCAGTCGATAAACGCCTCTGCCTCGTTTTGCATCTCAGGCGCGGCGAAGGCCTCTGGATTGAGGATAATGGTGGTCATGCAGTTGAAGATGGCGTCGCTGTCGGATTTCAGTGTAGCGCTATGGGTAGTACGACCACCGGACAACGCACCGCCGAGAATTTCACACAGGGTGGCCAGCGCGTAGCCTTTGTGCGCACCAAACGGCAGCAGCGAACCAAACGGCGACTGGTGCATCACTTTGGGTTCATTGGTCGGTTGCCCATCTTCGTCAATCAGATAGCCCGGCGCGACTTCCAAGCCTTTGTTGTAGGCCACGCGCGTTTTGCCAAAAGCGATACCGCTGGTGGCGAAATCCAGCAGCAGCGGTTTTTTATCGGCTCGGGGGAAAATGACGCAGAAGGGGTTAGTGCCAAAACGACGATCGCTGCCACCGAAAGGTGCCACCATCGGATCCCCCACCACGTTGACGAAATGGATGGAGATAAAACCGGCACGCGCGCACTGTTCAGCCCAGTGACCAATGCGGCCAATATGGTGCGAGTTATTCAACGCCACCGCCGCCAGACCCAGTTGGCGGGCGCGATCGATACCTTTGTCCATCGCCTCGCTGGCGACCACCTGGCCAAAACCCTGACCACCGTCAATCGTCAGGACCGCACCGGCGTCGCGCACCACCTCGGCATGAACATTCAGTTGCAAATGTCCCTGCGCCAGCGACGCCATATAGCTGGGGATCATACCGACACCGTGCGAATCGTGTCCGGCCAAATTGGCCTGAACCAAATGTTCGGCCACTAATTCGGCCTCCCGATCCGTACTGCCGGCATGGCGCCAAATGGCCTGCACAAACTGCTCAAGGCATTGGCGATCGATACGGTGTTCAGTGCTCATGATACGGCTCCTTGTGCTGAAAATAGCTTCCACACTAGGAGCAAATCATTGTTACGGCAAGCCATTATGATCATCGCCATCGAGGCTATTGGGTACGTTCTGCCGTTAGCGCGGCGATACGCATAATCACGGCCACCGCCTGCTCCATCCCTTCCAGTGACACAAACTCATGCTTGCAATGATAGTTATAACCGCCGGTAAACAGATTCGGACACGGCAGGCCACGGAACGACAACTGAGCCCCGTCGGTACCGCCGCGAATCGGCTTCATGATCGGTTCAATATCACATTCACGCATCGCCTGCTGCGCCAGCGCAATCACATGCGGATGCTCCGCCACCTGTTCGCGCATGTTGTAATAACTGTCCTCGATCGTCACTTCTATATAGCAATCCCGCGGCAGGCCTTTGCCTACCTGTTGAGCAACTTCGATCATCCGACGTTTACGCGCTTCAAAGCCCTCACGTTCGAAATCACGCAGAATATAGTGCATTTCGGCCCGCTCAACGCTGCCCTTGAGGCTGCTTAGATGATAGAAACCCTGATAACCGGTCGTGGTTTCCGGGGTTTCATCCGCAGGTAACGCCTGTTGAATGCGTGTCGCCAGTGACAGAGCGTTCACCATCACGCCTTTGGCGCTGCCGGGGTGCACGTTATTGCCGACAATTTTCACCGTTACCGATGCCGCATTGAAGTTTTCACATTCCAGTTCGCCGACACCGCCACCATCTACGGTATAGGCCCACTCGGCGTTGAACTCTGCAACATCAAAAAATCGTGCGCCCTTGCCCACTTCCTCATCCGGCGTAAAGGCCACGCGGATATCACCGTGAGGGATCTTGCTCTGCTGCAGCCGTACCATCGCGGTCAGAATTTCGGCAATGCCCGCTTTGTCATCGGCACCGAGCAACGTTTTGCCGTCGGTGGTGATCAGCGTCTGCCCCAGCATCTGGTGCAGGATCGGGAACATCACAGGTGACAACACTTCATCACCAATACCCAGAGCAATATCGCCGCCGCGGTAGTTTTCGACGATCTGCGGGTTAACATGTTTACCGGTAAAATCCGGTGAAGTGTCCAGGTGGGCAATAAACCCAATGGCCGGGACAGACCAGGCAACGTTCCCCGGTAAAGTTCCCATCACGCAGCCATGCTCGCTGAGCGACACCCGATCAAACCCCAATTCAATCATTTCTTGCTGCAACGCTCGCGCCAGCTTCATTTGCCCGTCGGTGCTCGGCACATGTTTGACGTTCGCTTTGGATTGCGTGTCGAATGAGACGTAGTTAAAAAAACGATCTAGTAGTTTATCCATGGTATCCGCCCTCAGAATATCGCGTTTCATTATGCGGAACCGATCCGGATCAAATATTGCGACAGGTCATTTTTACCCAGATTTAACGAAAATCATTAAACCCCGTGATGATTGCTCGGGTTGATTAAGCCGTCATCCCCGAAGTCAGCCCCACAAACTGCAGCAGGTTGCTCTTTTGTGTGACCTGCTTCACGACTGGCACCGGTTGTCAGCCGCTGACCACCGGTACCTAATTCCGTCGGTTAATTGCATCGCCGGATCTTTCCTCCTATAACTGAACCAAGGCAAAGTTTGCCTTTTCTCTTTTGTTATCCAGGGAGCTTTATCAAGAACGTCGTTATCCATTAAAATATAAAAAAGGAACTGCCATGAAAGGTATTATTGATAATATCTTAAGCAAGCTGCAGCTATTTTCCAAAGCCATGATGGGGCCGATATTTTTCCTGCCGGTGATTGGCCTGATCCTGGCATTAAGTTCTATTCTCACTAACGCCACGTTGGTTAATGAAAACTCCAATGTTTTTCATGTTGGGAAAATGATCGGCGACACCTTCTGGCCGCTATTTGGCAATCTGGGGCTTATATTCTGCATCGGGATTACCTATGGACTGGCAAAGGATAAAAAGAGTGAAGCCGCATTGGTGGCGGTGATGTGTTTTATTATGTTTCTCGGTGCCAACTCTTCTTATTTGCAGTTGAGCGGCCACGTGGCGCAAAAAATTAACGGTGAATTCTACGGCACCGGACAGACCGAACTGCTAGGCTTCACCGTGGTGGATATGGGCATATTTCTCGGCCTGATCCTCGGCATTACCATTGCCTGGGTGCATAACCGCCTGTGCAACGTCGAACTGAATGGCGTGTTATCGGTTTATGGCGGCTCCAAACTGGTGCTGATTGCCATGACACCGGTGATTGTGTTGTACGCCATCGCCTTCAGCTACCTGTGGCCGGCCATCTCGCACGGCCTGATCTCGCTGACCGGTTTTATGAAAAGCTCCGGTTCGCTCGGGGTGTTCGTCTACGGCTTCTTCGAGAAATTCCTCATCCCTACCGGGCTACATCACTTTATCTGGTCCCCGTTCCAGCTCACCAGCATTGGCGGTTCGATCGTGCAGGATGGCCACACCGTTTCCGGCTCGCAGGCTATTTTCCTGGCTTATATGCGTGACCCCACTATCTCGCTGCTGATGAATGAAGCACTGCGCTTCTCGCAGCAGGGTATGGTGACCATCTTCGGCCTGTCAGGGGCGGCGCTGGCTTTTTATCACACGGCCAAACCGGAAAAGAAAATGCTGGCCAAGGCAATCCTGATCCCGGCCATCACCACCTCTATCCTGGTTGGCATCACCGAACCCATCGAGTTTACCTTCCTGTTCATCTCGCCACTGTTGTGGGTTATCCATGCGGTACTGACCGCACTATCGCAGGTCGCCTGCAATCTGTTTGAGGTACGGCCCTGGGGTGCCAGCGGCCTGATTGAGTTCCTGGTATATAACCTGCCGTTGCCGGTATCCCTCACCCGCTGGCCGCTGTACGTGGTGATTGGCCTGGTCCAGTTTGCGGTCTATTACCTGGTTTTCAAAACACTGGTATTGAAACTCAATTTAAAAACGCCAGGCCGCGAGGATGACGATGAGGTCAAACTTTATTCCAAGCAGGAGTATCAGAACAGCAAGAATCAACCGAATGAATTGAGCGGGATTATTATTCGCGCTCTGGGCGGCAAAGACAATATTGTTTCCGTCGATAATTGCTTCACCCGACTCAGGGTAGAATTAAAAGATATGCAACTGGTGGATGAACCGGCATTAAAAAGCACCGGAGCCAAAGGCGTGGTGAAAAACAGAAACGAGGTGCAGGTTATTTATGGCGTCACCGTTGGCAAGGTGAAAAATCAGGTCGAAAAATATTTAGCAGCACTCTGACACTTATTAATTTGGGAGATATTAAATGAAATTAACCGTTCTGGGTGGCGGCGGTGTGCGTTCGCCGTTCCTGGCAAAATCCATCGCCTATAACGCCCACCGTATTGGTGTCACCGAAGTGGTATTTATGGACACCGATCAACATAAACTGGCCATTTACGGCGCTATCGCTCAAGGAGTATTCCAGCGTATCCGCGGTGATATCACCTTTAGCCTGACCAGCGATCCGCAGCAGGCACTGAGCGATGCGGACTATATCATCACCACTCTGCGCATCGGCGGTGAGGAGGGTCGCATTTATGATGAACGCATCGCGCTCAACCATCAGGTTCTGGGGCAGGAAACCACCGGCGCGGGCGGCTTCGCCATGGCAATGCGTTCAATCCCGGCGATTATCGACTACTGCCGACTGATCGAACAGCTGTCGTCCCCCAACGCGGTGTTATTCAACTTCACCAATCCTTCCGGCATGGTCACCGAAGCGATCATCAAATCCGGTTTTAAACGCCAGGTGTACGGCATCTGTGATGCACCCAGCGAGTTTATCCGCGAACTGGCCGAGCTGCTGGGCTGCCGCGAGAGCGAATTGAGCATCGACTGTTTCGGGCTGAATCACCTGTCCTGGTTCCGCAATGCGCGGGTCAACGGCGAACCGGTAACTGAACGGCTGCTGGCGGATCCACGCCTGTATCGCGACACCTGCATGAAGTACTTCTCACCAGAGCTGGTCGAACTCTCCGATAACCTGATGCTCAACGAGTATCTGTATTACTACTACTACCGTGAACAAGCGATCGCCGCTATCGTCAGCGCCGGCGAAACCCGCGGCGAACAAATTGCACAGATCAACCGGCAGATGCTGGCGGATCTGGCCGAGCTGGACATCCCGAACCAGCTGGATCAGGCCTTTAGCCTCTACTTCAGCCATTACCTGACGCGCGAAAACTCGTATATGCAGCGCGAGTCCAGCCAGGGCAAGGTGAAAGAGCGAGAAATGCTGACGCTACAGCAGTTTATCGAACAGCCGGACAGCGGTGGCTACGCTGGCGTGGCAATCGACATTCTGGAGGCGGTGAACAGTGGCCAACAAAAGCGCGTGGTGGTATCGATGCAGAACAACGATACGCTGGACTTCCTGCATCCTGAAGACGTGATTGAAATCAGCTGCGAACTGAGCAGCGCGGGTATTCACCCGGTGAAAATGCGCGATATTCCCGACACGCAAAAAAACCTGATCGCCCGGGTGAAAGAATACGAAAGGCTGGCCGTAGAAGCTATTCTGGAAGGTAACCGCAAAAAGGCTATCAAGGCATTGATGGTGCATCCGCTGGTGAACTCTTACTCACTGGCAAAAACGCTGGTGGAGGAGTATCTACAGGCCCATCAGCAATACGCTGAACATTGGCGTTAATCCCAGCGGCGCGGCCTTTAGCGGTTGCGCCGTTCAAACCAGGCCTTGATCAGATTTTCAAAGCCCAGCAAGCAATGGCCGAAGAACGGATTGGGATAATAGATATCATGGTCATACTTCTGCCGATCTTCATAAATAAAGCTCATATCGGCCTGCTGGGCCAACGGGCTGTCACCATCGCCGCAAAACGCCGCCAACTGGATATTGTTGCGTTTCACCGCCTCACCCCAACTCAGTGCCGAGCTGCTGTTCCCCGACTTTGAAATCACGATCACCATATTGAAACGAAAACGCGTCTCCCGATCGAGAATATCGAAGTCTGGCCACAGCGACAGATAGCTGTCGATGCCCAGGGTCATAAATTTGTTGTACATGTACTGCGCCACCAGCTGTGAGAAACCGCTGCCGTGGATCAGAATTTTACCGCCGTCGAGCAAGTCAAGAAACTGCGCCTGTTGCTGCAGGCTGAACGCTGCAGGTGACGGCCTTTCAGCCAGATAGGCTGGCGCCATTGCCAGGTTGAATTTGATAAAATACACCAGCTCCAGATAGCCACGAAAGCCCAGCTTCTTGGCCAGCCGCACCAGCGTTGACGGCGAGCTGTAGCAACGGGCAGACACTGCCCGGATGCCTTCGTCGATGCAGGCGTCAGGGTTATCCAAAATGCAGTTGAGAATAGCCAGATCCGTTTTGCTCAGATCCGCCTGACTGAATACCTGTTTGAAATTCACCGTCACCCCGTGGCGCTATTACGACGAAAGAAGGCGGGTAGTGTCTGGATGGGTAGCCCGCAGAGCGCCAGGCATAACCCCAGGGTGCAGAAGCTCGCGCCCTGGGGCCGCACTCATGGCTGATCGGCTCTTGCGACTTTCCCTACCAGGAATTTGTGCACGAATCGTGGTACCACGGCACTGGCCTGGCCATAGTGTTTTTCATCGAACTGGCTCTCAACCTGGCTGGGCTCCAGATTCAGCTCCATGGTATGCGCCCCGCCCAGCCGCGCTTCATGGACGAAACCGGCGGCCGGATAAACATGGCCCGAGGTACCAATGGCGACAAAAAAATCAGCCTTGGCCAGCGCCTGATAAATTTCGTCCATGCCCAGCGGCATTTCGCCGAACCACACGATATGCGGCCGTAGCGGTGCCGGGAACTGGCAGCAATGACAGCGATCGTCGACGCTGAGATCTTCCGGCCAGTCAAACACCTGCCCGGAGCTGGTGCAACGCACTTTCAGCAGTTCGCCATGCATATGCAGCACCCGCGAACTCCCGGCACGTTCGTGCAGGTTATCGATATTCTGCGTCACCAGCAGGAAATTATCGCCCAGCCAGGCTTCCAAATCTGCCAAAGCACGGTGTGCGGCGTTAGGCGCGATGTCCGGCGACTGCAACTGGCGACGACGCTCATTGTAAAACGCCTGCACCAGTTGCGGGTCACGCTGGTAGCCTTCCGGCGTAGCGACATCTTCCACCCGGTGCTCTTCCCACAACCCGTCTGCGGCGCGGAAAGTGCGGATGCCCGACTCAGCCGAGATCCCGGCCCCGGTCAACACCACGACAAACGGCTTTTTCAGCTCGGCGGCCGCCATGGTGTCGCGATGAAAAATCCGCGAACGAAAGCGCTGATGCAGCACATGCTTACTCTTGCGAAACTGACACAGCCGATGACGAGTGTGCATTAACTCTCTCCTTACTTTTCCCTGTTGACCAAATTGAGGAACGCGGCCCCGCGTACCCCGCCAGCGTCTCCGTAGCGCGCTTTTTCAATCCGCGGCAACTTGGCCACGCGCAACAGATGCGCCGGTAAACGCTGTGGCAATGCCTGGTAGATCGCCTCAAAGTTCGACAACCCACCGCCAATCACCACCAGATGAGGGTCGATGATAGTCAGCAGGTTACCCAGGCAAATCGCCAGCACGTCCATAAAACGTTCGACGTGAGCCACGGCCTGCGGCTCACCCGACTGATAATGCGCAATAATCTGCTGCGCAGGCAAGTGCTGCTGGTAAAAGTGGGCGTACATCCACTCAAAACCGCGGCCGGAAATGTAATTTTCGATGCAACCCTGATGACCGCAGCCACAGGGAACGCGAGGTATATCACGCCCCAGCACCTCAAGCGCATCCACCGGCAGGCGAAAATGGCCAAATTCACCGGCGATATAGTTACGCCCGGAGACCACCTTGCCATCGACGATTAACCCACCGCCAACCCCGGTGCCGAGAATGATGCCCAACACCGTCGGATAGTGGCGGAACTCCTCGTCCCAGGCTTCCGACAGCGCAAAGCAGTTGGCGTCATTATCAATGCGCACTTCGCGGCCAATCAGTTCAGCCAGGTCATGCGGTAACCGCTGCCCCATGGCCGCCGGCACGTTGGCGGTAAACACCGTGCCGTCATCATCGTTAGGCAGCCCCGGAATGCCGATGCCCACCATGCCCTGCTGACCGCAGAACGCATCCGCTTCAAAGGTCAGGTCGCGCAGCGTCGTCAGCAGTTGCTGGTAGTCATCACGCGGCGTCGGCACTCTTTTTTGCCAAATGCGCTGCAGGTCTGCGTCGAATACGCCCAGCTCAATCTTGGTGCCGCCCATATCGAAACCGTAGTACATAACCCACCCTCAGGCTAAAAAAATGGGGCGGCATCTCTGCCCCCCCTGATTTTGATTATTGTCCGCTCAACACTCGCGCCGGATCGATACGGCTGGCACGCCTGGCCGGATACCAGCTAGCCAACAGGCTAAGCACCAGCGCGGTCACCAATACTATCACCACGTCCAGCCAGTGCAGCTCGGAAGGCAGGAAGTCGATGAAGTAGATATCTCCCGACAGGAATGAGTGCCCCATCAGTTTTTCCAATCCTTTGATGATGTTGGTCAGCTGCAGCGAAGCGATCACCCCGACCACCACACCGCTGACGCTGCCCACCAGCCCGGCCAGCAGGCCGTACCAGATAAATATGGCACGGATAAACCCGTCTTTGGCGCCCAAAGTCCGCAGCACGGCGATATCGCCGCTCTTGTCCTTCACCGCCATCACCAACGTGGAGACGATGTTAAAACAGGCAACGCCAATCACCAGCACCATTGCCAGATACATGATGGCGCGGATCATCTGGATATCGCGGTACATATAACCGTAGGTGCCAATCCAGCTCTTGATATAAACGTAGGAGTTGGTGACTTCACCGGCATCTCGCACCAGTTTATTGGCGGCAAACACGTCGTTAACCTTGATCGCGATGCCGGTCACGCTGTCGCCCATATCCAGATACTGCTGAGCATCGGCCAAAGGCACCATCGCCAGGCTGTGATCGAGCTGGCCGCTAAGCTGCAGAATACCGGTCACGTGCAGACGAATGCGCTTCGGCTGCAACAACTTCATTTGCGGATCGCTGTTGGGGATCATCACCGTCACATAGCTGCCCTGCTTGACGCCCAGTGCATCCGCAACGCCCTTGCCGAGGATCACCTGCTGTTCACCGCTTTTGAAATTGGCCCAGGCATCGCCCTGCACGTATTTCGGCAGCGCACTGAGCTGGTTCTCCTGCTGCGGGTCAACCCCTTTGACGCCGACCGCACGCAACTGCGCGCCGTTTTCCATCAGGCCGGTAAAGTTGATATAAGGGGCGGCGGCCAGGATACCCGGTACCTTCTCCACCCGTTGCAAGATTGACGACCAGTCTTTGAACGGCTGTTTCACCGGCTCGATTTCACCGTGCGGTACCACCGCCAAAATACGGTTCTTCAGTTCGCGCTCAAAACCGTTCATGGCGCTCAGGCCGACAATCAGCACCGCCACGCCCAGCGCAATACCGATGGTGGAAATCACCGAGATTAACGACACCATGCCGCCACGTTTACGCCCGCGGCTGAAACGCAGGGCCGTCAGAAAGGAAAGTGACGCACCCGCCATTACTCAGCCCCCAACAGGGTCAACTGGGCCTGCAGATGGCCATCGGCCATTTCCAACTGGCGACTGAGACGTTTGGCCAGTTGCAGGTCATGGGTTACTACCAGGAACGCGGTGCCCTGACGTACATTCAGTTCACCGAGCAGATCAAAGATGCTGTCGGCAGTGCGTTTATCCAGGTTGCCGGTTGGCTCATCCGCCAGGACCAGCGACGGATTATTCACCAGTGCACGGGCAATCGCCACGCGCTGACGTTCACCGCCGGACAGTTCTGAAGGCCGGTGCTTGCTGCGTTTGGCCAGGCCGACCGCGGTCAACATTTCCATCGCTTTTTCCTGCGCCTGCGCCGGTTTCATCCCGCCGATCAACAACGGCATGGCGGCGTTTTCCAACGCGGTAAAGTCCGGTAACAGGTGGTGGAACTGGTAGATAAAGCCCAACTGACGGTTGCGCAGCTCGGCCTTGGCGGCCGAAGACAGGGTGTTCAACGACTGGCCCTTGTAAATCACTTCGCCAGACGTCGGTGAATCCAGCCCGCCCAACAGGTGCAACAGCGTACTTTTCCCTGAACCCGAACTGCCGAGGATCGCCATCATCTCGCCCGGCTGCATGGCAAAGCTGACATTGCGCAGTACGTCGGTATGCAGGTTGCCTTCCTGATAGGTCTTGCACAGGTTTTCACACTGCAACAAAAGATGATTACTCATAACGTAAAGCCTCAGCGGGTTGTACGGCGGCAGCGCGCCATGAAGGGTAAAGCGTGGACAACAGGGAAACCGCCATCGCCGCCACGGCGATGATCGTCACCTGCAGCGGATCAACCGCCACCGGCAGCGAGGCGCCGTCAATCAATGCGCCAAGGATAGGCATCAGGTTATTCAGGTTGGTGGCCAGCAGTACGCCAAGCAGCGTGCCTAGCAACGAACCGATAATACCGGCGCTGGCGCCCTGCACCATAAACACCGACATAATTTGCCGACGCGTCAGGCCCTGGGTCTGCAGAATGGCCACTTCGCCCTGCTTCTCCATCACCAGCAGGCCGAGCGAGGTAATAATGTTAAATGCCGCCACCGCCACGATCAGGCTGAGCAGCAGCCCCATCATGTTCTTCTCCATGCGCACCGCCTGGAACAGTTCACCCTTACGTTCGCGCCAGTCTTTCCATTCGGTGCCCTGCGGCAATTTCTGTTGGCTGAGGGTATCGACCGTCAGCGGCTGCTGCAGGAACAGACGCCACCCGGTGATATTGCCGGCCGGGTAACGCAGCAGCCGCGAGGCATCCTGCTGATTGACCAGCATCTGAGTACCGTCGACTTCACTGTTCGCGTGGAAAGTGCCAACCACGGTAAACAGACGTTGAATGGGAATGCGGCCCATCGGCGTAAACTGGCTGGCGCTCGGCACCATCACCCGCAGCGGATCGCCACGCTTGACGCCAAGCTGTCCGGCCAACTGCTCGCCGATGATAATGTTGTACTGGCCCGGCTGCAGCTGTTGCTGCTTGACGTTCACCAGGAACGGCGTCAGCGGATCGGCTTCGTCGGGGTTCACCCCCAACATCACACCCACCGCCACGCTGCGGGCGCTTTGCAGCACTACATCACCGGTGGTCAAAGGCGCAACGCGGCTGACGCCCTGCAAGCTCTGCACCACCGATGCCGGAACCTGCTGAGGGTTGATCGACCCTTGCGGACTGGTGATCAACGCCTGCGGCATCAGGCCGAGAATGTTGTTTTCCAGATCCTTTTCGAAACCGTTCATCACCGACAATACGGTGACCAACGCCATCACCCCCAGCGTAATGCCGATGGTGGAAAGCCAGGAAACAAACCGCCCGAAGCGGTCTGAGGCCCGCCCGCGCATGTAGCGCAGGCCAATGAATAACGCGACAGGTTGATACATGAAATCCGTTTTGTTGCCGTAGCTTAAGCAAAGTGATCAAGGATAATAAAGGCTATACCCCGTTTAGGGAACCACCCTGACGCCTTTTATTCCGCCGATCCCCCGAACGGCAGCACGTCACCCGGCGTCTCGCTTTAACAGGTTGTAAACCGACACCCGCGAAATACCCAATGCTTCCGCCACCATGGTGGCTGCTCCGCGCAGTTGCAGGTACCCCTGTTGCTTTAACAGTTGGATCACCTGAAAACGCTGGTCGGAAGAGAGTGCGCGTGGCGCGCTGGCATGCGAGGCGGCAAAGTTATTGATCACCGAGGCAATATCCGACAGCGAGCGTGCGCCTTCGGCGACCGGCTGTGGCGTGCTCTGCACTACGGCGGTCAATTGTTGCAGGATGGCCGTGGCGCTGTTGAAGATCGAGACGTCCAGATTCAGGCAGATCGCGGCGACATAGACTCCCTGGCTGTTGCGCAGGCCAATTGACGTGCTCTTGGCCGGGCGACCGTCCGGGAAGGCATTGGCATAGTTTTGCACCACATCCGGGAAGTCTGGCGAAGCAATACGCTCCAGCCCCATTTCGCTGGCGGCGTCGCCGATACTGCGGTTAGACAGATTATTGGCGATGGCAACGATAGCATGGTCTGGCTGCGTCAGATCGTGCAGCACCACTTCGCAACTGGGGGCAAACATGGTGCCCAGCGCCTGTACAATTTTTTCTGCTTCGCGCAGCAACAACGCATTTTCCTGCCTGAGATCGCTCATCGAGTTAACCATTTGACAATAACTTTACAAAGAGTAAATTAAAATCTTCGTGTTATCAATCAACCTTTCATCTACGCGAGGTCGCCATGAGTTCAACGCCCCACTGTATTACCGCCGCCGATATCTCTACCGCCGCAGAAATCCTGAACGGGCACGCTATCCGCACGCCAGTCATGACCTCGCAGCAGGCCGATCACCATACCGGCGCGCAGTTGTTCTTTAAATGCGAGAATTTCCAGCGCGTTGGCGCCTTCAAGTTTCGCGGCGCGTACAATTCAATTGCTCAATTAAGTGAGGCGCAACGCAAGGCTGGGGTGATTGCCTTCTCCTCCGGCAACCACGCACAGGCCATGGCGCTGGCGGCGCGGGAGTTAGGGGTCAGCGTAACCATAGTGATGCCGCACGACGCGCCGGCCACCAAATTGGCGGCAACGCGGGGTTACGGTGCCAACGTGGTGATTTATCAACGTCACAGCGAAGACCGGGAGGCCATTACCCAGCGACTGGCAGCCGAGCATGGCCTGACCATGGTGCCCCCCTATGATTATCCGCAGGTGATTGCCGGCCAGGGGACCGCCACTAAAGAGTTGATTGAGGAAGTTGGACCGTTGGATGTGTTGCTGGTCTGCACCGGCGGTGGCGGCTTGCTGGCCGGCAGTGCGGTGGCAGCACACCACTGGTCACCGGGCTGCCGGGTGTTTGGCGTGGAGCCACAGGCGGGTAATGATGTGCAGCAGGCATTCCGCAGCGGCCAGCCGGTACAGATCCCGGTCCCCAAAACCATCGCCGATGGCGCACAAACTCAACAGGTGGGTGCGTTGACCTTCCCGATCATTCAACAGTACGTCGAGGATATTCTGACGGTCAGCGACCCGCAGCTGTGTCGGCAGATGCGCTTCTTTATGGAAAGAATGAAAATGGTGGTCGAACCAACCGGCTGTCTGGCCGCGGCGGCGGCGATGAATTCGCTGCTCGATCTGCGTGGCAAAAAGGTCGGGGTGATCGTCAGCGGCGGTAACCTCGACGTCGATAAAATCACCGACTATCTCGCCATGGCGGCACAAGAATAGTGCCGCCAGACGGTTAAATATCCACCGACAGACTGTAGCTTCGCATTTTTACCTGTGTCAGTTTACTGTCCAGTGGGCTAGAATTACCGGGTAAAGGCGCGGTGTTATTTGTGCCGGGGCGAAATTTAACACATTGATTAAAGATACCTTAATGAGCATCTCTGATAACCGTAACCGTTCCGCATCGTCACCCTCCCGTTATTCCCTGCCTGAGCGCGCGGCCGATTTGCGCCAACTGGGGCAACTGACCGGTTCGGCCTGTGCCGTGGAGTGCGCCGAGATCGTCGAACGGCATAACGGGCCGGTGATGCTGATCGCCCCGGACATGCAAAATGCCCTGCGGCTGCGCGACGAAATCCAGCAGTTTACCGATCAAATGGTGACCACGCTGTCCGACTGGGAAACTTTGCCCTACGACAGCTTCTCGCCGCATCAGGAAATCATCTCCGCCCGCCTGTCGAGCCTGTACCACCTGCCGACCATGGTGCGCGGCGTCATCATTCTGCCGGTCAATACCCTGATGCAGCGCGTTTGCCCACACGAATTCCTGCACGGCCACGCGCTGGTGATGAAAAAAGGCCAGCGCCTGTCGCGTGACAAACTGCGCGCCCAACTGGAGCAGGCCGGCTACCGCAGCGTCGATCAGGTAATGGAGCACGGTGAATTCGCTACCCGTGGCGCACTGCTCGATCTGTTCCCGATGGGCAGCGAAGAACCCTACCGCATCGATTTCTTCGACGACGAGATCGACAGCCTGCGCACCTTTGATGTCGACAATCAGCGCACGCTGAGCGAAGTCGACGCCATCAACCTGTTGCCGGCTCATGAATTCCCGACGGATAAAAATGCCATCGAGCTGTTTCGTAGCCAATGGCGCGAGCAGTTTGAGGTGCGCCGCGACGCCGAGCATATTTATCAGCAGGTCAGCAAAAGCACCTGGCCAGCCGGTATCGAATACTGGCAACCGCTGTTCTTCAGCCAACCGCTGCCGTCGCTGTTCAGCTACCTGCCAGACAACACGCTGATCGTCAATACCGGTAATCTGGAAAGCGCCGCCGAACGCTTCTGGCAGGACGTTAATCAGCGCTACGAGAGCCGCCGAGTTGATCCCATGCGTCCGTTGCTGGCACCGGACAGCCTGTGGCTACGGGTTGATGCGCTGTTTGGCGAACTGAAAGCCTGGCCGCGCATGGCGCTGAAAACCGAAGAGCTGCCGGCCAAGGCCGGTAACACCAATCTGGATTATCGCGTACTGCCGGATCTGGCGGTGCAAGCCCAGCAGAAAGCGCCGCTGGACAACCTGCGCCACTTTATTGAAAGTTTTGACGGCAGCGTTATTTTCTCGGTCGAAAGTGAAGGTCGCCGCGAAACGCTGCAGGACCTGCTCGGCCGTATCAAGCTCCGCCCTTCGCTGATCCAGCATCTCGATCAGGCCGAGGCAGCGGGCCGCTACATGATGGTCGGTGCCTCCGAACGTGGTTTCCTCGACGGCATGCGCAACCGGGCCTTGATCTGCGAAAGCGATCTGCTCGGTGAACGCGTCAGCCGCCGTCGGCAGGACAACCGCCGCACCATTAATACCGATGTTCTGATCCGCAACCTGGCTGAGCTGCACCCAGGCCAGCCGGTGGTGCATCTGGAACACGGCGTTGGGCGTTACGTCGGCCTGACCACGCTGGAAGCCGGTGGTATCAAGGCCGAATATCTGATCCTGTCCTACGCCGGTGAAGACAAACTTTACGTCCCGGTCTCTTCACTGCATCTGATCAGCCGCTATGCCGGGGGCGCTGACGATAACGCCCCGTTACACAAACTGGGCGGTGATGCCTGGTCGCGCGCACGGCAAAAAGCCGCCGAGCGAGTGCGTGACGTGGCGGCCGAACTGCTGGATATCTACGCCCAGCGCGCCGCCAAAACCGGCTTCGCCTTTAAACATGACCGCGAACAGTATCAACTGTTCTGCCAGGCCTTCCCGTTTGAAACCACCCCGGACCAGGAGCAGGCGATCAATGCCGTGCTAAGCGACATGTGCCAGCCACTGGCCATGGACCGTCTGGTATGTGGTGACGTCGGCTTCGGCAAAACCGAAGTGGCGATGCGCGCCGCCTTCCTGGCGGTGGAAAACGGCAAACAGGTTGCGGTGCTGGTGCCCACCACCCTGCTGGCACAGCAGCATTTCGACAACTTCCGCGATCGCTTCGCCACCTGGCCTATCCGCATTGAGATGATGTCGCGTTTCCGCAGTGCCAAGGAGCAGCAACAGGTGATGGACGATGCCGTTGAAGGCAAAGTGGACATCATCATCGGTACCCACAAACTGCTGCAAAGCGATCTGCGCTGGAAAGATCTGGGGCTGCTGATCGTCGATGAAGAACACCGATTCGGCGTACGCCACAAGGAACGCATCAAGGCGATGCGCGCCGATGTGGATATCCTGACGCTGACCGCAACGCCGATCCCACGTACGTTGAATATGGCCATGAGCGGCATGCGTGACCTGTCGATTATCGCCACGCCGCCAGCCCGCCGTCTGGCGGTAAAAACCTTCGTACGCGAGTACGACAGCCTGGTGGTGCGTGAAGCTATCCTGCGTGAAGTGCTGCGCGGCGGCCAGGTTTACTACCTGTACAACGACGTGGAAAATATCGAAAAAGCCGCAGCAAAACTGGCGGAGTTGGTGCCGGAAGCGCGCATTGCCATCGGCCACGGCCAGATGCGTGAGCGCGATCTGGAACGGGTGATGAACGATTTCCACCACCAGCGCTTTAACGTGCTGGTCTGCACCACCATTATCGAAACCGGCATCGATATTCCCAGCGCCAATACCATTATCATTGAACGCGCCGATCGCTTCGGGCTGGCGCAGCTTCACCAGCTACGTGGCCGCGTCGGACGTTCGCACCATCAGGCTTACGCCTATCTGCTGACGCCGAACCCGAAAGCCATGAGCACCGACGCCCATAAACGGCTGGAGGCCATCGCATCACTGGAAGACCTGGGGGCTGGTTTTGCCCTGGCCACCCACGATCTGGAGATCCGCGGCGCGGGTGAACTGCTAGGTGAAGATCAGAGCGGCCAGATGACGACCGTCGGCTTCTCACTGTATATGGAGCTGCTGGAAAGCGCGGTGGATGCGCTGAAACACGGACGCGAGCCTTCGCTGGAAGATCTCACCAGTAACCAGACCGAAGTAGAGCTGCGTATGCCGGCCCTGCTGCCGGATGATTATATTCCGGACGTTAACACCCGGCTGTCGTTCTATAAGCGCATCGCCAGCGCCAAAAATGACGGTGAGTTGGAAGAACTGAAGGTGGAACTGATTGACCGCTTCGGTCTGCTGCCGGATCCGGCGCGTAACCTGTTGCAAAGCGCGGGACTGCGTCAGCATGCGCAGCTGCTTGGGATCAAGCGCATCGAGGGCAATGAACGCGGCGGGTTTATCGAGTTTGGCGAGAAAAATAAGGTCGACCCAGGCTATTTGATTGGGCTATTGCAAAGCAATCCGCAGGTCTATCGCCTGGATGGGCCGAGCAAGCTGAAATTTACGCTGGACCTGACCGATCGCCAGAAACGCCTGAAATTTACCGAGGAGCTGTTGACCGCATTCCGCGAGCATACGCTGGCGGCCTGATCAATAACCTCTCCTGAGTTCATCGGGAGGGGTTATTGGTGTCGAAAGCCGGCGCCCAACGGTGAAAGCGGCATCAGTCGGCTGCATACCACCTGATTTTTGCCGTTCCGCTTGGCGGTGTATAACGCTTCGTCCGTCACCTCTATCGCTTTATCAACCGCCATGCCGGGCAAGTACAGTGACGCGCCGACAGAAACAGTGATCTGCGTCTCCCGGTCTTCATCCAACAAAAATACCCTGCTCTCCACGCTACGACGGATACGTTCCGCCACCTCGCCGATCACCGCCGGATCGTAGCTGGCGGTGATCACTATAAACTCCTCCCCGCCATAGCGACCGACAAAATCCTCGCTGCGCACGCTGTTTTGCAATAATTGCCCGACCTGGGTCAACAGCAGATCCCCGGCCAAATGGCCGTAGGTATCGTTGATGCGCTTAAAATTATCCAGATCGAGGATCATCAGCCCACAAGGGCGCCGCTCTGCATGTTGTAACATCAATCGGTAGTCGACGCTGGCGCGGTTACTGATATGGGTCAGGCTGTCGGTGGTGGCCTTATCACGCATCGAAAAATAGGCGTGAATATGCCGCTCTTTGAAATTCAGCGCATGGTAGCAAATGGCCAGACACAGGGCTGAGATAGCCTGATACAGCAACACATCCAGCCACAGCGTGCGCATATCGACCAAAAACCAGACCACCGCGATACGGTATAACGCAATCACGCCAATGGTCAGATAGAACACCCGATTCGACTTTCTCAGCCAGATCCGCGACAGCAGCAGGGGAATGATGATCGAGCCGATAAATAAATTATCGACGGTGAAACCACCGCTCAACGCCAACAACATCAGATAACACGCCACTCCGCTGATCGCGCCACCATAGAAAGTGACCAATATCATCGGGATCATGGCAAAGCTGTAATGCACGTTGTCGATCAACACCAGCTGATTCTGGTTCAGAAACAGTATCGCCAGCCCGGCTATCAGGCCAAAAAGCAGACGTTTCCAGCGCTCAGAATGATAGGAAAAGGGAGCCTTTTTGCTAAGGGCAAAATAACTGACCGACAGGGTGGCGTAGGTAATACACGCGTCGCTATACAGGGCAGGAATGGAAGCAACGTAAGTCATAAATGTTTGGCAGGCTCCAGGGAGTCGACGGGTTAGTTAGTCACGAATTTTGAGAACGGCTCCCTGTCTCATCCATTTCGGCATGGCACATATTACCCAGTTTAATAATAGATTAGCAGTTCTATGTTATTTCCAAGGTATCTATCCCACTTCAGCGGTTCAGGATAGTCTGTTAGCCACCAAGAGAGGAGGAACAAGCATGAATATCGATGATGATTTGCACGCGCTGTCCAAACAGGAAACGGCGTTGACCTTCAGTCATTTTGACCATAACACCGCCTGGGAACTGGGCGTGGCCTTGAAATCCGCCGCAGAGCAGCGCCATCTGTCAATCGCCATTGAGATCCAGCTTGCGGGGCAAACGCTGTTTTATTACGCCATGCCCGGTACCACGCCCGATATTGCCGACTGGGTGCGACGTAAACGCAACGTGGTGAATCATTTCCACAAGAGTTCTTACGCTATCGGCCTGCGCCTGCAACAGCGGCAATCGACGCTGGAAGAACGCTATGGCCTGAGCATACGCGACTACTCGGCGCACGGCGGTGCCTTCCCGGTTAATTTGGCCGGGCTTGGCTGCATCGGCACCATCAGTATTTCCGGCTCGCCACAGTTGGAAGACCATAATCTGCTGGTTGGCACCCTGGCTCGTTTTCTCGGGTTATCCCTGCCAGCGGTACATTAAGCAGCAAAAGCCCCCCTATTCTATCCGGACTGGCCGCCAGAGCCGCGGCCAGCCTACCCCCTGGTATTTACTGCCTTTTTGAAAGAGCCTGATTCTGATTTTCCGTAGCGCATTGATGTATATCTAGGAATCACCATCACAACAGGCGTATGGTGTCTATCAGCTATTCGAGACGGACCGCATCCGGCCCGCCATTCCGTTCTCTTTTATAGACTTGGCTTACACCTTAGATGAAAACGCATGAAATTAACGGCATTCGGCCGTTCAGCGCACTGATTGACGCCTGTTGGCGAGATCCTTATTCCCTGCAACGCTTGCTAAAAGACGCCATCGCCGGCGTCACCGTCGGTATTATCGCTATCCCATTAGCGATGGCACTGGCAATTGCCAGCGGCGTCCCCCCTCAATATGGCTTGTACACGTCGGCGGTCGCCGGGATTGTCATCGCCATTAGCGGCGGCTCGCGCTACAGCGTTTCCGGCCCCACCGCCGCCTTTGTGGTGATCCTCTATCCGGTTTCGCAGCAGTTTGGCCTGTCTGGCCTGCTGATTGCCACCCTGCTTTCCGGGTTGTTTTTAGTGCTCATGGGGTTGGCTCGCTTCGGCCGGTTGATTGAATATATTCCCCTATCGGTGACGCTGGGCTTCACCTCCGGTATTGCCATTACCATTGCCACCATGCAGGTGAAGGATTTCTTCGGTCTGCAAATGGCGGAAGTGCCGGAACACTATGTAGGCAAGGTCTACGCCCTGCTGCAAGCGCTGCCGACGCTGAACATCGGCGATACGCTGATCGGCGCGGTGACCCTGTTGATCCTGATATTCTGGCCGAAGCTCGGCCTGCGGGTGCCGGGCCATTTACCCGCATTGCTGGCAGGCACTGCGGTAATGGGCATTCTGGCGCTGTTTGACCATCCAGTGGCCACCATCGGCTCTCGCTTCAGTTACCTGCTGGCCGACGGTACTCAGGGCCATGGCATCCCGCCCATTCTGCCGCAGTTGATGCTGCCGTGGGATCTGCCGGCCGGTGACGGCAAGCCGATGGTTCTGAGTTGGCAGACGATTTCCGCCCTGCTGCCGGCGGCGTTCTCCATGGCCATGCTGGGTGCGATTGAATCCCTGCTGTGTGCCGTGGTACTGGATGGCATGACCGGCAAAAAGCACAACTCCAATACCGAGCTTATCGGCCAGGGCGCGGGTAATATCATCGCTCCGTTCTTTGGTGGCATTACCGCCACCGCCGCCATTGCTCGTTCTGCGGCCAACGTGCGCGCCGGGGCTACTTCGCCGGTATCCGCCATTATCCATGCGTTGCTGGTGCTGTTGGCGCTGCTGGTGCTGGCGCCGTGGCTGTCCTGGCTGCCGCTGGCGGCAATGGCGTCGCTGCTGCTGATGGTCGCCTGGAACATGAGTGAAGCCCACAAGGTGGTTTACCTGCTGCGACGGGCACCGAAAGACGACATTCTGGTGATGCTGCTGTGCCTGTCGCTGACGGTGTTGTTCGACATGGTGATCGCCATTACCGTGGGCATCGTGCTGGCTTCGCTGCTGTTTATGCGCCGCATTGCACGCATGACGCGCCTGAGCGAGCTGAGCGCCGAAAACGGCCGTCTGGTACTGCGGGTGAATGGTCCGTTATTCTTCGCCGCCGCCGAGCGCATTTTTAATGAGCTACTGGTGCGCAGTGAAAATTATGACGTGATTGTCTTGCAGTGGGATGCGGTGCCGGTGCTGGACGCCGGGGGGCTGGATGCCCTACAGCGCTTTATCGAAGCCCTGCCCCCAGGCAAGCAACTGGTGATCACCGATATGCCGTTCCAGCCGTTGAAAACGCTGGCGCGGGCACGGGTACAACCGATTGAGGGGAAACTGCATTTCTACGCAACGCTCCCCGAGGCACTGACAGCGTTAAACACCTGAAAAACAAAAAGCCCGACAAGTCGGGCTTCAGACTACTGACAAAGCCCGTTATTAGGGAGAGCGTGCCGAAGGGGTCGTAGCGGCTTGCCCGCCGACCAATTTGCTGGGAGCAAATTGGAACGACGTCTAGTCGGCCCGTAGGGTGGGACACATGGATGTGTTCCATAATGGCCCCTCGGTGCGCTAGGCCCGGGTATCTCAGGTTCAAAGCCAACTTTTTCATCAAAAAAAGCCCGACGAGTCGGGCTTTTTACTGCGAGAAAACCAGCTTAGTTGCTGGTATCCAGCTCTGGGAAGCTCTTCACCAGATCGTCGATGGCTTTCATCTGCACCAGGAACGGCTCCAGCTTGTCCAGCGGCAATGCGGACGGGCCATCACACTTGGCGCTGTTCGGCTCTGGGTGCGCTTCGATAAACAGCCCCGCCAAACCTACCGCCATACCGGCACGCGCCAGTTCGGCAACCTGCGCACGACGACCGCCAGATGCAGCACCAAATGGGTCACGGGTTTGCAGGGCATGGGTCACGTCGAAGATCACCGGATGACCGCCAGTGGCATTTTTCATCACGTTGATACCGAGCATGTCGACTACCAGGTTATCGTAACCAAAGTTGCTGCCGCGATCGCACAGGATCACCTGGTCGTTACCGCCTTCCTTGAACTTGTCGACGATATTGCCCATTTGGCCCGGGCTAACGAACTGAGGTTTCTTGACATTGATTACCGCACCGGTTTTCGCCATTGCTTCCACCAGATCGGTCTGGCGTGCCAGGAACGCCGGCAGCTGGATAACGTCAACCACTTCGGACACCGGCTGCGCCTGTGAGGCTTCATGCACGTCGGTGATGGTTTTCACGCCGAAGGTTTTTTTGATTTCTTCGAAGATCCTCATCCCCTCTTCCAGGCCCGGCCCACGGTACGAGTGGATAGAAGAACGGTTGGCTTTATCAAAAGAGGCTTTGAAAACGTAAGGGATGCCCAGTTTTTGCGTCACGGTGACGTAGTGTTCACAAATGCGCATCGCCAGATCGCGCGATTCCAGCACGTTCATACCGCCAAACAGCACAAACGGCAGATCGTTCGCTACGTTGATGTCACCAATGCTAACCACTTTCTGTTTCATGCTTTCGCCTTTGTTGATGTTAAATCAAATAAATTAATGCAGCGTGACCTGTTTCGGTTCAATCGAGTGGATCTGTACTTTGATCACTTCGCTGACCGGATCTTCAGGACACTGTTCGACAAAATAATTGAGATCAGAAATGGCGATATGGTTGCATTCCAACTGGGCGTAAATCAGCCCACGGTCGCGGATTTCGTACGGGTCATCCGGATCGAAACACAGCACCGTTTCGCTGGCCCGCAACGCCATTTCCATCTGTTTTTCTTCCATCAGGGCGGCTTTCAGCGTATCCAGCATCTTACGCACCACCATGACGTTTTCTGACTCATCGAGATCGTCGTCTTCCAACTCGGCGCCCAGACCCAGGTTGCCCTTGATCCACACTTCCAGTTGATGCTCGTTCAGCGTTTCACCGTTCAACGGGTTGATCAGCCACATCTCTTCATCCAGCCAGTCTGCCCGCAGGATCAACTGGGTGGGGAAAATCACCGGCAGCAGCGGTAAATCCAGATGCGCGGCGATGTGCAGGAAAATGGTGCCTAATGAAACCGGCGTGCCCTGGCGCCCTTCCAGCACCTTGTCGAGCCAAATCGCGTCGGACAGGCGATACACGCCACCGGCGCCGCCAAAACCCCAGGTTTTGAAGAACAATTCAATGAGTGCGTCCAGTTGCTGTTCCTGGCTGAGATCCTTCGGCATCGCCGCACGCGCGTCGTCGACCAGCTGTTGCAGCTTACGTTCGACCTCGGCCGTGGGGAAATCACGCCGTACGGACTGCGAAACCAGGATCACGCCCGCGCTCAGCAGCGCGGTGTTAAATTCAAAATCAGCAATGCTACTCATAAGTATCCCATCAGAAACGGTATTTTCGTCGTGGCAAGTTTAATTATCAGGTACAGACAGCCCAACGCCAGCACAAACGCCAGGGTGCGCAGGTTCTGGTTTTTGGTCTTCTTGCCCAATGCGACGTAGCCAAGCAGGATATAGATAATAACGCCAAACAGCTTCTCGGTCAGCCACGAGTCCATACCCAGCAGCGGATAAAACTTGAACATCACCACCAACGCAATACCACTGGCGAACAACACCGTATCATTTATGTGCGGCGTTATCTTCACCCAGCGCTTGTTCATCATGGCTGAATCACGCCATTTCCAGAAAAAGCGCAGCACAAACAAGATAATACTGATGGCGACCGTCAATAAATGCAGATGTTTTAACGCCGAGTAGACTGCCATATTGCTTCCTTTTATTTATTCGCTGTGTGCTTTGTTATTGTTGGTTTTCAGTTACTGCTGCGGCCATTGGCCAAACGTCACGCGATCGTTATCTCCGTAATCACGGCGGGTAGCGATCGAAATAAAACCGGCGGCCTGCAGCAATGCGCGCACGCTCTCACCCTGCTGCCAGCCATGTTCCAGTAGCAGCCAGCCCTGAGACTCCAGATAGTGTGGTGCTTGCTGCACAATAGCGGACAAATCCGCCAACCCATGCTGCTGCGCGACCAGTGCGCTGCTGGGCTCAAAACGTACGTCGCCCTGCGCCAGATGTGGATCGGCGGCGTCAATGTAGGGAGGATTACTGGCGATCAGGGCGAAAGTCTGGCCGGCCAACGGCGCAAACCAACTGCCCTGAAGGAATTGTGCGTTGCCGATCTTCAGCTTCTGCGCATTATGCTGCGCCAGCGCCACCGCTTCAGGCTGTAAATCAACACCGATGACCTTGCAGTCCGGGCGTTCGCTGGCCAGTGCCAGCGCAATGGCACCGGTGCCGGTGCCGAGATCGAGGATGTGGCAAGAGGATGACGGCAAGCGTTCCAGCGCCAGTTCCACCAGGCATTCGGTGTCCGGACGCGGGATCAGGGTCGCCGGTGATACCGACAGCGGCAGCGACCAAAACTCACGTTCGCCGATCAGGTAAGCCACCGGTTCGCCACGTTCGCGGCGAGCCAGCAATCTTTCCAACTGTTCCTGTTGTTGCGGCGTCAGCAACGTTTCACCGAACGCCCTCAGGAAGGTTCTGGCCCGGCCAGTCACAAAACCCAGCAGGATTTCTGCATCACGCCGGGCGCTTTCGCTCTGCGTCAACCGGGCAACCGCCGCCTTCAGCCAGCATTGATAGTCCATTACTCGGGCTCAGCGGACAGCGCGGCGAGCTGGTCGGCCTGGTATTCCTGCACAATCGGTTGGATCAGCATGTCCAGCTTGCCTTCCATCACCTCGTCCAGACGGTACAGCGTCAGGTTGATGCGGTGGTCGGTCACTCGCCCCTGCGGGAAGTTATAGGTGCGGTTGCGATCGGAACGGTCGCCAGTGCCCAACAGGTTGCGACGGGTTGAGGCCTCTGCCTGCTGGCGCTTGGCCATTTCGGCGGCACGGATACGCGCGCCCAACACCGACATCGCCTTGGCTTTGTTTTTGTGCTGCGAACGTTCGTCCTGACACTCCACCACGATGCCGGTCGGCAAGTGGGTAATACGGATTGCCGAGTCGGTGGTGTTAACGTGCTGACCACCGGCACCGGAGGAACGGAAGGTGTCGATTTTCAGATCGCCGGCATTGATCTCCGGCAGTTCGGCTTCCGGCACCGCCGGCATCACTGCCACGGTACAGGCGGAGGTATGAATACGCCCCTGCGACTCGGTTTCCGGCACGCGTTGTACGCGGTGACCACCAGATTCAAATTTCAATTGGCCGAAAACGCCATCGCCAGAAACCTTGGCAATCACTTCTTTATAGCCGCCGTGCTCGCCTTCGTTGTCACTCATGATCTCGACGCGCCAGCGACGCGTTTCAGCATAACGACTGTACATACGGAACAGATCACCGGCGAAGATCGCCGCTTCGTCGCCGCCGGTACCGGCACGCACTTCCAGGAAGCAATCGCGCTCATCATCCGGATCTTTCGGCAACAGCAGCACTTGTAATTGCTGCTCCAGTTCTTCCGTTGCTGCCTTGGCGTCTTTCAGCTCTTCCTGCGCCATTTCGCGCATTTCCGGGTCATCCAGCATCATTTCTGCCGTGGCCAGATCGTCTTGCACCTTACGCCATTCAAGGAAACAGCGGCTGACATCGGTCAACTGTGCATATTCGCGCGACAGCGCGCGGAACCGATCCTGCTCGGCAATAACGCCGGCATCGCCGAGCAGCGCCTGCACTTCTTCATGGCGCTCTTGTAACGCTTCCAGTTTGGCAACAATAGAAGGCTTCATGCGTGGTATTAAACCCTGTTAATAAAGAGAAAACTAATGCTGATCCAGCCCGAGGCTGTCGCGTAATATTTGCAACCGCTCCACGTCGCCATCGCCGGCGGCCTGTTGGAGGGATTTGGTAGGGGCATGAATTAGACGGTTGGTCAGCCGGTGGGCCAGTTCGTGGATAACTTGCTCCACGTCCGCACCCTGCGCAATGGCGGCCAAGGCTTTGGCTTCCATTTCCGCACGGATCTGATCGGCCTGCGAGCGGTAGTCGCGGATGGTTTCTACTGCACCCTGTGAGCGCAGCCAGGCCATAAAGTTGATGCTTTCCTGCTGAACAATCGACTCAGCCTGCACCGCCGCTGCCTTGCGCTGCGCCAGGTTGCTTTGAATGATGGCGTGCAGATCGTCCACGCTGTACAAATAGGCGTTGGCCAGCTTGCCCACTTCCGGTTCGATATCGCGCGGTACGGCAATATCCACCAACAGCATTGGCTGGTTGCGGCGCGCTTTCAGCGCTCGCTCCACCATCCCTTTACCGATGATCGGCAGCGGGCTGGCTGTAGAACTGATGATAATGTCGGCGTCCGCCAGGCGTTCGTCGATTTCCGGCAAGGTAATCACTTCTGCGCCGACTTCGTCCGCCAGCAGTTGAGCGCGTTCGCGGGTGCGGTTGGCAATAATCATATGCCGCACTTTGTGTTCTCGCAGATGACGTGCCACCAGCTCAATGGTTTCACCGGCGCCCACCAACAATACGTTCAGTTCGGCAAGGGATTCGAAGATTTGGCGTGCCAGGGTACAGGCGGCAAAGGCCACGGATACCGCACTGGCACCGATTTCGGTTTCGGTACGTACGCGTTTGGCGACGGAGAAGGATTTTTGGAACAGACGTTCGAGCTCACCCGACAGTGACTGCCCGCGTTGGGATTCGGCAAAGGCTTTCTTCACCTGCCCGAGGATTTGCGGTTCGCCCAACACCAGTGAATCCAACCCGCTGGCCACGCGCATCAGGTGGCTGACGGCTTCATCACCGTGGTGCCAGTACAGGCTTTTACTCACTTCTTCCGGGCGCAGGCGGTGGTACTCACACAGCCAGGTGACCAGCTGCTCGTGAATATGTTCCTGTTGCTCCACGCTAAGATACAGTTCGGTGCGGTTGCAGGTAGACAACACGACACCGCCCTGCACCAACGGCTGTTGGAGCAAGCTGGTAAGCGCCTGTTCGATAGACTCTGGGGAGAAGGTCACCCTTTCACGCAGAGAAACCGGAGCGGTTTTGTGATTAATACCTAACGCCAGCAGGGTCATTGCTTCGAGTAATACTTCTTTTGGTACGGGTTCTCGTTGAACGGCATTCTACTTGATGCGCGGGATCAATAAAAGGTACAACCGCATCTTCCGTCCAATCGCTGAAATAGACAGCATCAATGAGTGATTAGTTATAAATACAACAAGATAAGTAATAATTTGACGACATAACATACTGAATTTTAGTGCAGTATGCGATATTCCGCACAGTATTCAGTAAAACGGGGTGACCTGAGCAGAGCGGTAGCGATCAAATATTCGGCGCTTACCAGCCCAAAGTGCCGCAGCGATAGGTAGGATCCAGCAGGAAAGAGACCTGCTGGCAAAAAACATGCTTGGCCTGCAGGTAGAAAAATGCCGAGCCCGCAAAGCATAACAGCGAAATAATGATTCGAGCTGCAAGTTTCATAACCTTCAGTACTCCCCGGGATAGACCCTTGCAGTATACCGACCCCTACATCAACCAAACACTAACGGCAGCAACACCCCGCCCCAGAGATATTCTTGCGTCCAGAGCAGCACGGCGGAGCGATTGTGTTAATCTTATCAGCAAAGACAACGCATAATCCCGAACCCAATAGCGGTAACAAAGCCGGGAATATTCAACGCGATGCAGCAAAAAATTGACGTACCGGCGCTGCCCCGCTAGCGTAAATGCAGATACCCAGGTCTCGCTGTGCGTGCCCGTAAGGACAAAAGGACAAGAGAAAGTTATGCCAATCCGCAAAGTTAGTTTGCTACGCCTGATCCCGCTGGCCAGTCTGGTACTGGCCGCCTGTACCACCACCAAACCCAGCGGCCCGGCCACCAGCCCGACGTCGCCACAGTGGCGTGCCCACGAGCAAGCGGTGCAACAGCTTGACCAATATCAAACCCGGGGCTCTTTCGCCTACCTGTCAGACCAGAAAAAAGTCTACGCGCGCTTCTTCTGGCAACAATATTCGCCGGATCGTTACCGCCTGCTGCTGACCAACCCGCTTGGCAGCACCGAACTTGACCTCAACGTACAGAAAAACGTGGTGCAGTTGACGGACAATCAGGGCAAACGCTATGTCAGCGACAACGCCGAAGAAATGATCCGCAAGCTGACCGGCATGGCGATCCCGCTGGATAACCTGCGCCAGTGGATGCTCGGCCTGCCGGGTGAAGCCAACGACTTCAAGCTCGATGACCAATATCGCCTGAACTCGCTGACCTACCAACAAGGTAGCCAGACCTGGACCGTGGACTACCAGGACTATAACAACAGCCTCAAGCCACAGCTGCCAAGCCGCCTGGAGCTGAAACAGGGTGACCAGCGCATCAAACTGAAAATGGATAATTGGACGCTTAAATGATCCGTCAGTGGCCATCGCCAGCTAAACTCAATCTGTTTTTGTACATTACCGGCCAACGCGAAGATGGCTACCACCTGCTGCAGACGCTGTTCCAGTTTCTGGATTACGGCGACACCTTGACCATCGACGCGCGGCAGGATGACAGTATCCATCTGCTGACCCCGGTGGCCGGGGTGCCAGATGAGCAAAACCTGATTGTCCGTGCCGCCCGCCTGCTACAACAGCATTGCGAACGTCACGGGCTAAACACCACCCCGCGCGGTGCCGACATCAGCATCGATAAACGTTTGCCGATGGGGGGCGGACTGGGTGGCGGGTCTTCCAACGCCGCTACGGTGTTAGTGGCGCTGAATGAACTGTGGCGTTGTGGCTTGAGCGACCAACAGCTGGCGGATCTGGGGCTGGTCCTCGGTGCTGACGTGCCGGTATTCGTCCTTGGGCATGCGGCCTTTGCTGAAGGAATCGGGGAGCGTTTGCAACCGGCCAACCCACAGGAAAAGTGGTATTTGGTGGCCCATCCGGGGGTCAGCATCCCTACCCCGGTTATTTTTGGCGATGCAGAATTAAAAAGAGACACCCCGGTTCGCCCGTTAAATGTGCTGTTACAGGCAACTTACGCAAATGATTGCGAACCAATAGCAAGAAAACGTTTTCGCGAGGTTGAACAGCTTGTTTCTTGGCTGTTAGAATACGCGCCGTCACGCCTGACTGGCACAGGTGCTTGTGTGTTTGCTGAATTCGACACAGAAACCGCCGCCCGTCAGGTGTTAAATCAAGCCCCGGAGTGGATACGTGGTTTTGTAGCGCGTGGCGTTAACGTCTCTCCACTACATCGCATTCGTTCCGGGCAGATTGAACCGTAGTTCTCGTTTCGCTGCGCAGAGTCGTTCACACCTGGCCCTGTAATCCCTGCGCCGCTGCGGTTTCAAATTTTTTTTTACACACCCGTATGATATTGCGTCGGCATCGCTAACTGCCCCTTGGCGGAGGCCGAATGACAATATCTTCTCTGGACGCATGCCTGAGGTTCTTCTCGTGCCTGATATGAAGCTTTTTGCTGGTAACGCCACCCCGGAACTAGCACAACGTATTGCCAACCGTTTGTACACCAGCCTTGGTGACGCCGCAGTAGGTCGTTTTAGCGACGGCGAAGTGAGCGTGCAAATCAACGAAAATGTACGCGGCGGTGATATTTTCATCATCCAGTCCACCTGTGCCCCTACCAACGACAACCTGATGGAACTGGTTGTTATGGTAGATGCCCTGCGTCGCGCCTCCGCAGGCCGTATTACTGCTGTTATTCCTTACTTCGGCTATGCCCGCCAGGATCGCCGCGTGCGTTCTGCTCGTGTGCCTATCACCGCCAAAGTTGTCGCCGACTTCCTCTCCAGTGTAGGGGTTGACCGCGTTTTAACGGTAGATCTGCACGCTGAACAGATCCAAGGCTTCTTCGATGTTCCGGTAGATAACGTGTTCGGTAGCCCGATCCTGCTGGAAGATATGCTGCAACAGAATCTGGAGAACCCAATCGTGGTTTCCCCGGACATCGGCGGCGTAGTGCGCGCCCGCGCTATCGCCAAACTGCTCAACGATACCGATATGGCTATCATCGACAAACGCCGCCCACGTGCGAACGTTTCTCAGGTGATGCACATCATTGGTGACGTGGCAGGCCGTGACTGTGTACTGGTTGACGATATGATCGACACCGGTGGTACCTTGTGTAAAGCCGCTGAAGCGTTGAAAGAACGTGGTGCCAAGCGCGTATTTGCCTACGCGACACACCCGATCTTCTCCGGTAACGCTGTGGAAAACATCAGGAACTCGGTGATTGATGAAGTGATCGTCTGCGACACCATTCCGTTGTCTGCAGAAATCAAGGCACTGAAAAACGTACGTACTCTGACACTGTCCGGCATGCTGGCTGAAGCCATCCGTCGTATCAGCAATGAAGAGTCAATTTCTGCGATGTTCGAGCATTAATCAGCCTTCTTTCCGGTGCGGCGCCCTGCCGTACCGGATCGATTGATTGCCCGCCAGCAGAAAAAGAAAAACCCGTTGGTGCATCAGCAGCAACGGGTTTTCTACGGGTAGTCGAACATGACCTTAGACCTAAATACGCGGCAGTTCTCCCTTGCCGTAACGCCGGTTCCCTTTTATTTTTTTAATCAATGTGACGAACGATGGTTATCGTTACGGCACCGTTTATCAAAATGTTTTATCCACCAGTAACGATCCGCCACCTGCTCACGCCCGCCGATACGTGCACCGACCAGCCATAATAACGCGCCCACGAAGATACTCATGATTGCGCCATGGGCGAAAAACTGCGGCAAATTAAACTGCGATACTTCAGCAAGAATGTTGTATCCCACGCCGACGATCATCACCACCAGCCCCAGCCCCATAAAAAAGTTGCCCATTTTGTTCACGTTTCTGCGTTTCATATGCCACCTCCATAGTGCCATTGGCCAACCGGGATAACTCAGTAAATGGTTAACCCACTTTGATAAGTTAAGTATAGCCCGTGGCTCGACAAGGTGATTGCGTAGGCGATCACAAATGGTAAAGAAAGCATGACAAATCTTTACTTTTGGCAAGTGATTAGTTAACAAATTGAATGATTCCGCTAATGAATTACTCACCGCCCTGAAGATATCCACTCACTAACACCTGGCACGACACAGGATTTTGTCATTCGCGACGCAGGCAGGTAGACTAATGCCCTTTCCATTATCTCGATCATAGCGAATCTCCCCGTGAGCAGTATTAAATTGATAGTTGGCCTGGCGAACCCGGGTGCTGAATATGCCCAGACGCGACACAATGCCGGCGCCTGGTACGTCGATTTACTGGCCCAGCGCCATAACCAGCAGTTGAAGGAAGAGAGCAAATTCTACGGCTACACCGCCCGACTGAATCTGGCCGGTAATGACGTGCGACTGCTGGTGCCCACCACCTTTATGAACCTCAGTGGCAAAGCCGTGCTGGCCATGGCCAACTTCTACCGCATTGAGCCGGACGAAATCCTGGTGGCGCATGACGAACTGGATATCCCGCCCGGTGTTGCAAAAATCAAGCTGGGTGGCGGCAATGGTGGACACAACGGGCTGAAAGATATTCAGAACAAGTTCGGTAATAACCCGAACTTCTATCGCTTGCGCATTGGCATTGGCCATCCAGGCGATAAAAACAAGGTAGTAGGTTTCGTGCTCGGCAAACCACCGGCCAGCGAGCAAAAAATGATTGATGAAGCGATCGATGAAGCTGCGCGTTGCACCGAAGTCTTGCTGACCGACGGTTTGGAAAAAACCGTTCGCCGCCTGCACAGCTTTAAGGCGCAGGCCTGACAGTGATGGCAGCGGGCATTACGCCCGCTGCTGACGGATTTAGGTTCGCAATTTGAAGGTTTCTTCACCGACGTTGGTGTCATCAGTCTGATAGCCTTCTTCCGCCACGTAATATTGCGGATCGTCCAGTTCATGGCTGCAAAACGGGCCGGCCTGCTTTAACAAACGCACGCAATCGCCGCTCAGATGACGCAAGCGAATGGTTTTCCCTGCCGCCAGATAGCGCGCCGTCAGCTTATCAATCGCTTCTACCCCACTGGAATCCATCACCCGGGTCCCGGCGAAATCCAGCACCACGTTTTGCGGATCGTTTTTCGGCTCGAACAGTTCGGTAAAGGCCGCGGTAGAACCAAAGAACAGCGGGCCATCCAGTTGGTACACCGCAACTTCGCCCTCTACCCGATGCTGACGCACACGAATACGCGCCTGTTGCCAGGCAAATACCAACGCCGAGATAATCACCCCGCTGATCACCGCCATCGCCAGATCGGTAAAGATAGTGATCAGGGTGACCAGCAGCATCACCAGCGCATCCGCCTTTGGCATCCGACGTAACCGGCGCAGCGAACTCCATTCAAAGGTGTTGTAACACACCACCAGCATCACCCCAGCCAGTGCCGCTACCGGCAGCAGGCCGATATAGCCCGATAGGCTGACCACAAACAGGATCAGCAATATCGCACCGACAACGCCAGAAATGCGCCCGCGCCCGCCCGAGGTGAAGTTGATGATCGACTGACCAATCATCGCGCAACCGGCAAAGCAGCCAAACAGACCGCAAATAGTGTTGCCCGCGCCCTGAGCGATGCTCTCGCGGTTGCCGTTACCCTTCTTGCCGCCCATTTCGTCGAGCACCGTCATGGTCAGCAGCGATTCAATCAGCCCCACCAGAGCAATCACCAGGGCATACGGCAGCACCACTTTCAGCATTTCCAGGTTGAACGGGGCCATCGGCAGGCTGAAATGCGGTAAGGCGCCGGAGATATCCGCCAAATCGCCAACCCGCAAGGTATGCAGGTTAAAACCAATCGCCAGGGTGGAAACCACAATCAATGCCGCTAACGAAGCTGGGATCACCCGGGTCAGCCGTGGGAACAGCACTACCACCAGGATCGCCAACGCCACCAGTGCGTACATCAGCAGTCCCTGCCCGGCAATCATATGCAGTTGCGCCAGCATAATGACAATCGCCAGGCCGTTGACGAAACCGTGAATGGCTGGCAACGGGACCAGACGAATAAATTTACCCAAGCGGAAAATGCCAATCAGGATTTGGATCACCCCGGAGAAAATCGTTGCCCACAGTACGTATCCCATACCGTGCTGCGCCGCTAGGCTCATCAGCACCACCACGATAGAACCGGCCGCGCCCGACACCATGCCCGGCTTGCCACCAAACAGTGCGGTTACCAGACCGATAATAAAGGCGGTATGCAACCCGACGATGGGGGAAAGTCCGGCGACCAGCGAAAAGCCGACCGCTTCGGGGATCATGGAAACGGCCACCACAAAGCCCGCCAGCACCTCGTTCTTGACGGCCGACAGCCTGAAATTGTTCAGGTTAAACATGGATTATTCACTTCTGACAGATAAAACACATTCCCGCAGCACGGGAACCAGAACCGCATGGCGCGGCAAACCTCAGGAGGGGGCAACTCAGGGTGGACTGGGCAAGAAGTGCATCCGGCGCGTTTCCTGTAGGTTAATCAGAAGTGTCAGTATGTGTAAATGTGATCCAAATCTCAATCAAAAACCGGCATTACCAGCGCATTTGCCCCCCAGCACACAGCCTGATCGAGAAAAACGGCCATTACGTGTATAATGGCGCCATTATTTCGTCCTTTATGCAGTGGGTTAAACCTAACCGGCTGATAGTTAAGATATTTAAGGTGATAACAACATGGGATTCAAATGCGGTATCGTCGGCTTGCCTAACGTAGGTAAATCCACCCTGTTCAACGCGTTGACCAAAGCGGGTATCGAAGCAGCCAACTTCCCGTTCTGCACCATTGAACCTAATACCGGTGTGGTGCCGATGCCCGATTCGCGTCTGGACCAGTTGGCCGAGATCGTTAAACCTCAGCGCATCCTGCCAACCACCATGGAATTCGTCGACATCGCCGGTCTGGTGAAAGGCGCGTCCAAAGGCGAAGGCCTGGGCAACCAGTTCCTGACAAACATCCGTGAAACCGAAGCTATCGGCCACGTGGTGCGCTGCTTCGAGAACGACAACATCATCCACGTGAACAACAAGGTTGATCCGGCTGACGACATCGACGTCATCAATACCGAGCTGGCCCTGTCGGATCTGGACACCTGCGAACGCGCTATCCACCGCGTACAGAAGAAAGCCAAAGGCGGCGACAAAGACGCAAAAGCCGAACTGGCTGCACTGGAAAAATGCCTGCCACAGTTGGAAAACGCCGGCATGCTGCGTGCGCTGGATCTGACTGATGAAGACCGTGCAGCGATCCGCTACCTGAGCTTCCTGACGCTGAAGCCAACCATGTACATCGCCAACGTCAACGAAGACGGCTATGAGAACAACCCATACCTGGACAAAGTGCGTGAAATCGCTGCGACCGAAGGCTCGGTAGTGGTTGCCGTGTGTGCTGCGGTTGAATCCGACATCGCCGAACTGGAAGACGAAGACCGCGCCGAGTTTATGGCTGAACTGGGTCTGGAAGAGCCGGGTCTGAACCGCGTGATCCGCGCCGGTTACGAGTTGCTGAACCTGCAGACCTACTTCACTGCTGGCGTTAAAGAAGTGCGCGCCTGGACCATCCCGGTTGGCGCGACCGCCCCACAGGCGGCCGGCAAGATCCACACCGACTTCGAGAAAGGCTTTATCCGCGCACAAACCATCGCTTTTGACGACTTCATCACCTACAAGGGTGAGCAAGGCGCTAAAGAAGCCGGTAAAATGCGTTCAGAAGGTAAAGACTACATCGTCAAAGACGGCGACGTGATGAACTTCTTGTTTAACGTCTAAATAAAATTTGTTGTCTCATGAGATCTCAACATATCTCATGAGAATCGCAAAAACCTATAAAATCCACGCTCTTGCGTGGATTTTTCATTTCATAGTGTCTCATCTCATTTCGCAACAACGCGGTCAAAAATGGGTACATAGATGAGTACAACATTCTTCCTTCTTTATTTTAAGTAAGTACAATAACAGTATAATAAATAAACAAGGACTCAGCACAAACAGGCCTTGACCCCACAGCAAATCGGGAAGCTATTAAGCTGTTTTGACAACAGCAGTGGCTCATACCAGGTTAACTATTGCATGTGGCTAATGTGGTGGGCATTGGCGCGACCAGCCGAAGTTACCGAAGCGGAATGGGCAGAGTTCGATCTCGATAATGCACTGTGGACAATTCCGGCAACGCGGATGAAAGCCCGCAGAGAACACGTTATTCCCCTTCCCTCACAAGCCGTCAGCATGCTCAAAACGCTACAGGGATTAACCGGGCATCGACAACACCTTTTTCCGGGCCGAGATAACCCACGTAGCCCGATGACATCTCACTCGCTGCGCCAGCTACTATTATTCACTATCTAGCATCCATTTACGCCATATTACCGAGATATCCGGTTCAATGCTTTGGGGGAATTTATATTTACCACTAGGGGCATGTTCAGATGAAAGAAGCAGACATCTTAATTCATTAAATTTAGCGCAATTAAACTCTTGCTCAAATGTTTCATCGATTTTGCTATGATTAAATTCACCACCAGAATAAATGATCTGTATTCAGATTTGCCTTATATATAATTGTATAGCCAATAACGCCTATAATTCTCGCCTTGCCCTCACGTTTGCTTAATATCTATGGCATTGACCGCGTCATAGAGTCAGAGTTCACAAGCCGGAGTTCATCATCCAGACCATCCAAACAGCATCTGTCAATAGTGCCTCACCTGCTTTCAGTCACAAACATAATGATTAGCAGCCTATTTTATAGGTGTTAAATTTAACATTTAGATTTTTATATCGCCATTTAAAATCCAACAGAATATGAGACTAAAGAAACCACAAATCACAAACCAAAACACTTTATTAATACTTAAGCTTGCGGAAAGTGGTCTCACATACCATATTTAGAAAACTCTGAAGAATGCGCTGGATTAAGCAGGATAATAAGCTTAACCATGTCGCTTAAAAACCACATTAGAACAGAGCTCGTCATTTTATGAGATACCTCGTGCCTGCGCAATGCTAGCACTCTCTGTGTGTTTCATTTTATCTAATGCAGCAATATCAAAAAAAATAAATGTAAATTTTATTTTTCTCAGCCATGTTAAAAAATAAAAATGCATTCCTTTTAAATAATACCAAAATAGTTATTCATTAAAAACAACAAATTAAGAGTCTTGCGCTGCAAGCCATGGCCTTTGGTCTATATTTGCGCGCTGGCTCATAATAACCCTGTAAATACATTAGGAGTAAACGTATGCAGACCACTATTTCAATGGTGCCCGATGGTTTTCAATTGCCACGTTTTGAACATATGTTTCACCCCATCGGCTTAAACGGTATTTTGCTGGCAACCAGCGACGAAAGTAATGGAATTACTAAAAAAGCCGGTACTGGCGATAGCGGCGGTAAACGTAGCAGCGTTAAGGCGCCAGGAGGAAAAGACAGCCGCAAACAGAAGGATGGAGGTTAAGGACCCGCCATGCTGACATTTAGCCTTGATGCCAGCAGCCTGCCCCTGCCCTGGACCTCCAGCGGCAGGGGTTGGGTCGCAGGAAACAGCCATATCACCCCTTACCCGCATGCCGCGCTGGAAGCTTTTTCCCTACGCACACCCCGTAGCAGCGTATTTGTAGTACGGGAAAAAATGGGCGGTCGGTTGGCTGCCAACACCGTCGCCGAGATAGCGTTGCCCGATCAGGATCTTGATGGCCAACTCGCTGATTTACTGCAATGGCCGCTCAACATCGTGGTGCTGGTCTGCCGCTCACACGCAGCTACGCCAATCAAACTGTATAGCGGTGGTTGGGCGACCGCGCCACTGTGTCTGATAACGCAAGGGCAAACCCTACACGGTCACTGGGATGTCGCCCAGCTATACCCGTTGATGCGTTCATCTGCGGATTTCGGTCGTCTGGCTTATTTACTGGCGCGACTGGGTACGCCGTACTCGCGCACAACGCTGTTCCCTGAAATTCACATGTTGACCGAACGCGCCAGCGCCGCCTGGTCTCCCGGCAGCGATGTGAGTATCGAGTACCCCCCAGCGTTGCCCTTTTCCTACCCCAGACAGACACTGGACACGGCGGATGTCCCTGGCATGTTCGAACAATTGATGAGCGCCAGCATCGGACGCTGGTTCAGTCCCCATGACGATTCCGTCGCGGCGGAATTGAGCGGAGGATTGGACAGCGCCGTCGTGTCAATCATTGCCGCCAAGAGAACTTCGGCGCCGATTCGCACTTATGGGCTGATTGTTCCCGGCGAAACCGGGCAGATACAGGCTACCCGGAGACGGGCAATCACAGACCTGATTTCGGCGCAGGACACGGCACTGGTGGCAGCCGAGTTCGCTCCCTTCAGCCAAGCCAGACGCCAGCCGGAAGATCTGATGGTGCCGTGGGGGGAATACTATCATGAAGCCTTTGGCGCACTGTTGCGGCAAGCGCGCCAAAACGGCGCTCACTCGATATTAACCGGCATTGGCGGGGATGAAATATCCACTTTGCTTTGGAGCGAGATAGCGCCGCAGCAACCCTCAATGTCCGCCAGCGAAGTATTACCCAGTTTTTTAACGCCTACCGCGATTCAGGCGCTTCTGGATACTCATGACAAGCTGGACCCGGCTCCGCCTGGCGCAGCTGAAGCCAGCTATTTTGAAGCCGCACAGGCGGGAACGGCCGTCTATCTGCGGGCGGGTATCTGGCCGCTGTATCCCTACGCCACCCCCGAAATCGTCGAGTTCTGCCGTAGTCTGCCGACCGAGTGGCGACGCGATCGCCGCTTGCAGCGCCATTATCTGCAAGCAGCAGGTTTACCGGCCAGTGTTTATCGCCCGGAAATTCCGGAAAGCTTCACGCCATTGATTGATCAGACCTTACGCGAGGATGCCCGCGGTTTTATTACATCGCTGTTTGCGCAATCTAGGTTGGCTGAACGAGGGCTGGTCGATCGTGCAGCGCTGCTGCGGGCTTATGAACGCTACTGCACCACTGATTACTGGGCGGAATCGGATGCCTTGCTGGAAGCCGTGGTACTGGAATTGACCTTACGTACGATTGAAGAAAGGCCATCAGGATCCTTCGGTTAACGCCGGCTATTTTTCAACGGTTCTGCTTTTCGTTGCTCAACTTCAGGAGTTCAAGTTCTCATGCAAACACCTAACCAACGGCAAGACTCGCTGTCGGGCAGCTTTCTACGCTATACGAGCAGCCAGAACCGTCTTTCAATGGCGCTGCAAGACGCATCGCAATTTAAATACCCCCAAATTGTCACCTGCAATGGCTACGTGATCGCCTTTGCATCCCGGACTCTGAGCGGGAGCCAACCGCAGATTGGATATTCGGTATTAATGCAGCAAACGCAGGGAGCATCCGACGTTATCTGGAAAGACTTCGAAACACTTGATTTCGCGACGGAACTGCGGCCTGTGGGATTTAGGCTGGTTTCGCTTGAGATGGGGATCGGCGGCCCGGCGGTGCCGGACGTGGCATTTCAGGTCTGCGCCGATGATACCTATGTGTATATATTCAGACAGTCGAGCAATGGCTCAATTTACATGGACCGGTTCTATTTCGATGATACCGCCATTCGGTTATGCAAAATTTCCGAAGTAAGGTTCCGCCGCAGCCGCGATCCGGATATCCCACTGGATCGCAAGGATACTTTTGGTACGCAAGACATGAACCAGCAAACATTCGTCGAGCCGACGCTTGACCTGTGTTTTCTGGCGGAAGTGAACAACGGCTGGTTTCAGATAGCGATTTTACCAACCGATCTCCCCAGCGTGACCCGATGGCATATCTTGCAGTGCAATGCTTCCGGCGACTTGACGGTCTACTCGATCGCTCGTTCCGATGACGGATTGTTCGATCTGAGCGATTCAATCGATGCTCAAACCGGCACGGTGGCGCCCAGCCAGGTATTTCAACTGGTCGATACAACGGGCGCTACGCTCCCACCCAGCGCAGGTCCGTCGCTGGTGCTGTACAACCGACAAGAACGGCTGATGGATGAATATGGCCGCTATACATTACAAAAACGCGCATTACGCTGTTTGCAGGCGATCCCGGTCGGCGCAAACGGACAGATTGCCCTAATTGACAACGGCATCGGTCAGGACGGCCGATGTGCGCAAGTACCTGAACAACTCACGGTGCCTGCTTTGCCGCCGTCGATTACCGGGCTCGGCTTTTCTCCGTCATGCGGTTATTCGGTCTTGATGCCGGACCTGATTGCCGAAACGGATGCGTTTACGCTGGAGTTTTGGCTACAGGTTACCAGCACCGACGGTACGCTGTTTGTTCTGCAAAGCAGAGGATCGTCGCAACCAGGTTGCGTTGCCTTACAAGATGGCGTGCCGGTGTTCATGGTCGAACAAAAGTTGGCGTTAGCCGCTGATACGGCGCTGCTGCCGGGATATTGGTATCACCTGGCTCTCAGTTTTGACGGGACGTCCGGCGGAGCAATTCATATCAATGGCCAACCAGGCGCCAGCACATGCGATCCCTTATCGCAGCCCGATCCGCCGGATACCGGCTGGATGATAGGAGGCCCAAACGGCTTCGACGGCATTCTGAACGAAATCCGGATGTGGCGAGTGGTGCGTACCACCGCAGAAATCATCGACACCATGAACCGGCCGATCGCCAGCGATAACCCCGCCTGGCCCACGCTGGCAGGATACTGGCCTTGCAACGAGCCTGAAGATGACAAACGCTTCAGTACATTGCTCAATCAGGCGTCAAACGGCAGTGCCGGCGATGGAATTCTATCCGGCGCGTCCTGGGTTATCTCGGATGCCCCGCGTCAACCCTCTCTACAACCGGTAGCCTGGGACAATAATGGGCTGAGCACATGCTGCGGCCTGTTGGCGAGTGCCCAAACCCATGCGGCGCCAGACATCGTCGACGGCGGTGATGGCATGCTGCATCTTTACTATACCGATACCGCCAGCGACGCCATGCAAGCCGCCCTGCTCAGTACGGTCGGCGCCTGCAGCGAATACTCGGTATCCTGGCTGGCGGGCGATCCTGCCAAGCCGGACGATATCGAATCCGGCGTGATCACCTTTGTTGCCCGCCATCCCGGCAGTTGGATGAATGCGCCGGCCACAATGCAATGCATTCTGATCGAGCCGAACGCCAAAGATAGCGAGCTGGCAACCGTGACGCTGACCTGCCCGGCTGGCCGGAGCGAAATCTGGCCGGATGTGCCGCGTTCGGCCAATATCTTTGTCGCCATCCTCAATGGCGATGCGGTACAAAAAGGCAGCGCCGACACCGACGCAAGCATCATCTATGACTATCTGTCGGTTAAGGTCACGGAAAACGGCATTATGCGCGGGCCGCAACCCGCTTCTGGCATTGGTTCTTCGATTTTCAGCGTTTCGCCGCTGGACAATCCCGGCAACGGTTATACCGCCGTGGTGCAAGCGGCCGGAAGCGGCACGGACCAGGCGTTAAGAGTCATGAGCGGCAGCGACCAACGCTGGCTGGCATATCCGCCTCTGCTCACGGTAGATAATCGTGAGCTGGGCTCCTACATCCGGGTTTACGATAGCGCGAAGGTGGATCTGTACCAGGGAGCCCTGGCGGCTTCCGGCGATGTCACGATCGAAGCATGGGTGGCGCCGACAGACAGCCAGCAGCCGGAACCGTCTACCGTTTGGATCTTCAATAAACACATCGGCCAAAATGCGGACATTCGCTACGCCTTGTTGTTCAATCAGCAAGGTCAGGTGATCGCAGCCAAGGATGATGTGGTACGCATCAGCAAATCGTCGTTGCCCATGGACGGGCAATGGAGTCATATCGCGGCTTCCTACGCCACCGATTACGGATTGCAACTGGCAGGCACCCGCTACCTGAATGCGGGCAATGACCGCAGCCTGAACAGTTCAGATGCCTTGACGCTGGAGGCCTGGGTTCGTTTGGATCACTTAGGCACGCAACAATGTATCCTGTCCAAATCCAGTCGTACCGAAGATAACAGTTGGTCATTCTATGTCTCGCCAGATGGCAAACTGAATTTTCGCGTCAACCAGAGCACCGCAACGGTACAGGTGCAAAAGACCATTCAGTCGACATCGGCATTGATGGAAGGTATCTGGCACCACGTCGCGGCAATTTACGATGTGTCATCCAAACCCCAGACGGCGGCCAAGTTCAACGGAAATAAAACTTATATCAGCTTGCCGATGGTGGAAAACCCACCGATGACAGAAGTTTCGGTCATGATGTGGATCCGTAGCGACGGCAATTTCCGTACCTCGACCCAGATGCTGTTTCAGAGCATTGACCCCGCGCAACAGTTGGTAGTGATCCTGACGTTAAATAATGGCTGCCCAACGTTCAAATGCATTATTAATAGCCAGGTTTTCAGCGTTAAATCCAAGCGCACGTTGCGCCCCAATAACTGGATCCATGTCGCGGGCGTCTACAGTGCCGCCGGCATCGACATTTTCATTGACGGCCAATCGGTTGCCGACGGAGCAGGAACGCAGGCGTTCACCTCGTCAGAGCTTATGCAGCAAGCGGTTACCCCGGACAAACCTGGCGCGTTCCTGATCGGTAACAATGCCGCTTCCGATCAGGGTTTTGTCGGCACCATCAATGAAATCAGCTTGTGGAACCGCCGCCTGTCGCTAGACGAGGTTCGACAAAAAATTCAGCAACCGCTGGCCGCCAGCGAGAAAGGCCTGTCAGGCTATTGGCCATGCCAGGACATGTATGGCACTTCGGTGATGGATTTAGTCGGCGCCGCCAGTGGCACGTTGTTCGGCGGCAGTTTTGTGCGTATCGAAAAAGGCGCCTTTGCGCAAAAAATTCTGCTTGATGGTCAACTGGAAGCCTTTGAGCGAGTCACTGACCCTATCGTGGTCTCAGATGCCGTGCTCACGCTAGGCTCCGGCGACCATGAATACTACCTGCAAGGCGCGTTCGACGATCTCAGGCTGTGGAATCAGGGCCGGATGAATTGGCAAATCGAATATTTCCGTGCGCGCCGGCTGGAAGACAATGCGCAAGGATTAGTCAGCGAATGGGATTTTCTCACTGGAAAAGGTCGGGTCGCCTTTGATTCGAAAAGCCAGAACAACGCTTCAATACGGGATGCGTCGCTGCAATTGAGCGACGTGGCTGCCGACTTGATGTGGATAAAAACCACTTTCAAGGCTGGTTGGACGCTGTTGATCAACGGCGTAACCGTTGCGCTCGACATCGCGGCCTTCGATCCGGTGATCTATGGCGATACGCAAGCGACCATTGGCGCCACACGCAAAGACGGCGCATTGTTCAACAACCTCACCGGGCGTTTGAATGAGGTACGGGTCTGGAACAGCCAACGTACGCCAGGCCAGATCCGCAATTACATGAATGTGCCCATCGCGCCCAACGCGGCGGGGCTGGCCGGTTACTGGCCGATTTCAGATGGTTCCGGCCACACCGTGGGCGATGCAACCGGAATGGGCAGTAACGGACGTTGGATCGGCCCGGTCGGTACAGTGCCCTGGATGCTGTCAGACGCCCCCCTCAGCATTGTTCTGGCCGGTATTGGCATCAGCAATGGAGGCCGCGCCCCGCTTAAGCCACTGAAGTCGAACTTTGCCTGCGGCGCCTGCGCCTATGGCGATATGCAAACCGATGCTTATGGCAACCTGCTGGCGGTCTACCAGCGTGCCTACGCCGTGCTGCCACAGAGCCAGTCGTTGGAATTGGCAGCCAATCTGGCCATCGGCGACCTTGATTTGCAGTTTGTTGGCCAGGTTCAGACAGACCCCAATCTGATCGGATATATCGAAGGGCCGCCCCCGTTGCCTGCGGAAAATCTCAAGCTTTATCCAGGCACGCCTAACGCCTATAACAACGCCAGTACCCTGACCCTGAATGAAAGCGCAGGTATCAATTATAACTACACCGCTTCGCGCGACACCGGATTCGATATGAACGTCAATAATTCGCTCGGCTTCCGTTGGGAGGAAGAGATTGACGCAGGCGGATTGGTCGTTTCAACGTTATTGTTCGGCTTTATCAGTAACATTGGTATATCAAGCACCTTCACCAACTCACTGGGCTGGCTCAACGAGGGCGCCTTGAATTCAGACGCACTACAGTTTCGCGTCAAACAAGTTGAGGCTCGTGGCGCCTGGCAGAAAAACGACTACAAAATCGATAATGGCGTCGGGCAGCTATTCTATCCCGACAATATGGGCTACGCGTTAGTGCTTTCCGGCACGGCAGACATGTATGCCCTGCGCCTGCGTGGTACCGGCGCCTTGGTGACATACTCGCTGCGGCCAAGCCCGGATATTCCGCAAGATATCAACATCATCATGTTCAAGTTGGCTCCTAGTTATGTAAAAAATGGCACTTTGGATGGCTGGATTGGTTTCGAGCCTGATAAAAACTATGCCAATCTCACCCCTGGCGAGCACGGCAGCTATTTTAAACCACTCGAAGCTTACGCCCTCAAGCAACAGATCGATCGGGAGCATGCGCAAAGCACTCGCGAGTTCGACAATTTCGATGCCGGTTCCATCGGGCGCAGAACCAATGCCATCAACTTCCAGCCTGGCGACATTGGTGACGCCAACAACGATATCGCCAATATCCTGATGGGAATTTCCGAACGCAAAGCCATTTCGTCGCAAGAGTGGTTGCGCCGCCGTGGCCGGCGCAACATGGTCAACTCTTACGTTTGGACGGCGCAAGGCGGGCTGTATACCGAGGAAGAACAGTTCACCGTTTCGCGCCAGATGGTTTCCGGCGGCAGTTATTCATTCAGCGGTATGGCCGGCCCGACGTTTTCAACCACCTTCCGTAAAGGAGGCTATTTCGAACTGGACGCCATGTTCGGTGGGCACATCGTGACGCATGCCAGCAAATCGGTCACCGAACACGCCGGATTCCAGATGAATCTGACCGCCAATGGGGAAAGTTACATCGGTACGATAAACGGCAGTGATGACGACCTTGAATATACCGACATCCCTTCTCCGGGCAAGGTCAAGCAATATCGTTTCATGAGTTTTTATCTTGCACCGACCAAGCGTAACTTTGAGGATTTCAAAGCGATTGTCGACCAGGAGTGGCTGCACCGTACCGGGGCGTATGCCCACACGGTTGACCCGGACGCCGCCGCGCTGCAACAGGCCATGTTCCGCCCTAACGAGGTCTGGCGGGTATTGCATCGCGTCACCTATGTGGCTCGCGTCCCGTTGAATCAGCAAAGCGCGCTGTCGCAGCCGCAGAATGCCCGCCGCCCCGACGCCGCCAGCCTGGAAGCCAATAGCTGGCTGATTAACCAATTACAGACGTCTTCCACGGCCAATCCGATGCCTGGCGTCAGCCGTAAAGCCGATGTCTTGCTCGATACTCTGGCGGCCAATCCGATTTGGGGCGCCAAGGTGGCAGCCAAGCGATCCGAACTGAAGCAGAACTTCATGACCTATATGCGGGCCTGCTACGAAATTCCCAATTAAACGTTGAACGCGCCGAACGGCGCATCACCCTATCGCCGGTCAGCCCTGATGGGACTGGTCGGTTGGTGAGCCAGACCGGCTCAATTTAGCTAACAATCAGGAGTACGCCATGACCATTAACGAATGCGGCAACATTGTCCCAGGCTACTGCAGCACCAAGAAACCTAAGATCGACATCAACTGCCACGATCTCAAGAAAGATACCGGCGATAAGATCCTGTTCGAGGTCAACGATATTACCTGCTATTGCATCTGCAGCTGTCTGGGCCGCGGGACGCTGGTCACCCTAGACGATCGGGATTCGACCATCAAGGTCGAGGATATCGTCGAAAAACAGACTCAGGTACTGGCCGCCGGACGCGATCTGAAATTCGTCCCCCAAACGGTTCAGGTCGTGTCGCACTCCAAGGAAGGCCGGGTCGACCATGCCGTCTATCTGCGCTATACCCTGGCGGGTAAAGAGCGTGAGGCCTGCGTCACCATGAGCCATCCCTTTATGCTAAAAAATGGGACTCTGGTAGCCGCCGAATCTTTGGTGCTGGGGGCAGAACTGGTCGATCGCCATGGCAATGCGGTGCCCGTAGATGAGTTGAAATGGGGAACTTACGAAGGTGAGTTCTGGGAGTTCTCCACGGTCGACGGCATTCCCGATCCCGATTTGAAAAACCACCTGGTAGTGACCAACGGCGTGGTCACCGGCGATTTCGCCGTCGAGCAGTTTGTATATTACCGCGACCCGGCTTATAAGGGCGCCATGCCGGCGATCATCGGTTCGCAAGAGTGGATCGATGCCAATCAATTTCCATTGCTGGAGGCCCATCAGGAGTCGATACGAAAAGTGGGCAACGGTTATTTCACGCCAGCGTCACATTCGAAGGTCGAAGTGCCTCCTCATGCCAGCAGTTTTTACCCGAAAGTGGAAGCTTTGTTACTGGAAAAATTAGCGCCCAAGAAGCCCTACAACGACGCCCTGGCCAGGGAAATGTGCGTCTACCTGCTGAATATCCTGTTCAAACCGGCTTATCCAGAGATCACTTTTCACTTCGACTGGTTCAGCCGAGAGGCCAACAGCTACTCATGGGTCGATTCGTTGGATAAGTCAAAGCATGTCTTGTTGCAAGGCGGTCTGGCCCGTATCGAGGCTTTCGATATTCAAGCGGTGGCCCTGGCCCTGGCGCATGAAATCGGCCACTTGGAAGGCCGGCCGGATGTCGCCCCTTCCAGCGTGACTTGCGAAGGTGAAGCAGACTGGTGGGGAGCCTCTATCGTATTGCGCCGCATGTGGTTTGGCGAAGATTACTTTGCGCAGTTAAAAATGGCGATTGCCCAGATCAAAGCGACTTATGCCTACTTTCCCCTCAATGCAAACACCTTACCCAAAGATGCGCCGTTGGATTCAATGGGACGGCAATACCCCAGCCATGATTGCCGGATCAGCACCTTTGAAACCGCCATGCATGGGGTGGATCAACCGGAGTGCTCCAAATGTTGCCAACCGTAGCCGAATATGCGCGTCAGCTGGCCGATGAACTCGGTCTGGCGCACCCCTTGCCACACCGAGCAGCACGGGCCGCACTGTATGACCCTCGTTTCCGGCGGTTTTTGTATCGCGCCCAGAATGCGCCTAATCTGTTGCGCGATCTGATCGAACATGCGCCGCCTATTGACGCCCGCTACGGCAATGACACAGATGAGCCAGAGGCGCATTCGACGGCGCAGCTGGCACAGCATCTCGCGTCATCGATACTGGCCTGGTCGAAGCAGGGTTTCAAAACATTGGATGAAACGCAGCGGTTGTCTCGCCTTACGGCGTGCCAGGCATGCCCACATCTGGGCGCCCCACCTGATCGGCTGGATTATCGTATCGCCAGGATCGGCGTTGAAGATCAGAGCGTATGCACGCTGTGCGGCTGTTTTGTCGAACGTAAGACCAAGCTGCCGCATGAACGCTGCCCCGCTCAGTCAGATACCAACCCAGCGTTAAACCGATGGGGAGATATCTACCAGCGAATAGACTAACGGGAAATCGCTGTCACGTCTCAGATGGCCGGCTCGTTCCGGCCATCTGTCGGCGAGTCGCTGCGTTGAGCCAACCAGACGGTATGCCCCTGACAATCGGGATTTTCGGCCGCCATTTTCACTACACTGAACCCTTACTCTTGCAAAAGCTGTGGTATTCTGCCGGCGCCAGGCTGACATGATAAAGGGCTTCGCCTTCAAAGAAGCTCGTTCAGTCAAAATGCTGGAGTGGTTAAATAACCAATCACCATTCAACGTCTAAATTGCCACAAAGCGTCTCTCTCGATACACTTTCACCGTTGAGTCTCAGCTTAAAATCCACGCTCCGGCGCTGAGGGATCCCCAGTAAATCAGCGCTAATAAACCAACACCATATTTCGGTAGGTTTTGGTAAGGTGGTTAAGAATGATGCTCAGCACCGTTCGACGTAAAATTAGCGGAGAATGTCAGATAAGAGATAACCCGTCGCGATTTGATGCTGTTAGCCTGATATCTCAGATGTAATCCCTTATTTTCTGCATGATAGCCCACAAGCCACAGGACTATTGTGTTCAGTGTCGCCAGCAGGCTCAGTACCTGCATCCTTCCACATGAACGGCCATAGCTGGCTTGCAGGCCAAACCCGAAACGCTCACTCTTCTCATCACGGAAGTTCTGTTCTATCCGCATCCGGCGACTGTATAACGTCATGACTTCACGAGGCTTAAAAACATTCGAACTGCTGAAGATAAGCCACGGCTCTTTGGCTGCTGAGCGGGCGACTTTAATTTGTGATGGTCTGTCGATACCACAGCGGGAATGCTTATATTTTCTGCCTTTCGGCGCGTTTTTATGAAGGTAAAAGTATCCGTCACATCTGGCGTAATCAGCCCGGGCAAGGGTTCCGACCCCCAGGTATTCCGATTTGTTTTTGGCTACTAATACCTGCCGCCTGAACCAGTATTCACCTTGACTGTCGAGGCATAACTGAATATTGCCCCTGATACGACCAATAAAATCCCAACCAAGTGATTTAACATGCCGAAACCAGGCATTCTGGAATGCCTGCGTCAGTGACAATGATGACTCTAGCTTTCGGGTTTACCGCTTCAGAGAAGCAGACGGTCAACACGTTTAATTTTGTTTTTAACCTGAGCCTGGTTTCACAAAGCACTATCGCCTCACCGCGAGTCCACCTGGGCACCGGGCGCTGGAATACTATGGGTATGGGTACCACGCCGATATCATCCCTTTCTTACACTGCGACCTGCGTGGCGCGTAATGTCACGCCTTTGGTTATTCTGCCCACCATCTCCGTCAGCCAGCTCACCGCAGGACAAACGTCTCAGGCGCAGTTCACCATTAATATTGAATGTGATAACGCAGCCGTTTCCGGCGTTAGCACCAACAATACAGCTCTCGGTCTGCAAGTTCCTTATGACAGTTACGCGGCGGCACAACAACTTGGGTTGGTTAACGCCAACGGCGGGGTTAGCTACCTGCTTTCTAGTGGTTATGGTAGTGACAGCAGCGTGGCCACCGGTGTAGGTATTGCACTTTCCAATGCCAGTAACGGAACACCTATAAACTTCGTCGGCTGGGCTCGGTGCAGTTCCGGTCAGTGCCCACAAAGCAAACGATGCGGGTTGGTATCCGGTACTCAATGGTGCCAGCAGAGGCGGTAGCACTGCGGCAGGATTTACCCACTACACCACACAGCTTTCAGCCACGCTTGCACGCCTGCCAGGACAAACCGTCACCGCCGGAAAAGTGGATGCCAAAGCCTATGTTTGGGTTAAGGTGCAATAATGAAAAAATCGAACCATACGGAATATTTTTATATTGCTGCTCGTTTTAAGCCCGTGGGGACCCATCGCACAGGCAGGAATTATCGCCTCCGCCACTCGTGTCATTTTTCACGAAGGGGATACCGAAAAAACGCTGATGCTGGTCAATACAAACAGCTACCCTGTCGTAGCGCAAACCTGGGTTGATAATGGTGACGTAAACGCGGCACCTGAATTATCCCGTGCGCCTTTTATTTCACTGCCCAGCGTATTTGGCATGCAGCCAGGCGTATTGAAAGGCTTAAAAATCATCTTGGCTGACGTGAGTTCCCCCGCTGACAGAGAGTCCGTTTTTTGGCTCAACCTGTATGAAGTTCCTCCCAGCCAACCTCTGGTATTGCCTCTGCAGTCACGCGTAACGCTTGCGATGAATACGCAAATTAAAATCTTCTATCGTCCAAAAAATTTAGTAGGCGAAGCAAAACACGCGTCAGATGGCGCCTCTTTTACATTGGCGAAATCAACCAAAGGCTATAGCTTGGTCTGTAAGAATGACTCAGCGTTTTATCTTTCCTTCGCTTATCTTTCTGTCCAGTTAGGAAAGAGAAGTTACCCGGCGCAACTAGAAAATGACATGATGACGGCCCCATTTAGCACCAAAGATTATCATATTGATTATATTGGTAAAATTGACCAATCCCAGAACGTTATGGTTAACGTGTCAGTGATAAACGATCAGGGGCAACAGATAACCAAACAGTACTCGGCAACCAGATAATTATAAGAAGCATCACAGACATTCAGTACAGAATATAGGGAAAATGAGTCTAAACAAATTTCAGATCCAATTTCATCTAAAAAAAAGGTAAAGAAAATAAGAAGCTCTGATTTATTTCACGCTGCCATCGTAAAACATGGAAAGATATTGAAAGATACGTACGTAAAACATCCATTATTTTACAAGGTAATATTTATAAATAGTCGATTAATTATTTTCTCAACGATACTTTCAATTTATTACAACAAACAAAACTCCGGACTAAAAGATATTAAGTCATTCTTTAAAGAAAAAAATATCATCAGTGAAAATTCACTGGATTCTTTCCTATTTTTTCTGCGGGTCGGCCGCAGATTGGAGGTCAGACATCCAGAGCAAGATAAACGGCAATTACTCTACAAGCCTACGCCAAGTGCACTGCGTGAAACACATGCATTAATCGCCTCCATGGCCTTACCCTATCAGGTGATCGCTCCATCCATGCCCATCACGGCATTACTTGACTTACCTCACTTCCTACCCACTTTTTTTGAAGCCTACGGTCAGTTGATGCTCAAAGAGATTTATCTGGTTGATTTGGTGCCACAGGCCAGTTTATTCATCAATAAAGATGCAGGACATATGGTTTTGATGATGCTATTTATTGAAAGCATTACGCAAGGCTCGCCATTATTACTTATTTCCTCAGCAAAAATTGCCAAGTTTTGTTCAGTATCACGTGCACACATCAACCGTATCCTGCTTTCTGCAAAGAAGTCTGGATTATTAATGACGACCAATAACGTAGTCATTGAGCTAAACAGTTCTTTCTTTATCATGGCAGAACGTTATTTCAGCTTATACTTCGCAATGGTCGATTTTGGCCTCGATTGCGTATGGAAAAACCATCGCACTTCTGAAGAAGACAATCGCACGCCCTTGTAGCTTAGATTTATAATTCACGGTGATAAAACAGCTTTAGATATTCGCATTGCGAGCCCGCAGCACCTTATCAACCAACCCCCATTCCACCGCCTCATCGGCACTCATAAAACGGTCACGGTCGAGAGCACGCTCGACCTCTTCATAGCTGCGGCCACAATGTTTGGCGTATAGCGTGATTACGCTGTGCTTGGTGCGTTTCATTTCTTCGGCCTGGTTCATTGATCCATGTACTTTAGCAAAATATTCAGCTTCTCGATACGCTCCGGCCAGAAGGCACGGTACTTATCCAGCCATCGGGCAATCAATGCCAGCCCCTGCGGATCCACCTGATAATTGACGAAACGGCCCTGCCGCGCC
>OPGP01000024.1_pt1 | contig 115684 bp, 119 predicted proteins | sample 1691661 | NCBI WGS metagenome assembly OPGP01 (sample SAMN05831936, study PRJEB22555) | human gut metagenome | isolation source: Material from the ethmoid | host: Homo sapiens | reverse complement strand
CCTGGACAAAGTGCGTGAAATCGCTGCGACCGAAGGCTCGGTAGTGGTTGCCGTGTGTGCTGCGGTTGAATCCGACATCGCCGAACTGGAAGACGAAGACCGCGCCGAGTTTATGGCTGAACTGGGTTTGGAAGAGCCGGGCCTGAACCGCGTGATCCGCGCCGGTTACGAGTTGCTGAACCTGCAAACCTACTTCACTGCTGGCGTAAAAGAAGTGCGCGCCTGGACCATTCCGGTTGGCGCTACCGCACCGCAGGCGGCCGGTAAGATCCACACCGACTTCGAGAAAGGCTTTATCCGCGCACAGACCATCGCCTTTGAAGACTTTATCACCTACAAGGGTGAGCAAGGCGCCAAAGAAGCCGGCAAAATGCGTTCAGAAGGTAAAGACTACATCGTCAAAGACGGCGACGTGATGAACTTCTTGTTTAACGTCTAAACCTCGACTTCTGCTCCAAACTCTAAAATCCACGCCAAGGCGTGGATTTTTTGTTTTCGCGCCTGACGTTGATTTTGGCCTATGCCAACGCAATAATTTACTGCGAATAAACAAGGAGCATTCCATGATCACTACACACGTTTTCATCGCAACCAGTCTGGATGGTTTTATCGCGCGGCAAGATGGCGACATTGAGTGGCTATTGCAACGTGATGACCCGACCGAAGACCATGGTTTCGACGCCTTTATCGCCGATAAAGACCTGATCGTGATGGGGAGGGGGACTTATGAAAAAGTTCTCACCTTCGATATCTGGCCCTATGAGTGTCCCGTGATCGTGCTGTCAAACCAACTGGCCAATGAGCCGGTTCCCCTGCCCCTGAAGGGTAAAGTACAATTCTCCAACCTCACACCGAAACACCTGATTGAGCAATTAGATGAACAAAAAGTTCATCGGGTCTATCTCGATGGTGGGCAATTGATACAGTCTTTCCTGCGTGAAAACCTGGTCACCGATATGGTGATCACCACGGTGCCCGTGCTGCTGGGATCAGGGAGAGCGTTATTCGGTGCTATGCCCCAAGATGCTGATTTCAAATTACTGTCCAGCCGAAACTTCCCTTCAGGCCTGGTACAATCTCACTATCTGTTGGCCCGATAAATCACCCGTGCGGACGTCCGGCTCACGCCACGAGATGAGATCTCTAACTCTACGCTGAGCCTGTCGGATAACATGACGATACTTTGTCACCGTCCCCGCAACACCGAGTCCACCAACCCCCATTCCACCGCTTCGTCTGCACTCATAAAGCGGTCACGGTCGAGAGCACGCTCGACCTCTTCATAGCTGCGGCCACAATGTTTGGCATAAAGCGTGATTACGCTGTGCTTGGTGCGTTTCATTTCTTCGGCGTGGATCAGGATATCCGATGCCTGGCCCTGAAAACCGCCCAACGGCTGATGCACATGCAGGCTGGCATTGGGCAGCGCCATGCGGTGGCCGGCTTCCCCGGCCATCAGCAAAAAGGAGCCCATCGAACGCGCGGTCCCCATACACAGGGTGTGCACCGGCGCATTGATGTAATTCATGGTGTCATAAATGGCAAAGCCGCTGGTGATCACCCCACCCGGCGAGTTGATATACAGATGGATCGGTTTCTCCGGGTTTTCAGCCTCCAGAAACAGCAACTGCACACAGAGTATTTCGGCCACCTGATCGTTGACCTCACCATTCAGGAAAACGATACGGTCACGCAGCAATCTCGAATAGATATCGAAAGAACGTTCCCCCTGGCTGGTCTGTTCAACCACCATAGGGACGAGCAGCATCGATTCACGCATGGGTGAACTCCTGTTTTCAGGTGTGGAATGGGAAATATTAGGCGTCAGGCGGCGTGCATCAGGTGCCGTCTACTGTCACTATCGTTCGCCGCCGTCAGCCGCTCATCGTCCAGCCGGTGGATTATGCGTAACAGGCTGCCGCCAGCGGCGCTGGGCAGTATTTGCAAGGTCACGGTGCTTTCGAGGAACGGCGGTTGGTCATCACGCATCCGGTAGCTGATTTCCGTGCCCGGCGTCACCACAACCGGTTCAGCATCGGCCAGCACGGCATCCGGTAACCATTGTTCGCGCAATGCCGGGATACCCACCGCCCGCCAGACTTTCTCGGGCGGGGCATCGAGTGAATATTCCAGCACCAGCGACGGCGGATTAGCATCGGCCTGGTTCATTGATCCATGTCCTTTAGCAAAATATTCAGCTTCTCGATACGCTCCGGCCAGAAGGCACGGTACTTATCCAGCCATCGGGCAATCAATGCCAGCCCCTGCGGATCCACCTGATAATTGACGAAACGGCCCTGCCGCGCCTCGCTTACCAGACCAGCCTGACGCAACACTGTCAGGTGCTGGGACATCGCCGACTGGCTGATGGGCATGCCTTCACGCAGGGCACTGGCATTCATGCTGCCCGCGGCCAATTTTTCGAAGATGGTGCGGCGGGTAGGATCCGCCAACGCCTTAAAGATGTCATTTTCATTCATAAATACACATTAGTATCCACTTATCTAATGCGCAAGTTTATAGCGTGAGATAATCCCCCAGTAGCCAACAAACAAGCCATCATCATAATGATGCGGTCAACGCCCCAAGACCAATAAACAACCCGGCGATAGTGGCGCTCATCAGATTGGATAACGTCGCCGCCAACAAGGCACGCAGACCCAGGCTGGCGATATCCGAAGCGCGCTCTGGCGCAACTGCGCTGAATGCCCCCACCACTACGGCGATCGATCCAAAATTGGCAAACCCACACAGCGCAAAGGAGATAACCGCGATGGTTTTTGTATCCAGCACCGCGACGGTATCTTTGAGGTAAGTTGAAAAATTCACGTAAGCGACGAATTCGTTGATCGCCAGCTTCTGGCCTATCAGCCCGCCCACCAGGCCCGCGTTGTCCCAGTTAACCCCCATGATGTAAGCCAACGGCGCGAACACATAGCCGAACAGCCTTTCCAGGCTCAGCTGTTCCCACCCCAGCAGGCTACCTACTCCGCCGATCAGGCCATTGATCAGCGCAATCAACGCCACAAATGCCATCACCACGGTGGCGACACCCACCGCAATTTTCAGGCCCAGCATGGCACCGCTGGCCGCCGCTTCGATAATGCTTGCCGGGCGTTTGTCGCTAAACGACATCTGGCTGAATTCAACCTGCGAAACCTCGGTGGCCGGGCTGAGCATGCGTGCGAACAAAATCCCGCCGGGGATCGCCATTAGCGAAGCCGCCAGTAAATACTCAATCGGCACGCCCAGCCCGGCATAACCGACCAGCATCGATCCGGCGATTGATGCCATCCCGCTGCAAATCACGGTAAATAGCTCATTACGGCTCATCTTGTTAATAAAAGGCTTTAGCACCGCAGGCAGTTCGTTTTGCCCCAGGAAGATAGTGGTTACTGCGGCAAAAGCCTCGACCTTGCTGATCCGCAACATCTTTTGGAAAACATAACCCAGTATATTAATTGCCCATCCCATCACGCCCAGGTAATAGAGAATTGAGATCAATGCGGTAATAAAAATAATTGCAGGCAGAACATGGAAAGCGAAAACAAACCCGGCACCGTCAAATAGCACATTCATTTTCGGCCCCACCAGCCCACCGAAAATAAATGAACTACCGGCATCGCTGTAAGAAATCACTTTATTGACCCCGCCGGCAATGGCATTAATCACCCACTTCCCCGCTGGAACATAAAGCATAATCGCGCCGAGAAAAACCTGCAGAATTAACGCGCAACCCACGGTTCTCAGACTAATGCGCTTTCTATTATTTGAAAAAATAAAAGCAATAAGGAGAAGAATACAGATACCTAATAAGCTGCGGAGTAAGTCCATAAATCCATCCCTTTATACCCAGCGTTGAAAGGAGAAAGAGACAAGGCTGCCCCCTCCACCTTCCAGGCTGGAATTTTTATTTAATGTTGGTTATCAGGGTAAAATTAAGGAAACTACTGTCGTCTCAGGCGGCCTCTTCCTGATAGCAACAGGCTATCTGCGCCGCCAGTTTGGCATTGTTGAACACCAACTGAATATTGGCCGTCAGGCTATCGCCACCGGTCAGTTCAGCCACCCGGGCCAGTAAGAACGGCGTGCTGTCTTTACCCTGAACCCCCTGTTCTACCGACTCGCGCACCGCCCGTTCAATGGCCGCATTAATTTTGTCCTCCGGCACCGCATACTGCGCCGGGATCGGGTTAGCAATCACCATGCCGCCCTCCAGCCCCGCCTGCCATTTGGTGGCCATTGCCCGGGCGATTTCCGCCGGGGCATCCAACTGAATGCTGACGGTGAATGGGCTGGTGCGGCAAAAGAACGCTGGCAGCGTTGGAGTCTGGTAGCCAATCACCGGCACCCCGTGGGTTTCAAGATATTCGGTGGTCAGCCCCAAATCTAAAATAGACTTGGCCCCGGCGCAGATCACCGCTACGTTGGTTCTCGCCAGTTCCTGCAGGTCTGCAGAGATATCAAAGGTGTGCTCAGCACCGCGATGCACTCCGCCAATGCCACCGGTGGCAAACACGTGGATACCCGCCATCTCGGCAATGATCATGGTAGAGGCTACGGTGGTGGCACCGTGTTGACCGGCGGCGACGATAAAGGGTAAATCCCGGCGACTCACTTTCGCTACTTTGTGGCCTTCTTTGCCCAACAGTTCTATTTCCTCACGGCTCAGCCCCGCCTTCATGCGGCCATTGATAATGGCGATAGTGGCCGGTATCGCGCCGTTATCACGGATTTTTTGTTCAACCTCCAGCGCGGTCTGCGCATTTTGAGGGTAAGGCATGCCGTGGGAAATAATGGTGGATTCCAGAGCCACAACCGGGCGTTTGTTAGCCAAGGCTTCGGCAACTTCCGGTGAAATATCCAGGTAGTCATGGGAAATAACGGTGTTTTTCATGATTGTAGCTCCAACAGTTTTTGAACGCTGCCGTTCGACAGGTTAGGGTTATTAGTAAATTCGGATGAGAGGGTTAATGCCGAGCAGCCCTGAGCGAAACGGATGCTGTCCGCCAGCGTCATGTCCTCCAGCCAGCAGTGGGCCAGGCCTGCCATCATGGCGTCACCGGCACCGGTGACATTAACGATGTCGACGCTCAGTGGTCGCGACCAGCCGTTTTGCCCGTCAATCTCGCTGTAATAAACCCCGGCGGGCCCCATGCTGAGGGCTAGTCGTTGCACTCCCTGCTGATGAAACCATTGGGCAACGGGCTGCGCATCCTGCGGCCCGTGGATCGTCATGCCGCTGAGGACTTCGGCCTCCAGCCGATTCGGCTTAAGCGTATGAATATGTGAGAGCCAACGGCGAATTTTGGGCGCTTTAAACGCCGATACGGTGTCAACAAACACCGGCACGTTGCCGGAATGGCCAAATAGCCAGGCCAGCGCGTCCTCGGTGAGATTGCAATCAACCACCAACACGCCGGCATGCTGGATCAGATCTTTGGAAGTGGCTAATAAGGCTGGTGTGAGTTTCTCGAGGATCCGCATGTCGTTAATGGCCACCAGCATTTCACCGCTGTTATCAAGCAAAGAGACATAGGTTGAGGTATTTTCGCCGTGCAGTTTATGGAAGTTGCCGATATGCACTCCCGCCAGCTTCGCCTGCTCCAACAGTGTTTCACCGTAGAAGTCGTCGCCGACAACGGAAATAAGGTGACATTCCCGCCCTAATAAAGCGACATTCTGCGCAATATTTCTGCCTACGCCGCCGGGCGTACATTTTATTTTTCCCGGATTGGAATCTTCATACACTAATTTAGATGAGGCATAACCACAGACGTCCATATTGGTTGACCCGACAGTCACCACATAGCTGTGCTCCGACAATATATAACCCTTGCCTTTTATATATCCCTTATTCATTAAATTCATTATGTGCCCAGCGACACCAGAGCGGCTAATACCTAAAACATCGGCAATTTCCTGCTGTGGGATCAAAGGATCACGTCTCAGAAGCTGCAATATCTGTTTTTCTCTGCTGGTCATATTGGACACTTGTTTGTTTTTAAACATGAGTTTGTTTTATAACGAGCCTGAAAATCAGTAAAGTGCGATTTATAGTTTTAGCGGGGAATTGGGAAGGCGATCGTAAGACGGATGAACGGAGTTTCAACGGTAATTATGTGATAGCCATCAACTTATAAACGCGGTTCTGGCGAGCTAACTCAGCCTAAAATAGCCATTAGATCTAATGCAGCATTTTATTCTTATAATAATCTTAATAAAACAAACGGATAGCACTCTCTGATGCATAACCTAACTTTTGTTTGGTTGTTAGAATTCTATCGATTTAGACGGCGAAAGGGGGAATCGAAGTTGCTGCCTAAAGCGACGGCTTTCACATTTGTCTTGAAAGCAAAAGGGCGGCCTGTGAACCCGGCCGCCCTTTAATGCCCTCAGCGAACGCCGAGGGGCTAGTTTAATCAATGATGGATCACAAAGCGGTACAGCTCAGATCGCCCGCCGGAGCCTTTTTGCCATCCTGCGACTCAAGCACAATTTTCGCCAACGGCGTATCCTCGTCATAGCGAGCCTGAGCATCCAGGGTCTTGGAGTAGCGGTTGTATTTCCACCAGGCGTAGCCGAGGAAGATCACCAGGCCACCGACGTTATAAAACACAATGGTCATAATACTCGCCCCGGTGGGGAAAGTTGAGGCGACAAAGCCCACGGCAAAGATGACGATCAGCGTGCTGACAATCGCGATCCCCTGCAACCGGGAGCCCATCTTGAAGTCGCGCTGTACCCGGTCGTACTTCAAACGCAGATTCAGGTAGGCCAGCATAATGAACAGCGGCGGCAGCATCGATGCAGCGGCGGTCATGTTGATCAGCGTATTCATCAGGTCCTGCACGCTGTCAGAGCCCAGCGTCGGGATCAGCATCAGCGGGATCACAATAAAGAATTGCAACCAGGCGGCGCGGGTCGGCACACCATGCTTATTCAAGCGAATGGTTTTCTCGCCAAAGATACCTTTCGGGATCTCGGTAAAGAAGATTTTTACTGGTGCTGCAGTCCACATCAGCAATGAGCCAAACATCGCAGTAAAGGAAATCAGACCGACGAAACGGTTCATCAGCACCGCCGGCAGGCCAAAGTGCGCCGACAGCCCTTCAAATACTTGCACCGTACCGCCGGTAAAGTGCAGATCGGTACGGCTAACGAACACGTTAAGCAGTAAGGATGACACCGAATACAGCACGCCGATCACCAGTCCGGAAAGAATGATCACTTTCACAAACGAGCGACTGCCGCCCTTCACGTCATTGACATACACCGCCACCGACTCGGCCCCGCCCGCCGCCTGGAAAATCCATGCGGTGATACCGAGGAAGGCCCAGTTAAAGTTGGGGGTGATGGCTTCCACCGTGATCGGGTTGGCCGGCTCGATCCCGCCAATCACCGCCGCACCGGCCAGGATGATGTAGGAAAACGTCAGCAACAGCATCAACGAGGAGGTGACCGAGGTCATCGGGCCCAACAGCTTGGCACCGCTGTTGGAAATATAGGTTGAGAACGCAAACAGGAAAATACTGATGATCGCGGTGGTCAATGGCGTAAAGACATAGTCATAGCCCAAGAACGCGTAAGAAGCGTAAGCGATGACCCTCGGCAGCAGCGCGGTAAAGAAGAACAGATTCACAAACCAATAGGTATAGGCGGTCATAAACGCCCAACGCCCGCCCAGGGCGCTTTTTACCCAGGCGTATACCCCAGCCTCAGAGTTCTTGTTCAGTGACACAAACTCGGCAATGATCAGACAGAAAGGAATAAAATAGATAATGGTCGCCACCAGGAAAACCGGGGCGGAGGCAATGCCAAGCTGAATATTATTATTGATCACATTATTGAAGCTGAACACTGCCGCGAACGTCATCGCCAGCAAACCGAACTTGCCGATAGTATTTCTATTCGACACAGCCATAGACACTCTCCGAAATTTTGTAGGGTACTTAATCGGTTTATTTCCCTGGGTCTTTCAAGCTGCAGCCTTGCCAACTGCAACCTGAAAGCGAAAGGACTTATTTTTTAATAAGAGATTTCCGCTATTTATTGAGGAAATAGCTGTCTTCTACCGTCACTTTTAAAATGACTTTTTTTACCTGGTGACTCTGTTTAAATCGATAAGCCTGGTGGTTCTCAAAAATAACCACCTTGCCCTGGCCCACAGGATGTAACTCGCCCTGCCCGTTGAAAAACTCGCGATCGGTTTCGTCCTGATAGGCCACCACCGAGGTCAGCTCGCACTTGTCGGCCACCTCAATCGTTTCCTGGCCGGCCAGATAATAGTGAACATCAAAATAGCGACGATTCCCCTCCAGCCAGTCATGCTGTTGGCTCGTGCCGGAGGCCAACCGGTAAACCAGCGAGTCGCCTACCGAATAAAAGACATTCGTCTCGATGTGATTAATATTATTGATGGCCTCCATACAGCGTTGCCATTTTTTCCCGGCGCGGTAAATAAGCTGAAACTCCGCTAATGATTCGATAATAATCATAATTTCGCCTCTTCTGACTGAGCGTTATTATTGGCCGGTGCGAAATGATATCCGGCCAGCGTGGAAGCCTCGGTTTCCTGCCGGTTAAAAGGCACCAGCGTAAAGCCGTAACTGAACGGCGACAGATAAACCCGATAGGAGTCCAACACTTCCGAGCCCCAGGAGTTGGAGCCCAGACCCAGAATTTGATCGTCGAGGTTTAGTGTCAGATAGTCGCTTTCTCGCAGTTCATTAATATGTTGAGCCTGATGCAGCATCTCGGCGCTATAAGGCCACAGGCTGAAATTGATCGGCCGCCGCGGCTGGATAAAGATCCCTTTGCCGTTTCCGTCCTGCAGACTCAACCAGCGCACCTCTTGCCGATTGCCGTTATCCTGCGGGAACGGATAATACTCAAACAACTCGCCCACCCGCTGCTGATAATGGCCGATCAGGTTGGCCTGACAGCTATCCTGGTAGTTTTCACCCGGTCCGCGACCGTAGTATTCCACCTGTTCAAAACGGCGGCTGAGGCCAAAATCCAGACCAATCTTCGGGATCACCTGCTGGAAATTGCCGTAAGGCTCGCCAGACAGATCCAGACTGACGTGGCCCTGCGGAGAGATCTGCCAGCGGTAACGGCAACGCATACCAAAATCAAACACCGGTGGCGCAATCAGAGTGCGGACTTCAATCACCACATCGTCTCCCTGTCGCTCCCACTGCAGGCTGCGGAAATGGTGCTGCATGATCTGCAGATGGTTCGGCTGCCAGATCCCCTCATACTCCTGCTTATGGTTGTCGATCACCGGCTTGAAGAAGGAAAGATGCGGCGCACGCCCCACGACTTCATCCCCCGATACCTGCCACGACAGCAGTTCGCCGCTCAGGCGCGAGAAGGTCAGGCTAAAATTATCGCCGCTAACGATCATTTGATGGTTTTCGTCGTGGCATTGCAGTGCAACAGTCTGCTCGCCGATCGGTGGCGGGCTGAGTAACGGCGTGGCGGATTGCAGCAGATGCTGATACTGCCCCAATAGCTCTCCGCTGGCGCTGTAACGGGTGGCGCTGTCTTTATACACCTCGATGTCAATGAAGGTCTCTTGCGTGCCCAGCGCCAATTCCGGCAGATGAACCTCTTCGGATTCACCCGGCTGCAGGTGCGACAGCTTGACGTCATAGCTGGCCAGTTGCCGACCGCCCGCCTTGACGCGGACCTTCAGCGTAATGTCGGCCAGCGAGCTGAACCAATAACGGTTTTTGACCCGCAGCACCGGTTGCTTCTCGCCGACGCCGGTCACCTCTACCGGACACAGTACCTGCTTGTATTCACGCAGGCCGGGGCCAGGGCGCTGATCCGGATAGATCAGCCCATCCATGCAGAAGTTATAGTTATTCGGGTAATCGCCATAATCACCGCCGTATTGATAACGCTCACGCCCCTGTTCGTCATGACTCAGCAAACCGTGATCGCACCATTCCCAGATATAATGTCCCTGCAGGCTGGCATGACGGTTAAACACCGACTGGTACTCGAACAATCCCCCTGGCCCGTTGCCCATGGCATGGGCGTATTCACACAGAATCCGTGGCTTCGGGTGAGGGTATTCACCAAACGCATTCATCATGGCCACACGGGAATACATGGTGCTGATCACGTCGACCACTTCCGCATCCCGGTCTTCTTCGTAGTGCACCAGCCGGGTGGCATCGAGCGCCTTGCAGCGTTTGGCCATCGCACGAATGTTACAGCCATAACCGGACTCGTTGCCCAATGACCAGATAATGATGGAGGGATGGTTTTTCTGCGCCATCACATGACGTTCAATGCGCTCGACGTAGGCCTTTTCCCAACGAGGATCGTCGGTGATACGGCTAATATCGTCGACGTTGGCAAATCCGTGGCTTTCCAGATCGGTTTCCGCCATCACAAACAGGCCATAGATATCGCACAGCTCGTAAAAACGCGGATCGTTCGGGTAATGGGCGGTACGCACCGAGTTAATGTTGTGCTGCTTCATCAGCACGATGTCACGCTCAACCCGTGCCATATCAACGGCCCGACCTTTACGGTGATCGTGGTCGTGGCGGTTAACGCCATGCAGTTTCAGGTAGCGCCCATTGATGTGGAATAAGCCGTCACGCACGCTGATCTCACGGAACCCTACCCGTTGCGGCACCACAGACAACAGATTGCCGGTATTGTCGTACAGGCTGAGCAGCAGCTGATACAGGTAAGGATGTTCCGCATTCCACTGCTGCGGCTGACTAACCGGGATCTCAAACCGGCAGGTGGCATCCGGGCCAATACTGAGTCCATTCGCCCACTGTTCCGCGACGCAGGCCTCACCGTCAAATAACTGCGCCTGCAGCCGATAGCCCTGGCCCAGGTTACGCAACTCAACCTCTGCCGCCAGAAGCGCATCGCAATACTGTTCATCGAAGGTGGTGACCAGAGTGAGGTCATGAATGTGCGTGCGTTGCTGCCCGATCAGATAAACATCACGGAAGATGCCTGCCATCCACCACATGTCCTGATCTTCGATATAGGTCGAATCGGCCCACTGCATCACGCGGACGGACAGCAGGTTGTCCTCCGTTTGCAGGTAGTCGCTGAGATCGAACTCGGCGGTCAGTCGGCTGCCCTTGCTGAAGCCGACGTAGTGCCCGTTGAGGTAAACCTCAAAATAGGTTTCTACGCCGTCAAACTTGATGATGACCTGCTGATCGGCCCATTCGTCACCGAGGGTGAAATGACGTTGATAGGCACCGGTCGGGTTGTTGGTTGGAACGTAAGGAACGTCGATCGGGAACGGATAGCCTTCATCGGTATATTGCAGTTGACCGTGCCCTTCCATCTGCCACATGCCCGGCACGGTGATTTCGCCCCATTCCGCCATGGACTGGCGATAGAACGCCTCCGGTACCCGCCCAGGATGATCAAAATAGCGGAACTGCCAACGCCCGCTCAGCAGCTGGAAGCCCAAACTGGCGTTGCGATCAAAACTCAATGCCTGCCTGGCATCCCGATAGCTGAAGAAACTCGCCCGCGGCGGTAAGCGATTCTCCGACTGCTTTTCTATGTTTTCCCAATTATTCACGTCACGTCTCCCGACAGCTTTCAATGGGAGAACGATAGTAAATATTTAGTAAAAACTACAGATCATATTTACCCAATGACGACGGGATCACAATAAATAATTAAATGTCTTTTTTAATCATGACGTTAATTTTTACTCTGGCAGGCGTCCCTGTGCAGCAGCCATCGGCATACGACACAGGGCGTTTTTCAGGCGACGGTGGTGTCGCGCAACTGAAGTGAGCTGGGGACGAAGATCGATAAAGGGACGGTTCGCTCATCGCGAATGCGCTCCGTCAACAAGTTGACGGCCTGGGCGCCCATGGTTTCTGAAGGAATACGAACCGTTGATAAGGCAGGGAAAATAAAACGTGCGGTGGGAATATCGTTCACACTGATCAGCGCAATCTGCCCGGGAACCTGGATCCCATTTTCATGCAGGGCGCGCAATACGCCGATGGCGATAGAGTCGGTCGCCACCAACAGGGCCGGAGGATAATCGGTGGATCGCTCCAGCATTTGCCGCGCGCACTGGTAACCCGCCTGGCTACTGAAATCACTGGTGTAAATATCCTGGGGCTGTACTACGTTTTTCAGCCGGCCATACTCGACAAACGCCTGCTCGCGTTGGTCGGCAAAGGCCGGATCGTCGCGCCCACCGATAAATCCAATGCGTGAATAGCCGCGCCCGATGAAATAGTCGATCACCTTCTGACTGATTTGGTACAAATCGACATTAACACAGTCGAACTGCGGATCTTCAACCACGCCATCCAGGAACACCACCGGCACTTTTTGTTGGCTCAGTTGCTCGTGCAACACAGGCTGCGGCCGACCGATAACCAGCAGACCGTCCGCCGCAGGCAGCGGTTTTTCACCGTTGAAGTCGTAGCAGGCCACCAGCGAAACACCCAGCTTTTCGCATTGTGTTTCAATGCCATAGCGCATCGCCAGATAGTAAGGGTCGTTAATCTCGATGCCCTGCTTATAGGTAAACAGCGCGGCGAACGTTAGCCGGTGTCCGCTGTGACGTTTTGAAGGCTGGACCTTGTATTCGAGACGCTCCGCGGCTTCCAGAATTTTTTGCCGGGTTTGCGCTTTCACGCTCAGAGTGGGGTCGTCATTCAGCACTCGCGAAACGGTAGCAACAGACACGTTCGCAGCTTCTGCGATTTCCTTCAGTGTGGCCATAAAGTCTCAATGGATAGACAAAAACGCTAGCTTACCGGGACAGCTCCGCAAGGTATACGCCCTGCTGATCCCTCCCCCCAGAAACTTCCCCATCGCGCCTGTGCGACGGTTCAGCCTGTTCGCAATACCACTAGCGAAGATACCGATTTCATCCTTTGTGATCAAGTTAACGATTTACTGATTTTGCGATATTTTTTACTAAATATTTTACCAATATAACTGCCGTTTTACCGTCTTACTTAAGACGGTTTTTGACCTCCTCCCAGGGAAAAGGGGCCGACCCACAGGGCGTTAATGGATCACGTTGGCAGGCATCTCGCCATGTTGACCGTCCAATACCCCAAACTGATGCGTGTCCAAATGAAAATAAGAGCTAATACTAAATTTTTACCCGCTTTACTGCTGATTTTACCGCTGGAATTACCGGCGCAGGAGTCCGTGGTCCCCGCAGAGCATAACGTCCTCCCGCCGCCAGAGTTAACAACCACCGAGGCTACCGCCCTGCGCTTTTACGGTGAGCTGGGCATCGGCGGCAGCGTCTATCTCAACGGTGAGCATCAGCATAAATACAGCGACGGCACCTACATCGAAGGCGGACTGGAAATCAAACACGGCCACTGGTTCGGCCTGATCTACGGCGAGGGCTGGACGGTACAGGCGGACCACCAGGGTAATGCCTGGGTACCGGACCACAGTTGGGGTGGCTTTGAAGGCGGCATCAACCGTTTTTACGGCGGCTATCGCACCGACGACGGCACCGAAATGATGCTCAGCGTGCGCAATGACTCCTCACTGGATGATTTGCAATGGTGGGCCGACTTTACCCCGGAATACGGTTATGTGATCCCCAACACCCGGGATCTCACCTATGCCGCCAAGCTGCAAAATCTGACCGGGAAATTCCGCTACAGCATCACCGCCGCACCGGAAAGCCGCATCGATGAAAGCAAGGCGTTACTGCACTTTGGCAAATATGACCGCTACTCGGACAAGTACACTTACCGCGCCATGGTCAACGGCTACACCCAATACGATCTGCAGGAAGAACTGACGTTATTGAACGGCCTGGAAATCACCGACGGCATGGGGCAACTGTACCTACTGGGGCTGAAAGGTAAAAACCTGGCCGGACGCGTCTGGCACCACACCGGTAAGGGGGACGGCAGCAGCCACCCGGGTTCGGAATCAGGCCTGATGCTGAGCGCCATGATTGAAGCCACCCAAGGGCTGTATTTCTCGACCGCCTACAGCTACGCCCGCCACCGGCTGGACAATGCGCCGGACACCGCCACCTCTTACGCGCAGGCCGGTATCTGGTACGAGTACGGCGGCGGCAAATTCGCCACCGCGCTGGACAGTAAATTCTATATGACCAACGACAGCACCGACGCCAGCAACTCGGTGTTTCTGATGCAGTATTTTTATTGGTAACCGACAGGGCAAACATAATGAAGATGATGAATAAACTGCCGCCTTTGGCCGTGGCTATCACTCTGGCAATATCGGGCTGTTCCTCACACCCGGGGAACGAGAACGCCCTGCGGGCAGACGCCTACAAAAACGTGATTAATCGCAGCGGCTCGCCGCACTACATGCTCGATTATGATTTTGATGAACATCAGCGTTTTAACCCGTTCTTCGATCAGGGTGCCTGGCATGGCCATTTGCTGCCCGACGGCCCAGAGGGTGCCGGTGGCTTCCCCGGCCCGGCGTTGCTCACCGAAGAATACATCAACTTTATGGCCAATAACTTTGATCGGCTGAGCCTGTATAAAAACGGTAAGAAAGTGAACCTCAGCATGACGGCCTACAGCATTCCCGGGGCGCTGGTCCAGCAACTCACCGCACCGGGGATCACCGTCAATCTGACGTTACGTTTCGCTAGCGCACGCACCTCGCTGCTGGAAACCCAAATCATCACCGATACACCGCTGGAGCTGGTGTGGGATGGCGCACTGCTGGAAAAATACTACGCCAAACAGCAGAAACCGCAGTCACCTCAGACTATCGAGCAGGCATTCCCAGGCTACACGCGACATATCCTGCCGACCGCAGATGGCCTGCGGGTCACCTTTGGCAAGGTGCGAGCGGCCTCGCAGCTGATGACTTCCGGCCAGTCCGAATACCAAATTCATAAATCCCTGCCGCAACAGACTAGGGTGAGCGGCCATCAGTTCACCGCCACCGCCCAGATTTCTGGCTCTACCACCCTTTACACCACCTACTCTCACCTGCTCACCGCTGCTGAAGTGCAGCAGGAACAGGGAAAAATTGCCGCCATCCTCGCCAACCCGCAACAGTATATGACCGCTTCGGCACAGCGTTGGGAAAGCTATCTCAGCAAAGGGCTCACCAACCCACACGCCACTCAGGCACAGGAACGTGTGGCGGTGAAAGCGATAGAGACATTAAATGGTAACTGGCGCGGCGCGGCCGGAGCGATGAAGTTTGATTCAGTGACGCCTTCGGTGACCGGGCGCTGGTTCTCCGGCAACCAGACCTGGCCCTGGGATACCTGGAAACAGGCTTACGCCATGGCGCATTTTAATCCTGATGTCGCCAAAGATAATATCCGCGCGGTGTTTGCCTTTCAGACTCAGCCTGATGACCCACTTCGCCCATGGGATGCCGGTTTTATCCCCGATCTGATCGCCTACAACCCCAGCCAGGAACGCGGCGGAGACGGCAGCAACTGGAACGAACGTAATACCAAGCCCAGCCTGGCGGCCTGGGCGGTTATGGAGGTGTATAACACCACCGGCGATAAACAGTGGCTGGCCGAGATGTATCCGAAACTGGTCGCCTACCACAACTGGTGGCTGCATAACCGCGACCATAACGGCAACGGCGTACCGGAGTATGGCGCAACGCGGGATAAGGCGCACAATACGCCGGATGGTCAGATGCTGTTCACCGTGAAACAAGGGCAGCATGAGAAAACGCTCGCCGGGTTGAACAACTACGATCGCGTGGTGCGTTCCGGCCATTACGACAGCATCGAAATTCCAGCCCAGGTTGCCGCCTCCTGGGAGTCGGGCCGCGACGACGCTGCCGCCTTCGGCTTTATCGACCCGGATCAACTGGCCCACTATCTGGCAAAAGGGGGGAAAAGGCAGGACTGGCAGGTAAAGTTTGCCGAAAACCGCTCAGCCGACGGCACCCTGCTGGGCTATTCATTGCTGCAGGAGTCGGTGGATCAGGCCAGCTACATGTACAGCGACAACAAGTATCTGGCCGAGATGGCCGATATTCTGGGCCACAGTACCGATGCAGCCACCTTCCGCAGCAAGGCCGATAAGCTGGCGGATTACATCAATACCTGCATGTTCGACCAATCCACTGGCTTCTTCTACGACATTCGCATCGAAGATAAACCGCTGCCCAATGGCTGTGCCGGTAAACCTATTGTCGAGCGCGGCAAAGGGCCGGAGGGCTGGTCACCGCTGTTTAATGGCGCCGCCAGTCAGCAACATGCCGATGCGGTGGTGAAAGTGATGAAGGATCCCCGTGAATTCAACACCTACGTGCCACTCGGTACGGCGGCGCTAACCAACCCGGCTTTCGGCGCGGATATTTACTGGCGTGGGCGAGTATGGGTAGATCAGTTGTATTTCGGGCTGAAAGGAATGGAAAGCTATGGCTACCGTGCCGACGCCGTTGCCATGGCACAGGCTTTCTTCAACCATGCCGACGGACTGGTGACTGACGGGCCGATCCGCGAAAATTACAATCCACTGACCGGTATGCAACAGGGTGCGCCTAATTTCTCCTGGAGCGCCGCGCATCTGTATATGTTGTATAACGACTTCTTCACCCAGTAATCTCACCGTTACCCTGCCAGCGCTTCAACTGGCAGGGGTTTCACTCCGACTAGGATTTAATCGGGATCACCAGCACGTCGACATTCAACTGGTTGATCGCATGGCGGGTTGAAGAAAACAGCTTGTTCCACAGATCGTGGTGATGACCGAAGATCACCAGGTCGATGCTTTTATCCACCACCGCATTCTGCAATTGCTCAGTGAAATCACCACGCCCAATAATCACCTCGTTAATCGGGTAATTCACGTTTTGGGTCAACGGCTCCAGCTCTTTTTTGATCTTGTCCTCAAAAGATCCGCCGTCATAGCTTTTCTCCGAGAAACCAATCGCAGCATGGTAGGTATCGTAATAAATATCCACGTAGATCAGCGAAAGTTTAGCCTGCAGCGCCGCGGCCAACCGCGCACCTTTTTCCACCAGCCGTTTGCCGTCATCACTCAGGTCGGTGGCGATCACAATATGTTGGTAACACATAGCGCCTCCTGTCATTGATTCAGTAGAGACCCCTGCTTCCGCTATAACGTCAGCGTCATATCATTAAGGTTAATTTTAGTTCAGAACGGGGTGGTCGGACGGGGATATTACGCTGGAATAGCCCCGTTGCCGGGGCCAGATGAAAAAACATAAACAACACCAGCCCTCGGTAACCAACGTTGTATAACGGAGTTGTTGACAGGGTTGTCATCAGATGAAACGATGTTGGTATCGATTCGATACCATATGACATTATCACTCAGTAACTAAAAGGATGAATAGCTATGTACATCAATGTTTTTGATACCCATGTACAGACTACCGATGGTCGTTATCTGCATTTCGACGTCATAACCGACAGCAAGGACCTGCTTCAGGCAAAACGCTATGCACAGCAGTTCCTCAAACAAAATAATATTAAGGAGGAAAATATCAGCCAAAGCACCTGCGCTTTCTGCCACAGCGAATCCTCCAGCCCGGAGATGGCACAGGCTATCAGCCTTGAAGGCTATTATATTTTTAAAATGCAGGGTTGCCAGGGGATGTCATGAACCGTTACCAGCCTATAAACTGCGACCTGCATGATTTTTTGGAAATCGCCTGTCTTTACGGCTACCGGCTGGATGTTGAACTGGTTAATGGGCAGCGTTTTCAAGCGACTGCATTGACTATTCAGACGTTGGCTAATGAGGGGGAGTTTATTTATTTCGATAATCAACAGGTTTGCCGTTTGGATCACCTATCGGCCATTACCCCGAAGGAGCGCGATGCCCTATTCGGCCGTATCGCACTGACCGAATAAGGGCAAAACAGACAAATACAGAACGCGGGATCAACGCACGCGCTGTGCTTCAAACCAAACGTTGCACACCGACAGGATCAGCGTGTTGGCATCTTTCAGCAGCACATTGTCTCCCGGTACGCCATCGGTGCCCTGATCGGTGATGCCTTTGATCTGGGTATCGGCATGCTGGATCATCACCCGCTCTACCGCCGGCGTGCTGATGCCCAGCATCGGGAAATCGATATAGGAACTGCTGCCGGAATTGTCTTCGACAAACTCCTGCGCCTCTACCGTACTGACGGTGGCCCCTTCGTTTTTCAGCGCGGTCCCGTTCCAGTTAAAACCATCGGCCTTGTAACTGAGTTTACCGCCAATCAGGCCTTTCGCCTGTTGCTCGTCCCAGCAACCGACGGTTTGCGTCGGCAAGATCTTGCTGACATGCCAGTTGCCCAGCAGCGTTTTAGGGATAGGTTCCACCACCGCATCCGCCGCCTGCACCTGAGTCGCTGGTACACAAGTCAAAACCACCAATGGCAGCAGCGCCTTGCGCCACATGTTAAATCGCATTTTATTTTCCTTTGGCTATTCGCGCCCCTGTCGGGCTTTCCGCCATCATAATGAGCCGGTAGAACCTGCGTCAAAACAAACTGAGTATCAGGGCACAAACAGGGCGGATGCGGCTCATAGCAAATCGCTATTAATCATAGTGAATCAGTATTTTATTTTAGCCAGACGATTATCTAGAGTCACTGCCACTCTTCAGCCTGTAATAACCAGCAGGCTATTTTGACAAGGACTCTGGGAAATGACATTGACGCTAAAAAAACTCGCCACCACGCTGGCAGTGACCGGCACCCTGCTACTGACCGCCTGTGGACCCGCGGCACAAGACAGCCACCATATCAAGGTCGGCATCAGTTCCGGTATCGATCAGTCGCTGTGGGCCGTGGTACAGAAAGTTGCCAAGCAAAAGTACGATTTGGATGTGGAAGTGGTGACCTTCAATGATTACGTACTGCCCAATGAGGCGTTGAATAACGGCGATTTGGATATCAACGCCTTCCAGCATAAGCCTTATCTGGAAAAACAAATCCAGGAGCGTGGCTACAAACTGGTGGCGGTAGGCAACACCTTCGTTTATCCGATTGCCGGTTACTCGAAAAAGATCTCTGCCCTCAGCCAACTGCCGGACGGCGCGCAAGTCGCAGTACCGAATGACCCCACCAACCTCGGCCGTTCACTGCTGCTGTTACAAAAACAGGGGTTGATCGGGCTGAAGGACGGCGTCGGGCTGCTGCCGACTGCGCTGGATATCGTCAGTAACCCGAAGAAATTGAAAATCGTTGAGATCGAAGCACCACAGTTGCCACGCGCGCTGGACGATAAACAGGTCGCGCTGGCGATTATCAACACCAATTACTCCAGCCAGATCGGTCTGACACCAGCCAGGGACGGGCTGTTTGTCGAAGATAAAAACTCACCCTACGTCAATATCTTCGCCAGCCGGGTAGATAACCAGAACAACGAAAACGTTAAAAATCTGGTCAAGGCTTACCAGACCGACGAAGTGGCCGCCAGCGCCGCCGAAATCTACAAGGGCGACGCAGTTAAAGGCTGGTAATTTGCACTTCACCCCGTGGCGACCGTCACGGGGTTCCTCCATTCCCCCGGCTTTACCTCTCGACTTTTCGCTCATATTTCACCCACCCAGATCACAAATCGAACACTGCCCGCTAGGTGAAAAAAGCTGCAATGTTGTATACAAGTTTGCGTAAATGTTTTCTATTTGTTTCAAAAACCTTTGGTGAAAATAATGAAAAATAGAAAAATCAAACTGTTACTGATTGCAGGTGCAATGATCGGCGCCGCTGCACTGGCGGTAGCTGGCAAGGTGGAAAATGCCGACAAGACTTTCCTCTCTGTTGCCACCGCGTCCACCGGCGGAACCTACTATCCGATGGGTGTCGGGCTGGCCAATGTCTGGAGCAACCGCCTGAAGCAAAACGGCATCCAGGTCAGTGGGCAATCCTCCGCCGGATCGATCGAAAATATCGACCTGCTGCAAAAGAACGAGGCACAACTGGCAATTCTGCAAAGCCTGATCGCCGTCGAGGCTTATGAAGGGGTGCGTAATTTTGAAGGCCGTGCCTACAGCCACCTGCGCTCAATCTCCATGCTGTGGCCGAACGTGGAACACTTTGTGATGCTGGAAAACAAGGTGAAGGACGGCACGCTGAACGATATCGCCGGGACCCGTTTCTCGGTGGGGCCGCAGGCCAGCGGCACCGAACAGTCGACGCTGATCATTTTGCAGGGGGTTAACCTGAGCAAGAAATCGCTGACGGCAGAGTACCTGGGCTACGGCGACACCGTTTCAGCCATGCGCGACGGCAGGCTCGACGGTGGCGCATTACCCGCCGGAGTCCCGGCGGCGGCGGTAACCGACATGTATGCCAGCGGTGTGCCTTCGCGCATTCTCAACGTCACCGACGAACAACTGGCCAGCATCAACGCCATCGCCAACTCCTGGTTCCGCTTTGATATCAAAGCCGATACCTATCCGCGTCAAACTAAAGCGGTGGCCACCATTGCGCAGCCCAATATTCTGGTGGCCCTGAATAGTCTGGATGAAAAGCTGGTGTATGACCTGACCAAAACCCTGTTTGAAAACCTGCCGGAGGTGCATCAGGTACACAGCGCCGCCAAATACATTTCGCTGGAGAACGCGCTGAAAGGGGTCTCGGTACCGCTGCACCTCGGCGCCTACAAGTATTATCTGGAGGCCGGGGTCAGCGTGCCCGACTATCTGATCCCACCGGAAGCGGCGACGCTGACCGCCAATCGATAAGGAGGCCGTATGAGCACTAACAACCTGTCACCGCAAGATGCCGTCGATCTGGATAAAGAAGCCGGAGCTGGTAGCCGGCCACTGAGCGGCATCTATTTGCGGTTGGCCACCCTGTTGGCGATCGCGATTTCCGTCTATGCCATTTACGCCAACGCGTTGTCGAATACCCAGGAGTTTTACCGCAATACCACCTTCCTTAGCGGCATCCTGATCCTGGGCTTTATTTTATTCCCGGTTTCACCCCGCTACGCCACCAGCAAATTCAACCGTTGGGACTACCTGTTTATCATCCTGACGCTGGTCAGCTACGGCTATTTCTACGCCAGCTACCTGGACTTGCACGTGGTGCGCAAAAGCATTCCCAATACCACCGACTACGTGATGGCCGTGATCGGCATCGGCGTATTGTTTGAGGCTGCGCGCCGCACCACCGGCTATTTCATCCCCGGGCTGGCGACCTTCGCTATCATTTACGCGCTGTTCGGCCAGTACTTTATGGGCATCTTCGGCCACGGCGGCTTCTCGTTCGAGCGCTTGTTGTACCGGCTGTTTATGACCAGCGAAGGGATCTTCGGCATCACCCTGTCCACCGCTTCCACCGCCATCGTGGTGTTTATTCTGTTTGGCGCTTTTCTCAGCGTCAGCGGTGCCACCGCGTTGTTTAACGATTTGGCACTGGCGATCGCCGGTCGCCGTCGCGGTGGCCCGGCGCAGGTCGCGGTGATCTCTTCGGCGTTGACCGGCTCCCTGAGCGGCAGCGCGGTGGCCAACGTCGCCACCACCGGCACCTTCACCATTCCGCTGATGAAAAGTATCGGCTTGTCGGCGCGCTTTGCCGGTGCGGTCGAAGCCACCGCCTCCACCGGCGGGATGATCATGCCGCCGATTATGGGCGCAGCAGCCTTTATCATGGCCGGCTTCCTCGGCATTTCTTACACCACCATCGTGATGGCCGCCATCATCCCCGCGCTGCTGTATTACGCGGCGTTGATTATCGCCATCGATCTGGAAGCCAAAAAGCAGGGCCTGAAAGGCATCAGCAAAGAAAACATTCCCAAAGTGAAGGCGGTGCTGAAAGCACGCGGGCTGCTGTTACTGCCGCTGATCATTGTTATCGGCACCCTGCTGCTGGGCAAAACGCCGATCTACGCCGGGTTCCTCGGCATTATTTCGATCATCGTCGCCAGTTGGATCACCCCTGATACTTCAGTGCGCATGACACCGAAAAAAATCGGCACCGCGCTGAACGAAGCGGCGCGCGGCTCCATTCAGGTGACGGTAGCCTGCGCCGCCATCGGGGTGATTATCTGCGTGGTGACCATGACCGGTATCGGCTCGACGCTGGCGTTCAACATTGTCGCCATGACCAACAATACCCTATGGATGATCCTGCTGGTGGTGATGTTGGTGTGTATCGTGCTGAGCATGGGCCTGCCTTCGACCGCCTTATACATCGTGGTGGCCGTCACCGTTTCCCCGATCCTGATCAAGGCCGGTGTGATGCCACTGGCGGCGCACTTCTTTGTGTTCTGGTTTGGTGCCTTGTCCAACATCACGCCGCCGGTGGCACTGGCCAGTTACACCGCCGCCAGCATCGCCCGCGCCGATCCGATGCAAACCTCCTGGGATGCGGTACGGCTGGCGCTACCGGGCTTTATCATCCCGTTTATTCTGGTCTACAACCCTATGCTGCTGATGCAGGGTGACGATCTCAACGCGTTGTCGGTGATCCATATGGTGATCAGCGCACTGGTAGGGATTTATGCACTGTCGATCGCCAGCGCCAATTTCTGGATGATGAAAACCCACTGGCTGGAGCGGGTGCTATTTACCGTCGCGGCTATCCTGTTGATTAAACCGGGTCTGCTGACCGATCTGGGCGGCGCGGCGCTGATTATCACCGCAGCATCGGTACATCTGCTGCGTTTCAGGCGGAGCACTGCGCAGGGGGCGCTGAATGGTCAATAAAGTTACGCGACAGAAGGCCTCACATCAGGTACTGGCGCAGTTGAAAGCCGGCATCAGCGACGGCAGCTTCCCTGTCGGGGAAAAGCTGCCGTCGGAAAACACGCTGGCGGAAGCATTTGGCGTCAGCCGGGTACCGGTGCGCGAAGCGCTCGGCATACTGGAGATCAGCGGAATTATCTCCTCGCGCCAGGGGGGCGGTCACCGGGTTGAGCAACACTCGTTGCTAAGCAAATATCCGCCGTTGGTGATGGAAATTGCCGACCCCAACGAGGTGGAAGCGCTGCTGGAAATGCGTGAAGTCATTGAGCAACAGGCGGCCCGCATGGCTGCCGAACGCCATACTGCCGCGGATTTACTGGAGATTGAGCAGACGTTTAATGATTTCAAACGCTGCACCCTCAACGACGGCTTGATTGGTCACCGACAGGATTACCTGTTCCACCGCGCCATCATGCAGGCCTCGCACAACCCGTTTTTCGTCCAGATCCTGGATAACATGCACGAGCTGTATCTGGGCGTGCTGGTGTATTCACTGAGCAAAAATCTGGGGCGGCAAGCCGAACGCCAGCGGGTGATCGACGAACACCAGCAGGTGCTTCTGGCGATCAAGGCTCGTGACCCGGCGGCAGCCACTGCCGCCATGCAGAATCATCTCAGCAACGTACGCGGCAAATTGCGCCGCCTGGATAATGAGGAGTTAGGGTAACCATGCATGACGTGATCATTATCGGTGCCGGCCTGGTCGGGCTGGGCGTCGCCAATGCGCTGCAGGAGGCCAACCCGTCGTTGCGCATCCTGATACTGGAAAAAGAGAGCGGCCCGGCGGCACACCAAAGCGGCCATAACAGCAACGTGGTTCATTCCGGCATTTACTATGCTCCCGGCAGCCTGAAGGCGCGGCTGGCCAAGCTGGGTAACCAAAGCATGTTCGCCTTCTGCCGCGAGCACGACCTCTATCACGACCAGTGCGGTAAGGTGATTGTAGCGACCCAGTTGAAGGAGCTGGATTTACTGGAGAATATCTATCAGCGCGGGTTGCAAAACGGGTTGGCGGTCAGCCGGCTGTCGCAGGCGCAACTCAGGGAGCGCGAACCCCACGTCAACGGACTGGAAGCACTGCTGGTGCCGGACGCAGGTATCGTCAATTACAGCCAGGTAGCGGCAAAGCTGGCGGAAATTATTCAGCAACGCGGTGGCGAGATCCACTATGGTCAGCAGGTCGAGGGCATCAGCGAAAGCAGTGACGACGTCAGCGTTCGCACGCAGCACGTGCAGTATCAGGCCAAATGGCTGGTTAACTGCGCCGGTCTGTTCAGTGACCGCATCGCCGCCCTGGCCGGTTACCAGACGGGCATGAAGATCGTGCCGTTCCGTGGGGAATATTACGTGCTGAACGACGAGAAAAACTATCTGGTGAATCACCTGATCTACCCGGTGCCCAACCCGGACTTTCCGTTCCTCGGCGTACATTTCACCCGTATGTATAACGGCAAGCGTGACGTTGGCCCCAATGCGGTGCTGGCCTTCAAACGCGAAGGTTATCGCAAATGTGACTTCAGCCTGCGGGATCTGAGCGAAGTGCTCGGCTATCGGGGGTTCTGGAAAATTGCCGGTAACTATCTGGGGGAAGGATTGGCAGAAGTCCGGCGTTCCTTGTCACGGCAGCGATTTACCGAAAATGCACGTCGGTTGATCCCCGAACTGCAACCAGAAGATATTCAGCCCGGCCCGGCCGGCGTTCGTGCTCAGGCCCTGACCGCCGACGGCAAACTGGTGGACGACTTCCATTTTGTGAAGGGCCGCCGCTCGCTGCATGTTTGCAATGCGCCCTCCCCGGCGGCAACCGCCTCGCTGGAGATCGGCCGTGAAATCGTACGGCAGCACCTTTCTTCATTGTAAGGGCAATAACCCTTTACCATGCTGAGGAAAAATGGCGCTGCATGCAGCGCCTGATAGGTTAAGTTCCGCTATTGCAACGTGTGGTCAACTGTAGCGCTGGCAGGGTTATCGTACTTGCCGTCGGATTAGTTAGAGTAAAGGTCACCGTGCCTGCCTCAGTGACACACACCGTACTTTTCACTCGCTTTGGATTCTGGTTGAACTTCACTCCATTAGCGACAAATGTGGGCAACACTGCCGCCAATTGCGCATCAATATCCAGACTGGCTCCCGCCGTCAACGTTATGTCCTGGGCCGTTGACGTGACGATCAAATCAACAAAGTCACCCCCCACCCATTCGGAGTTAGCTCCCCCTGTTACGCAGCTATATTTACGCGCAACCCCCGGCACTGCCCTAAAGTTATAGACCTCGTCCCCTGGCCGAGCATCGATGTCTGTCGGCATTTGGCTGTCATAACGGAACTCCCGACGGCCATAGGCGGAAGCATCCATCTGAATCCGACGAATGCTGCTGGCACCAATCTCAAACTTGGTTACCGGCACAAAGGCAGTGTCGAACACGTTCTTTCCAATAACGGTATTTGGGCCGTAATCCGTACCAATAAAGTACAATCCGGCGAAGGAAGAGTTAAGCTGCACAATGTTATCGGCAAACACAAAGTTGCCTGGATTTGATAGGCGGATATGCCCCTGGTTGGTGTCCGTTACCCGGTTACCGACAAAGCTGCCACCCGCAGCTAATTTAATGTAATTGCTACCGGAGCCGGCGTTAATAAAAGTCGAACCCTCGAAAACGTTACCGCTGGTCACACAGCCACTCGCGGAAAGTCCGATCTTGCAGTTCAATACACGGTTGCCGGTAACCGTCGCACCGGTCGCAGAAATACCAGGATACTCCGCCACCGGGCTGGTGCCACAGGTATCCACCTGGTTATTGGCGATAAGCGCATACTCAACCTTAATGTCAGTCAGGGTCGTGAAACTGATGCCATTCTGAACCGTATTACGCACGGTGTTACCTACGCATTTGCTGCGTCTAATCGGATTCTTTTGCGGGTTATTACTCAGCTCACTATCGACAATAATGCCAAAACGATCGACACCATCGACAAAGTTATCTGTCACCTCCCAGTCTTCGATGTTGGTGAATGCAATGCCATAAGAGAGGCTAGTGAGCGAGTTGCCCTGTACCAACAAATTCTGGAAAAAAGTCGTTGAACCGCCATTTTCATCGTTGAGGGTAATCCCTCCACCACGATGGCCTTGGGCGGTATTAGGCGAACCAATGCCGTCGTACAACCGATTATTGAGGATCTTACCGTCAAAACTGGGGGTTGAAGAGGTCTTCAACAAAATCCCATCGCCGTTATGGTGATAAATTTCGTTGTCACGCAGCACCCAACGACGGCTGCCGCGCACCGCAATCCCCTCTTCGCCCAGTTCATGGCACTTATTACGGTAAACCTCGAAACTTTCCGACTGTTTGATGCTGATGGCATCGGTATGCATAAACAGGTCGAGGTCGTACAAGCGAAAACGTTGGCCACCATCAATAAATAACGCAGTAGCCTGCTTAGACCACAGGCGAGTGGGGTCAGTGCCTTTGCGGCTCAACGTCAGGCCGCTGAACGAAAAATCCGTTTTATTAACAAACGCCACCATTGTCAGCGTCGTCTTATCACTGTCAAGATAGAGTTGTCCGTCGCCACTAATGGTACTGAAGCCAGGCGCATCAAGCGGAGCAAAGGGGGTGTTGGCATCAATATCAGCCAGACGATAATGGCCTTCGAGCACCATTTTTTGCGGCGTCTGCACGGTAGCGATAGCACTCGCGTAACGGAACAGGCTTTTAAGCGCCGGATAATCATTGGCAACACCATCGCCCACGGCACCGAACATCTCCGGGTTTAATACAGAATCCGCATCAAGCACCCGCATCCAGCAATAGGGTGAACTGGCAGGCTGGGTAATATAGATGCATCCATCAAGGGTAACCCCATTGGCCGGAATCGAAACAAAGGTGCCGCCGCCCAACGTACTGCGAATTTGTTTACTTAGCCGCGAAGCATCAAAGGCTGTAACTGTCATCAAGGTACCGGTAGGGGCAGTTTGCTGAGCCAGAGCAGCAATATCTATGCAAGTATCGGTCATGGTACATCTCCTCGTAACGGCATGATTGCCGCCAGGAAACTGTACATAAACCCAGGCACCCATAAAATCTGCCAGCCGATGGCACAACGAAAAAGCAAAAAAAAGCGCTGCCTAAGCAGCGCCATTACCAAGCTGTAAATCTCTGGCTATTTCGCCACGTACTTTTGCATATTGGCCGGGGTCACCAGTTCAAACGGGATCCAGTAGTAAGGGTCCAGCTTTTCGCCTTTGATCATACGCTGCGCCACGTCAACCGAGGCTTTGCCCTGACCCACGGCATCCTGAAATACCGTCACCTGCATCTTGCCGGAAGCTAAAGCCTTCAGGCCGTCCGGCGTGGCGTCGATGCCGCCAATCAACACCTTGCTGTCCTGCTTGCCGGCCTGCTGCAACGCCATGATCGCGCCAATCGCCATCTCGTCATTATTGGCAGCGACGATATCGATAGACTCACCGTTGGTGACCCAGTTCAGCATCAGATCCATCCCCTCGCTGCGCGAATAGTTGGCGCTTTGCTTTTGCACTACCTTCATTTTCGGGTACTTGGCCACCACCTGCTCTACATCTTTGGTGCGTTGCAATGCACCAGCGTCGGTCAGGTTACCAATCATCACCGCCACGTTGCCCTGGTAGTTGGCCAGCCGTGCCAGCTCTTCCATCTGCAAGGTGCCGGACTGCCTCTCGTCGGAGCCGACAAACACCACGCCGGAAGGCAGCTTGCTGTCGCCCGGCGTGCGATTCACATACACCAGCGGAATCCCCGCTTGAGTCACCATTTTGGTGATGGCGGGCGTACCCGCCGAGTTGACCGGATCGACAATAATCGCGTCCACCCCGGCGCTGATAAAGTTCTGCACCTGATCGGTCTGGCGGCCAACATCGCCGCGTGCATCTTCAAATTGCACGCTGATGCCGCGCACCTTGGCCTCTTTGTCGATCGAATGACGAATGATGGTCAGGAAATTCTGGTCGAAATAGGCCATCGACACGCCGATGGTTTCCGCCAGCACCGAGGTGGAACAGCTGAGCGCTGCCACCAACACGATTCTTTTTAAGTATTTCATGATGATCCCCTGAGATAAAAAAAACCGCCGGGCAAGGTGCACCGGCGGAGTTTTACGGCAATCAGTGTTTTTTACGGTTACGGTGCATATCGATAGACACCGCGGCGACGATAATCACGCCTTTGATAATGTCCTGAATGTAGGAGTCCACGCCGATAAAGGTGAAACCGCTTTTAATCAGCCCGAGGATCACCGCGCCAATCAAGGTGCCAGTAATGCGCCCGACACCGCCCATCAGGCTGCTGCCGCCGATCACCGCCGCCGCGATGGCGTCCAGTTCGTAGGACATCCCCATGCTCGACTGGCCGCTGCTGACGCGCGCCGCCAATACCACCCCCGCCAAGCCTGCCAGGCCGCCGGCTATGGTATAGACCATCACCAGGTATTTATTGACGTTAATGCCGGACACCCTGGCCGACGTCATGTTGCCGCCGATGGCGTAGATGTATTTGCCGTAACGGGTGTGCTTCAGCGCGATGTGGAAGATCACCGCAATCACCAGGAAGATGATCACCGGCATCGCACCCTGGCCGATTGAGGTAAAACCGTCGGACAGGAAGCTGATCGGGTTACCCTGGGTGTAATACTGCGCCAGGCCGCGTGCCGATACCATCATGCCCAAAGTCGCGATAAAAGGTGGGATACCGGTGCGGGTAATCAGGAGACCGTTGATAAAGCCGCAGATAATGCCCACCCCGATCCCCGCGCCGATCGGGATCGCCGCCGGCAAGTCGAGCAACGCTGGGTACATCGGTGAAATACTGTCCGACGTTTGCGCCAGACTGGCTGCCACCACCGCGGTCAAGGCAATCAGCGAACCGGAGGAAAGGTCGATACCGGTGGTGATAATGACCTGGGTAACCCCCACCGCAATAATGCCGATAATCGCCACCTGCAGCACAATCAGCAGCAGACGGTTAGGGTTCATCAGGAAGGACTGGTCACGGATGTACCAGCCAAGAATTTCAAATACCAGCGCGATGCCGAGCATCACGATAAAGATGCCGGTGTCTTTCGGCATTTTGCCACTCAGGCCGGCGAACAGCGGCGCTTTACCCGCAAGCGGCTTCTCAACTTTTACATTACTCATGGGAATTCACCTTTGCGTTATTCAGAGGCCAGCGCCAGGATGGTTTCCTGATCCGCTTCTTCTTTATCCAAAATGCCGGTAATACGGCCGCCGTGCATCACCATCACCCGGTCGCTCATGCCGAGGATTTCCGGTAATTCCGATGACACCAAAATAATGGCGACACCACGGTTCGCCAGCTCGCTGATCAGGCGATAGATTTCCGCCTTAGCGCCCACGTCGATGCCGCGCGTTGGTTCATCGAGGATCAATATTTTCGGCTGGGCCAGCAGCCAGCGGGCAATAAGGACCTTTTGCTGATTACCGCCGCTCAGGTTATTGATGATTTGATCCATGGTCGGGGTTTTGATGTTGAGCTTTTTGATCTGCTCCATGCAGTCCTTGGCCATTTGCACGTGGCTGACAAAGCCATTCTTGCCGATGTACTCCGACAGGTTGACGATGCTCATGTTCTCAACCACCGACAACACCAGGAACAGCCCGGATTTTTTGCGGTCTTCGGTAAGGAACGCCAGCCCGAGTTCAATCGCCCTGGAGGGGGAATCCACCTTGGTTGCCTTGCCCTCGATAAAGATGTGGCCGCCGTCCGCCGGGTGCATGCCGAACAAGCTTTCCATCACTTCGCTACGACCGGCTCCCACCAGCCCGGCGACGCCGAGGATCTCGCCGCGCTTAACGCTGAACGAGATATCGTGAAACCAATCGGCACGCTGTAGCCCTTCGACGCGCAGCACTTCCTCGCCAATATTGTTGTTGAATTTGGGGAACATCTGGGTCAGTTCGCGCCCCACCATCATGGTGATCAGCGACTGTTTGGTCAGGTTCTCGGTTTTATCGCAGGCGATAAAGGTGCCATCGCGGAAGATGCTCACCTCGTCGGTGATGGCAAAAATTTCGTCCATCTTGTGGCTGATATAAATAATACCTTTGCCCTGGTCACGCAGTTCGCGAATGATGGCGAACAAATGCACTACTTCCCCCTCGGTCAGCGCCGAGGTCGGTTCGTCCATGATCAGCACATCCGCGTTGTAGGAAACCGCCTTGGCAATCTCCACCATTTGCTGGTTGGCAATGCTCAGTTCACCGACCAAGGTCTCAGGTTTGAGTTTAATGTTCAGCCGTACCAGCAGTTCACGGGTTTGCTTGTTCAGTTGGTCATGATTAACAAAGCCCAGCTTTGCCGGCTCACGGCCCAGCCAGATGTTTTCCGCCACCGTCATATAAGGCACCAGGTTGAGTTCCTGGTGAATCATGGAAATACCCGAATGCAGCGCCTGCAGCGTGTCACTGAAGGTCACCGGTTGGCCTTTTATTTTAATGGTGCCTTCATCGGGGTGATAAATGCCGATTAAACATTTCATCAGCGTGGATTTGCCCGCGCCGTTTTCTCCCATTAACGCGTGTACGCTGCCTGGTTTGATTTTAATTGAGACTTTATCCAGCGCTTTCACGCCGGGGAACTGCTTACTGATGCCTTCAGCCTCAAGAACATAGGGATACATACTGATAACCTCCGCCGTTCGTCAATGCATCCCTGCCGGGTCAAGGCGGCAGGGATATAACTGCGCTGCCTGAACGCTTATTTTCTGTTCTTGTCGGCAAATTCTTGATAGTTGGCCTTGGTGATCAACTGATACGGGATCAGGACGTTGCTTTCCACCTTCTCGCCTTTCACCAGTTGAATGGCGGTTTGCACCGCGCCCTCACCCTGCCCTTTGGCATCCTGGAACACGCTCAGCGCCAGTTCGCCCTTCTTGATGTATTCCAGTGCATCCGGGGTACCATCAACGCCGGCCACCAGTACGCCACTTTTCTTCGCCTGCTTCAGCGCCAGGATTGCACCAATCGCCATCTCGTCGTTGTTGGAGGCGATGGCATCAATCTGCTGACCGGTCAGCGCCCAGTCGGTGGTAATGTCGACGGCTTCTTTACGGCCCCACTTGGCGGTTTGTTTGTCGAGGATTTTGATGCCGGGATACTTGGCCGCCACCTCTTCCACGCCGCGTGTGCGGTCGCGGGTTGATTCGTTGGACAATTCCCCCATCAGGATCATCACGTTGCCCTTGCCGTTCATCAGCTTGGCCAACTCTTCCATCTGCAGCTTGCCGGCCAGTTTGGAGTCCGAGCCGACGTAGGCCATGCCCGCAGGCAGCTTGATTTCCGGGCGGCGGTTGACGAACACCAGCGGGATCTTGGCGTTTTCCGCCAGTTTGATCATCGGCTTCACGCCCTGGGTATCGACCGGGTTGAGGATGATGGCGTCTACGCCCTGGCTGACAAAGTTCTCAACCTGTTGGATCTGCTGGGCGATATCCCCTTTTGCATCTTCAAATTGACCACTGACGTTGCCGTCCTGTTTCATTTTGCTCTGCATTGACTGGCGCAGGATGGTGAGGAAATTGTCATCGAAAGCAGCCATTGAAACGCCGATTTTGATGTCTTTTGCCAACACGCTGGCCGGCAACATGCACATCAATACCGAGGTGACGATCAGTTTCTTCAGCTTCATGTTCTGTACCCTTTAATTGTTAGAGTGAAGAGGCCTGTTGATTTGACAGCTAATGAAAAATATTTTTTACATTCAAACAACAATCCGGTCGATGTTATCCCTTTGATACGGCAGATTTATCGCTTTTTTACCGTATTCAGGTGGTGTGTAAAACTTTGATCAATGTCTCAAAATAGATTAAAAACAACACTTTAAAATAAACACGCTCTCAGGGCATTTAAGCCACCCCATCATTATCAAATGTTTATTTCATAATTGAGATTATTGAAACTTTTTAACTCAAACAAGCGAAACATGCGTTTTGGAATGGCCAAGTAACAAAAACATGACACGGATCTAACAAATGGCGCAAAAGTCACCAGCGCGTTCGTGACTTAAGTGCGTTCAACTACCGGAAACGCCCTGCGGTGATGAAAAATGGCACTGCGAATTCTCAGTAAATATGCGAGCGAGCACGCAGTTTGCGGATCCGTGGTTTCATCCCCCGCGTTACTCGACAATACTGAATGAACATGTATTTTCAGGAGGATCTGACATGCAGCACAGCAGTAAGGTACGGATGAACCGGCTGTTTAATAACGGCAAATGCCTCGATGTGGCTATTGATCATGGCATCGCCAATGAACCGGATTTTTTAATCGGCCTGGAGGATATCGAACGGGTGATGGACAACCTGATCGTCGCCCGGCCCGACGCCATTCAGGTCAACTACGGTCAGGCGGATTTGCTGCAACGCGCAACGCAACGCGACAAACCGGCACTGGTGATGCGTACCGACGTCGGCAATGCCTATAACGCCGCGCGCCACCGTGAAATGTGGGCGGTGCTGCATAACCCGGAGGCACCGATCCTCGCCGCGCTGCAGATGGATGCAGCCGCAGTGGTGGTTAACCTGTATCTGATCCCCGATGAACCGGGCATTTTTCGCCAGTGTGTCGAGAATATCGGCCGCCTGCGCCATGCCTGCGATCGCTATGCCATGCCGCTGATGATTGAACCGCTGGTGATGGCGCTGGCTGGCCAGGGCGTTGCCTACGGTTCGCTGGGCGACGTAGAAAAAATGGTGCCGTTAGTCCGGCTGGCACGTGAACTGGGCGCCGACATCATCAAGGCCGACCCGACCGAACGGGTGGAAGACTTCCACCGCATCGTTGAAGCGGCGCGTTGCCCAACGCTGGTACGCGGCGGCGGTAAAGGCGAACTGGGCGCGGTGTTGGCAAAATCCGCCGCCCTGATGGCTCAGGGAGCATCCGGTATGGTGTATGGCCGCAATGTGTATCAACACAGCAACCCATCGAAAGTAGTCAGCGCGTTAATGGCCATCATCCATCAGGACGCCAGCGGTCAGCAGGCGCTGGAAATCTACCATCAGCCCTGAACGCTCGCTTTTGTAACTAAAATAATCCCTCCCCCGGCGGCAGCATGTTATAACCTGCTGCCGGTCGCTACCCTGCGTTCCATTCCCCGCTATTATCCTGACAGGCCCATTCGGAGAACCGCCATGCCAAAACAACGGATACCGCTGAAGCTCAGCACCACCCTCACGCTGATGGTGTCTGCCATCGTCGCTTCGGTGCTGCTGGTGGTATATGCGCTGTTTTTTGTGCAGATGAGTCACGAAGGGCAAGACCAGCAACGTCAGAAAGCGATGGCGATTGCCGAAACGCTGGCACTCTCCAGCAATGTGGTTGACGGCCTGCTGCGGGAGGATCACAGTGGTGCGGTCCAGCGTTTCGCCGAGCAGGTTCGGCACCAGAACGAATTGCTGTTTGTGGTGGTGGTGGACATGAAAGGCATCCGCTACTCACACCCCAAACCCTGGCTGATCGGCCAGCATTTTATCGGTGAAGATTTGGAGCCTGCACTGCGCGGTGAAACCAACAGTGCCATCAATCGCGGTGCGCTGGCGCCGTCACTACGGGTATTTGCCCCGGTCTACGACAGCGAACGGCGGCAGATTGGCGTGGTAGCACTCGGTATTGCGCTCGATACCGTCCACCGGGTGGTGGGCGAAAGCCGCTGGATCATCTATTGGACCCTTGCCTTCGCCGCACTGGTTGGCTCCCTCGGCATCTTCTTCCTGGTGAAGGCGCTGAAGCGCATCATGCTCGGCTTTGAACCTTATGAAATCTCCAACCTGTTTGAACAGCGCAACGCCATGCTGCAATCGATTAAAGAAGGCGTCATCGCGGTCGATAACCAGTCACGTATTACCATTGTTAACGACGAAGCCAAACGTCTGTTGCGCCAGAGCGGGCCGTTCGAAAATCTGCTGCTGGAGTCTGCCAGCAAATATTGGCCGGCTCAACTGCATCTGGCGGAGGTGCTGGCCAGCGGTAAACCGCTGCGTGACCAGCAGATCAGCTTTAACGGCAGTGAACTGCTGACCAATACCGTGCCGGTGATCGTCAAGGGTCAGGTGATTGGCGCTATCGCCACCTTCCGCGATAAAACCGAAATCAGCCAGTTGGTGCAGCGCCTGAGCGGCATGGCGCACTATGCCGATGCGTTGCGCGTCCAGTCACATGAGTTTATGAACAAGCTGCATGTGATCCTCGGCATGCTGCACATGAAGGCTTATCAGCAACTGGAAAACTACATCATCAACACCGCCAGCACCTATCAGGAAGAGATCGGCGCACTGCTGCGAAAAATCCAGTCACCGGAAGTCGCCGGCTTCTTTATCGGCAAAATCAGCCGTGCCCATGAAGCCGGTATTGAGTTGACCATTGATGAAGCCAGCCTGCTGCCGGAAACTGACGATGCAGAAACCACCCACGTGCTGATCAGCGTGCTGGGCAATTTGATTGACAATGCCATTGACGCTATCGATGGCGTTGAGGGGCACGAGATCAACCTGAGCTTCCATCACAATGAGAATCACTTACACTGTATAGTCAGCGACGACGGCCCCGGTATTGATCCGGCTCTCGGCGCTCGTATTTTTGAACAGGGCGTTTCCACCAAGGGACCGGGACGCGGTATCGGCCTGGCGCTGATCCGCAGCAACCTGGAGAAGCTGGGCGGCAGCATTGATTTTGAATCTGAACCGGGTGAGCTGACCCAGTTCTTTGTCCATATTCCCTATCAGGCCAAGGGCTGAACCATGATTAACGTATTGATTATCGACGACGACCCGATGGTGGCGGAGTTGAACAAATACTACCTGAGTCAGGTGAGCGGTTTTCACTGTCAGGCGACGGTTGCCACCCTCGCGCAGGCGCGCACGCTGCTGGCCGACGCCGAAGTCAGTATTGATCTGGTGTTATTGGATATCTATATGCAGCAGGAAAACGGGCTGGACTTGCTGCCCGGCCTGCGAGAGCTGGGTGAAAAAACCGACGTCATCATCATTTCTTCCGCCAGCGACGTGGATACGGTGCAGCGTGCCTTGCACTACGGCGTGGTGGATTATCTGATCAAACCTTTCCAGTTCGGGCGTTTTAAAGAGGCGTTGAGCAACTACCAGCAGCAGTCGCAGATCCTGGCGCAGCGCGAATTCTCACAGGGCGATGTTGACAGCCTGTTACGCCGTCAGCCCAGCAGCAGCGAGGGGAAAAAGCTGCCGAAAGGGCTAACCAGCATCACGCTGAGTACGGTGTGTGAATGGATTGAGCAACAGCACGACGGGGAGTTTTCGACCGATAATCTGGCCAACGCCATCGGTATTTCACGCGTTTCCTGCCGTAAATACCTGATTTATTTGGCGGAGAGCGGCATTCTCGGTACCCGTATTCTGTACGGTACCACCGGCAGACCGGTCTACCTTTATCAGTTAAAGCCGGATGCCATTGCCCTGCTGAAAGAATATTGCCGCTAACCGATGCCCCCGGTACAGGCCGGGGGCTCCGCTGTTATTGCGTTTTACGGATCAGACCGAAATCACGCAGCGCCACATACGGGTTCCAATATTCGCGGGCGCTGGCAATCTGCCCATCGTTGATGGTCACGATGGCAATAAACTGCTGATTATAATCGCCGCCGCTTTGTTTGATTTTACCGCTGCTGGTGTATTCAAACACAAACACCCCAGGCTCCGCCGTTACCACTTTTCTCCAGCCCTTCCAGTCGGCATATTTCAGATCGCCAAGGTACTCGCTCATACCGGTAAAGTAACGGGTGATATTTTCACGCCCCTTGGAAGCCGTGGCGAAGAAACTAAAATCCTCCACCGGCGCATAAGGCAGTTCAAACACCCCCTGTGGAGTAAAATATTTGGCGACGTTGGCCGGTTTCTCCGACCAGCCGTTCAGGCTGCGCCAGTAAAACTCGGCGACGTCGTTAACGTCGTAGCCCGGCTGCAGATAATACAGCCCCTGTTTTTCGATAATATGGTCGTTGGCCTGCGCGGACGCAGCCATACCCATCAGCCCCAGCAGGGCCGCTGAAAAAAGTTTTTTCATGTTTTTTACCTTATGAGGGATTACATACGTATTACGGCTTTAATGGTTTCACCGGATTGTGAATCCGCCATTGCCTGGTTAATGTCATTCATGGCATAAAAACGGATCAGGCGATCGATCGGGAAGCGCCCCTGTTGGAACAACTGTGCCATCATGGGAATAAACACCGCCGGCGCCGCATCGCCCATAATGGAACCCTGTACTGCCCGCCCGCGGATCAGATGCATGATGTCAAGCGGCAAGGACTCGCCCTGCGGCACCACGCCGGTCAGCACACATTTGCCATTTTCCGCCAGCACCCGTACCGCATCAGCCATCACACCCGCATGCCCGGCGGCTTCGACGCTATATTCCGCGCCGCGCCCACCGGTCAGTTGGTTAATCACTTCGGCAACGTCCGCCGTTTTCGAGTTGATCACCGTGGTGGCACCCAGTTCTTTGGCCAACGCCAGACGGTTATCCTTGATATCCACCGCCACAATCTGACCGCAACCCACCACCCGGGCCGCCATCACCGCCGCCAGGCCCACAGCGCCCAGACCAAACACCACCAGCGTGGAGCCCGCCTGTGCTTGCAAAGTGTTAATCACGGCACCTGCACCGGTCATCAGCCCACAGGCCAGTGGCCCCAGGTACTCCAGTGGAATGGTTTTATCGATCGGCACGATACTGCTGGCATTGACCACCGCGTATTGCGCAAAAGAGGACTGACCGAAGAAATGGCTGTGCACGTCGCCCCCTGCATCATGCAGGCTGACCGAACCGTCGGCGCGCTGGGCCAGCCAGTTCAGTGGCACATGCTGACGGCAGTAGGTCGGCATGCCGATGCTGCATTTGTCACAGGTGCCACAAGAGGCCAGCGACAACACCACATGATCGCCAGGTGCCACTTTACTGACCCCGGCCCCCACCCGCACCACCACTCCGGCACCTTCGTGGCCGAGCACCACCGGGGCGGGCATAGGGATGATACCTTTGTGGGCCGCGATATCGGTATGGCACAGGCCGGTAGCCACCAGTTTTACCAGGACCTCATCGGCACGGGGTTCGCCCAGTTGCAACTGCTTAAGGGAAAATCCCCCTACTGCGCCCTCACTGACTGCTGCTGTAATTTCCATACACTCTCCCACTGAACCTGTTGCCGTTGCTTCGATGTGGGGCAGTATAAGATGCGCTATTGGGCGCAAAAAGATGCCATACTCTGATTCACTGTTCTCGAATTAAGGACAATAAGAATGCAGAAAGGCATACTGAAAGACCTGAACGACCTCTACTATTTTGCCCAGGTCGCCCAATACGGCGGGTTTTCCGCCGCCAGCCGTGCGCTGGATATCCCAAAATCCAAGCTGAGCGCGCGCGTGCTGGCGTTGGAGAATCGTCTTGGGGTGTTACTGTTCCAGCGCACCACCCGTCGGGTCAAGCTGACGGAGACCGGCTCACTGCTACTGCGTCATGCACAGATAGCGATCAATGAGGCCGAGATTGCCCAGGAACTGATCGACCAAAGCCGGGCGGAACCCTCCGGCCTGGTGCGCGTCAGTTGCCCCAAGGTGGCCTCCGATGTGCTGCTTTCGCCCTGCCTGCCGGCCTTTATGGCAGCAAACCCCGGTATTCAGGTGCAGTTGCTGGCGAACGATAACCGGTTTGATCCGGTGACCGACAAGATTGATGTGGCACTGCGTCTGCGCCAGCGTAAAGACATGAGTGAAGGTATGATAGCCCGTGAATTGGGCCAAAGCGTGCGTATCCTGGTCGCTTCGCCGCAGTATCTGGCGCAACGTCCTCCTTTAACCGATCCGCAGCAATTGAGCAGCCATGATTTGTTGACCCTGGTCGACGTTGGCGAACAACAAACTTGGGATCTGGAAGGCCCCGAGGGGGAAAAACGGGCGGTGCGCGTGCGACCGCGGCTGATGTGCAGCGAATGGGGGATCGTCCGCAATGCGCTTTCTCAGCACCTGGGTATCGCGTTGTTGCCGGATATCACCTGTCATCAGGCGCTGATGCAGGGTGAGTTGGTGCGCGTCTTGCCACAATGGGCTTGCGCCCCGCTGATTATGCACGCGGTCTTCCCGACCCGTCGCGGCATGCTGCCTTCGGTGCGCGCACTGGTGGATTTTCTGGCGCTGAACGTCCCGCCGCTGTTGCAGAAAGGGGCGGTTAAATAGCGCTTCGACGGCAGTTCTGATCCTGGCTGCCCGCTTCAGCGATGGCGCTTGAATGTGGGGAAATCCATCGCCCCACCCGAAGGGTAACAAGGCTTGCCATGCTGTTGCTTGTTTTTCCCGCAGCGATATTCTCCATACTGGGTGTTATGGCGTTTTCGGTTTGCCAGGTCGGCGGCAGCGCGCTGTTGTTCCTGCGCTATTGCCTCATCATTGGCCTGCGTCAAAGCTTCTGCGCTCCATATCTTATGTTTTAGCCCACTGCGTTTTTGCTGATAGCTGTCGGCGATTTTATTATCCAGTGGCGGTTCAGCGTGGTACTGAAAATCAAACGATGCCAGAGCGCTGAGGCAATAGCACTGCGCCACGCAGGCGAGAAAGATCCTTTTCATCGATAGACTCCCAAAATTCAGTTAACCCGTGGATCCAATGACGCACCCACTGCCCGTTGATCGGCAGACGATGACGCTGCGGCCACCTCGCATTCCCGCTGGCGAATAGCGGACTCCAATGCTTTGCGCTGAGCGCGTAAAGTGGCAAGTTGCGCCTGTTCCGAGCGTATTTGCTCTACATACCAGAGATGTTGCAACACGCCATTTAACCGCTGCCGATAATCAACGGCGGCGTTCTCCTCATCCACAGGGGCAGGAGTTGGATGCTTGTCGACAAACGCACAGCAACAGGAAGACGCCAGCAAAGTGAGCGCTGTCGTCATTACAGAAGACAATTTCAAAAGCATAAACTCCATTAAAGCCCATACGGCGGCTCACTCTCATTATATTAACGAGAGTTTCCCTGATGATTTAATCAACAGCGCTCAAATAGCAGACAGATTAATTGATAAAAACCAAACGCAAATTAAATAGAAAACACTGAGGCTAATAATGGGTGGAGATAATATATTTAGTTGGTTAACGATCTAACACCCTTGATTGGCCTATTTTTTCGCCGTTGTATATTACTTTTTAAAATAGACTTAATCATGAGTGGCAGTAAATAAAAAAATACTTTTTTTAGTTTATTAACTCGTATTCAGCCGCAGATAACACCGAGACAAACTGCATTATATTTCAATAAGGAGGGAAATAATTTAACTTAAGATAAACAGGATGCAGAACTAAAAAAGGCCGGGATAGCTCCCGACCTTCTCTCAATGCCTGACGGGTTTAGACTAACTCAACCACATCAAACTTAACTTCACCGCTGAGGTCGGCTTCGTAATCAACACCTTGCAGACCAAAACCGAACAGGCGCAGGAACTCGGCCTTATAGCCCTGGTAATCGGTCAGCTCATTGATGTTGCTGTCGTCGATCTGTGCCCAGATTTCACGGCAGGTGTTCTGCACGTCGTCGCGCAGTTCCCAGTCGTCCAGACGCAGACGGTGCTTCTCATCGGTATCCGGTGCGGTGCCACTGTACAGCTTGGTGGCGAACAGACGCTGGATTTGCTCGATACAGCCTTCGTGGATCCCCTGCGCCTTCATGATTTTGAAGACGATAGAGATATACAACGGCATCACCGGGATAGCGGAGGAAGCCTGAGTCACCACCGACTTCAGCACGGCAACGTAAGCCGCGCCGCCTTTGGCCTTCAGTTTCTGATCGATGGCCAGAGCCGCACGATCCAGATCTTCTTTTGCTTTGCCCAACGTACCGTGCCAGTAGATTGGCCAGGTCAGGTCGGTGCCGATATAGGAGTAAGCCACTGCCTGCACGTTATCAGCCAGCACGCCGGCTTCTTCCAGTGCATCCATCCACAGTTGCCAGTCCTGGCCGCCCATCACTTTGACAGTGTCAGCAATTTCTTGCTCGTTGGCCGGCTCAACCACGGCTTCAACCAGCACGTCTTTGTTGGTATCGAGTGCCACGGATTTGTACGGTTCGCCGATAGGTTTCAGCGCAGAGCGCACCACTTCACCGGTTTCCGGCATTTTACGTACCGGCGAAGCCAGTGAGTAAACCACCATGTCGATCTGGCCCAGGTCCTGTTTGATCAGGTCGATAACCGTTTGGCGGCATTCATTAGAGAATGCATCGCCGTTAACGCTTTTCGCGTACAGGCCTTCTTCTTTAGCTGCCTTGTCAAAACCAGCAGAGTTGTACCAGCCGGCAGAACCGGTTTTGGCTTCGCTGCCCGGCTTTTCAAAAAATACGCCGATGGTGGCTGCACCGCTGCCGAATGCAGCATTGACGCGTGATGCCAGGCCATAACCGGTGGAAGCACCGATCACCAGCACTTTTTTCGGGCCGTTTTTCAGTTCGCCACGTGATTTAACGTAGGCAATTTGCTCACGGACATTGGCTTCACAACCTGCCGGGTGAGCGGTAGTGCAGATAAAACCACGAATTTTAGGTTTGATAATCATAGTAATTTTTTCTTGGTAGCTAAAAACCGAAGGACAATATACCTGATTTTCTCAATATACTTAAGCCGGGTGCATTGCAGAATCGCAACAAGTGCAGTGAACAGACCAGTTATACCGGTGAAATCTTGCTGCCGCGGCAGGGGCATGGGGAGAAACGCGGGGGTCTTGGGGTGGGTTTCAAGGCCAGGCTACTGTGCGCCCGGCCCGACAAAAACCAATCAGACTTTTTTCTTTTCCAACTGTTCAACCAGCGTATAGCGCAGTGAAGAGGCGTCGGCCGGTACATTTTCCAACTCGGTTACCTTGACCTTTAGGCGGTAACGGTAGCCCGGTTCGAAGTTAAAGCCTTCAATTTGGCTGTAAAACAATTCCCACTGCCCCTGCACGGAGTGACGTACCTGCATGCATTTCATTGGGGCGACGCCCATACAATCCACCAGCGCACTGTTCACCAGCAACACTTCCGTATGGTCGCCGTCTTTACTCACGGGTTGGCTCACGATCGCTCCCTCCTGGCTGCAGCCGGCCAAACCGGCTAAGGCAACAAATAACAACGCTTTGATTTTCAATGTAATGCACCATTGAGTCTTTGGGTGCGCTGATAGTAACAAAGCTACGGCTATCGGGGCCAGCGGCGTGTTCCGAATTTGGGGAAAATGGACCGGTCTGCAGAAGGTATCTGTGACAGTAAAGTACAAAATCAGACCCGTTTTTCTTTGCTCTGGCGGCTCGTTAAGACAAAAATAGCGGCAGGCGTTTCCGTATACTCAACGCCGATTAATGCTGGCGAGTCATGGCAAACTCTCCATGTAGCGGAGTTTTAGGCTCACAGTGACCCGTCAGCATTATCACCAAAAGGCCGGGAGTCCATGATATTAACTGAAACCTCAAGCAATAATTAGATTGCTATTTTTCCCTCTCAGAAAAAGCAAATTCGGCGTTAATTCACTATTTGCTAACCACCACTTCTGGGTCTAAGTTTATGAAACCAATAATCCTAAAGGGGTTTGCTATGCGTTTACTTCCTTGCCTTTTTATAGCGGGTTCTATGGCTTTATTGTCGGGCTGTGCCAGCCAGCCGCAGGTGACCAGTGATTATGACCACAGCGCCAACTTCACCCAATACCATACCTACGGTTTTGCCACAGAAACTGCCGGGCAGTACCAAACGCTGACAGGCAAGTACATTCAATCGGCAATTAAACAACAAATGGAACAACGCGGGTATAAAGCCAGCGCAACCCCTGATCTGCTGGTCTACAGCAGCGCGATGAAACAAAACAAGGTGCAGGTGAACGACGCTCCGGTACCGGTCGGTCGCAGAGGTTATGCCGGCTGGGGGGGGTATAATCAAACCGTTTGGAGCTATACCGAAGGCACCCTGACGGTAGACCTGGTGGACAGCAAGAAGAAACAGCTGGTCTGGCGTGGAACCGCCAGCAACACGCTGAGTTCGGATGGTAAACCGGCCAGCCAGGCCCAGATCCAACAGGCAGTAACCGCGCTGTTTGCCACCTACTCCTTCCAGGCCGGCCCGGCAAACCGCTGATTTTTTGAGTAGCTAACCGGAAGCCCTGCTCAAAACGGAAAAGGTTCACAGAAGTAAAATATCAGTGAGCCTTTTATGGCTTTAGAATCCTTAGGTTTAAAAGCGCGGTGCTCTCTGGCGACTAGCCGGTTCATGGATTAACGTCATTCCAATCGTGCTGTTACTTTGTGAAAAATGTTTCAAGATTGCGCTTTTGAGTCCCATCTTCAGTGAAGTTTTCGGATGAAAGCCAACCTGAGAGAGCCTTGTCAACAATTGGCCATTCGATATCGATAACAGATAACCAGTCCGTATCGCGATTACGTTGTTTACGAGTCATCGCCTGACGGAAGCGTCCTTCAAACGAAAATCCCAGCCTTTCAGCAGCTTTTCTTGATGCCACATTCAGTGAATCACAACGCCATGCAACCCGACGGTAGCCCAGAGAAAAGGCATTTTTAAGCAGCAGGTATATGGCCTCTGTACCCAGGGTGGTTCGTTGCATCATAGGTGACCAAGTCACATGCCCTATTTCTAGTGCGCCATTAACGGTATCAATGCAGCTATAGCAGACGACACCAACCGGGCGTCCACTTTTCATCTCCGTCACGGCCCAGGCAACCAGGTAACTGTCGTTAATTTTATTTTCAACCCAAAGCATCATTTCATGCAGACAGGCAGGCTTCTCTGCACCAAGCCAGGTCCAGTCTCTGTCATCCCTTGCCAGCGAATATGCATCGAAAAGCGCTTCGCAATGATCGATGTTAAGGGGCGACAGTTTGCAGTGCTGTCCGTTTAACTCACTCAATTTCGGAAAGGATGCTGACTGCCATTCAGGCAAGGGAAAACCTACAGGTTGACCATATTTATTCGTATTCAACGATCATTCACCTTCTGCGATAGCCTGTTATGGCCAGCATACAGGACGCTGTGCAAACCTAACAATATGCTTGAATGAAGAGAGGGAAGAATACGTGATAACGTAAAAGAACGAATATCGAGGTTTTATTCCTTCAAATAAACACTTGAAAATCAAAGGCACAAAAAAAGACCGAATACGATTCCTAAAGTCGAGAAATACATTAATTTCCCTTTAAAATCAATTAAATATATGATTTTTACCTTAAAAAAGCAGCTCTACACGCCCTATGCTAGCCCTTAAAGATCATACATTTACCTGATGTTTCGTTTATATTCGTGGATAATTCGGAAACAAAAATGACCTCAACCGCCTTCACTATATGCCTAATCCTTGCCGCCGTCATGGTGATGATACACCCTGCACTCTGCATCCCCTTCCTAATCGCTGCCTACCTGCTTGCAGGCAAGGGCCGTATGGATCTGGACAGTAACACCAGCATCATCCTTGGAATCGTTGGTTTTTTCGTTGTTATGTTCATTTTCGCTGCTATCCATCAGTCACAAAAATAAGGTTCTTTTGCTTGCTTATTCAACACTATGAGGCTAACTTAAACTAATAAAAATACATTAAGACTCGTTTTTAAACATCAGAATAGTTCATTATTGCAATAATTCATCAAGATGATAATTAAATTTCTGGACATAAAGATAAATAATTAGCACTAAATTTATTTTAGTAATCGGCATATGTAATATCATTTTATTTGTATGTCCATCTCTATTTAATATAACAATAAAAATTAATAATACAACATAAACCAAAAGGATTGTTATGAACAACAATATATATAGTGATTGGTTAAAAGAATATTGCGGCAAAAATTCCAGTGTTTTCGTTAGAGATTCAGAAAACATAATCAGCAATTGCTTTAAGCTTGATGCAACGCTGCCAAATGAATATAGATGGATATTTTCAGATCTTGACTCCCTTACAAAACAGGCCGAAGAAGCTAGCTCACATTTAGAACTAAACAGACTTTACTGGACTGACCAAGCTCGTAACATTGAAGCCTACTCAATGATGACATGGTGGCGTGGAATTGAGTTAATTCGGTCATGTTTAAATAGCATAAACGAGCGAGAAGTTATCGTACCAGCGATTGCAGCGCGTTCGCTATTGGAACTCTCAACAGTTTTTTTATTAAACGCGAACACTCTAGAGCATAATTTTAAAAAAATATCCTTCCCCCCCGATATAACTGTAACCTCTACCGATATTGAAAATTTAGTGGCAAAAATGATTTGGGGAACGAGATATCAACCTGAAGAGGATCTATTAACTCAAACAAATATTATGACGTCACTCAAACGACTGTCTAAAAGTCCAGGAACTGAAGATTTGATGCCTACTTATGAATTTTTGTGTGATATTGCTCACCCTAGCTTTATAGGGAATACAAGCTATTGGTCACATATTGAAGCCATTAATCCTGATGGTTCAGAAAAACGACTTATGTCACGCTTATCAGATCGGAACTTCAACACTGAAATCACAGATAAAACATTATGGGCCTTAGCTTGGTCCGCGGCCTGTACTCAAAATGCCTTTTTAATAATGAAGAATGCAAACACCGTCTTGCTCAGCAAGATATAAAAACAGAATAAAATGCCATTATTGGATACACGGCCCGCCTACGAGCGGGCTTATTTTAGTTATACTCCACTCACTATTTAGCTCACTATAACGTTAGATAGTTTCTCTTTCGTCACTTTACCAAGCATTCTATTGAATATTGCTCAGAACAGCAAAACCCCAGATAAGTCTTAAGTAAAACAAATTAATTTCACTTATTAAAATACGGATTAACTCTCTCGACCGCCTGTTGCACCAGTTTATTTCGCTGGGCCATAAAGCGGTCAATCCTTTCCCTCTTCTGCTCGGCCGTCAGAATACGATCAATGCGCACCAGCTCAATCCGGTTATTCAACTGGCGGAGCTCTGTCTGCGTCGCCGTTAATCCCTTCCGTTGTGACAACTTATCCCTGTTTTCCGCCTGCAGCTCTTGAGCATCTTCAATTCGCCCCTGCTTACGATACGAATTAATGGTGCTGTTGATCTGATTTACCTGCGTCATCATCCGGTAGAAGTCCTCACTGAACTGAGTAGACTTCGCTGGGTCGTCACCATAGCCACGCAACAGTGATTTAATCACCGGCATTTCGTCCAGTCGCATAGACGCGGTTTCACCATTATCCTGCATACCACGCATCATGATATTGGTCGCCCCCATGACATATGCGCCCAGGCTGCCGGTGTACCCTTGAATGATGTGATCCAGCATCTTCGGCGACAGATTTGTAGCCTCACCGATTTCACGCATTAACAGGCTGGTCTGGTCGTTATATCTGGCACCAGCAATCAGGTTACTGTCCGCCATGTTCTCGATCGGCCCACCTTTGAAGAAGTCATAATTCACATACGCTTCAGCGATCGGCATTGCTACCTGTGGGATTGGGTTAAAGGCCATTGTCTCCATGAAGTTGTGGGCCACCAGCTTGCCAAATTTGCCAGGGCTGTCCTGCCCACCCAAAGTTCGAATAAACCGCTCCGGCAACGTACCGAACATCAGTCCAATTTCGAACGGCTTCGGCAAACGGATGTGAATACCGCCGGGCAGCCAGGCATGCCAATAGGTGTCTTTATCCCAGTCTGGCAATTCCTCATAGCGTTTGTCGTCCCAGTTAAGAGCCATGAGTGCCAGAGAGGCAGCGGTAATCATGCCGCCGCGCTTGAGAACCGACTTCGGATCTTCTTTAATCGCCCTGCCCAACTTACTCAGTCCCTGCATACGGGCGTTAAAGAACGGCAGCATGTCACTGAGGTTAATCATGATCTTGCTGGCACCCATCATGCTGAAATCCATCAGATCACGCGATTCAAACGCCGCCTGCGCCTTACCCTTGCCTGATTTAATTGCCGCCTCATACGTGGCTAGGCGGTTTGCGTTCTCCGCCGCCTCACTGAGGTGACGATACTTCTCAAGCCCGGCTCCCAATTTATCCATGACATCCTTGCCACTTTTCACAATGGACGACTCGAATTCTTTGATCTGGCTGTCGGTATACCCTTTTCGGCGTAGCACGCCACGGATTGAACGCGCAGTCGATGCCGGATCATAAACGTTGGAATATCCACCGCCAAACGTGGCGCCGGCGAACATCATGTCGATAAGGCTGTCATCAGTTTTAAGGGCTTTCTTGAACCCTGCGAAGGAATCAATACCGGCCTTAAACCCGTCTTTATTGATAGCCCACGAATGGAGCGAGTCACGCAGGAAGTTGCGGATGATGAAGTCCGGCATACTCGTTGTGCCGATCGTCAGCACTTTCTTCGCCTGGCGTGCCGCTTTCATGAATGCTGAGTTGCTGCGTTCCAGGTCAATCATGGTGAATGCACGGTAAAGCTCAGGGTCATTGACCTGCACCAGTTGCTCTTTGCCGTCAGTGAAAACCTTCACCACATCTTTTCCGATACGCTCAAAATCCATTTTGTTCGGGGACTCGATCACCTCTAAAATGCCAGTGTCAGCCAGGTTAACCACGGCACGACGCATCGCCTCGTTCTTCATCGAGGCATCCACTGACTTGGCCACATAATTGAACAGATTCTCAATCGGATCCTTGATCGTCAGGTCGCTACCTTTAAGTTTGCGGACAGTACTGCTTTGGTTGGCTATGCCACGCGTACTCCATGGCCCTTTCACATCACCGTTTTCCGCTTCACGGTAATAAGGCAAATACCAGGCGCTTTCCCAGTTGGATCGACTGTCCGGATCAATAAGGCCCATATCCTGCTGCAGATCCAAAATCGACTTAATGAAGGTGTCATATTTTTTCTTCTGGGCGTCAAACAGCACCTCATTTCCCTTATTCAGCCCCTTCATATAGGCGATCTCGTCGGTCGTGAAGTTGTTTTCTTTCCCTTCTGCCATCAGTCGCTCAGACCGGTGGCCAGCAATCCACTTAAGGAAGTTTTCGCGATGATTACCCAGGACGTCCAGAATGCCCATCAGCGCATCCTCTTTACCCGTTCCCGCCTGCCGCTCTACAACACCATCGGCTTTATTGTATTTGGGCAGGCCGTGCTCCAGAGTGGCCGCAGTGACTGAGCCAGCACCGGCAGCCATACGCGCCCCAATGTATGCCGATGATCGGGCATCTGATTTACCAGCAGCGTCTTCCGCATACTTTAACGGTGCCATACCGTCGAAGGTCTTGGTGTTTAATTTGCGGCCCATCTCCTGCAGCCAGCTTTTCAGCTCCGTTCTGTCCTTCGATTTCACCATGCCGTAAAAGTCTTTGGCCTTTTCGACCTTCCCTTTTTCGACGTTGAACCCCATTTTTCTGTTGGTGATTTCGTCCATGGTGGCTTCACCAGTACGGGAGTACAGTGCGGTGTTCTTGCGGATATCATCGGGAGAGAGTATATTTTTACTTGAGCTGCTAAGGGTGTTCGCCTCGGGCAATTGGAGCCCGACTGCATGAAGCCACTTAGCGGCTTTTCCATTATTCAGGTACAGAAGGTTGTTATCCAACTGACGCTGTAACGCTACGTTATTGTCCTTCCCGTAAACGCTCGCAATTTTGTTGATCTCAGCAAACCCTGCGCCCTTCCCATTAAGATGAATGGCCGCAATCACCGGGTTGCCGTAAACATCCTTGGCCTCAACCAACGATACAAGAGCATCCCCTTCGGTGGCAGATCGCATCACCGCGACCGGATCAGCAATGAGCTCAGGTAACCGCTGCATATCTTCCAACCTAACCTGATGCTCACGCACCGTCGGATCAGTCGCCTTATGCACAACGGAAGCCGGCATAACCATTTCCAGATTCCGGGCACCAAGAGCGCGATAAACTGCCGGAGTGTCTCCGAGGCGCACCATGCCGCGAGGAGGATTCTCCATTCCGGCGATATCCTCAACTTCAGCAGCGAATTTCTTGGCGTCGTAGCTGTCAGGCTTAAACAGATCCTTCCGACCAGATGCTGAGTAAAGCGCATCAGTGCGGCTGAATGTATCGTCAAATTCCCTGCTGCCTGGCTGCTCACCTTCATACATCGCAGTGCGTTTAAACCGGCCGGCAATGGAGTGTAGGATATTGCGGATTTCCGACGGAGTGATATCCTCCGGATTGAAGAAACCAGCATTACGCAAAGCATTGGTGATGATTGCAACAAACCGATCCCAGACATGGCCCAATCCGGTTAATTCAGAACGCTCTGCCATGTGCGCCAGAAACTCATTCGCCTGGACTTCGGGCGACTCGTTGCCGTAGGCCTTTTGCACCTGTCGCCAAACAGACTGAATTTCCGGGTTCTTGCTATCACGCGTCTGGTGAAGCACGCGGATAATACGGTCATATTCCACATCCCCGATCACTGAGGCCAGGCCATGGTGTGCCAAAACCTCATGGCGCAACTTGGCGCGCAGCTGCTTGCCGTCGGCAATATTATCGGCAACCACAATCACGCGGCTGAGCTCGGGCTGGTAAATGGCGTGCACCGTACCAAATTCTTTCGGGATGCCATTCGGCATCATAGCCGCGGCGTCGGCCTGGGACTGAACAACCTGAACTTTGATTTTTGCCGCACCATTGAAGCGGCGAACCCACTGGTCAGCGATATGCTGAGCCTGTTTGTCCCCCATCCCCTTATCTGGTTTCGTCCCGGACGTATCAAAATTGCCCTCGGAAAGGATATTGCCACCGCCAATATCGAGGCCATCTTTGGAGTAGAAGGCCACGCCGCGATCTGTAGGTTTGGTTTTCAGCGTCTTGAACAAAGTATCGAAAGCATCGCGAGCGCCATTATTCAGCTCTGCTTCTGTCGGATAAGCGTAGGTATCCGGGTTGCCATGCTCATCCCCTTTTTTGAGGTTGACCAAGTAATCATTGCGGATGCCTTTGGCCTCGGCCCGATCGAGAATATAGCGCTCATACGAACGAGCAGCCATTTCAACATTGGTTGCCCAATAGGGTTTGCTGCGCAGCTCGTCCAGCTTCTGCGCGCGGGCAACCATGCCGCTATCGCCAACGGCTTTCATCACTCCTTTCCATGCATTCCAGACCTCTTGGCGCACAGGGAAATCAGCCGGCACCATCTTCCCATCCTGGAACTTCATGGTCTGCCGGCGGCGAACCGTCGCATAATTGTCGCCACGCCCGCCACCTACGTCAGCCTGACCGAAATAGTTGTCCAATGCATGGAACCACTCATGTGCCAGCGAACCGGCACCATTATTTTTCGTCAGGTTAATCACCACCTCGCCCGGCTCATAATGCGCTTTAACTGCATTAGAACCGCCGCGTCCACGCGCGCCGAACGCAAGGCCGAGCTCGCCATTCAGAGAAATGGCTTTTGCCGGAACGCCGATAATGTCGGCCATGTCATGCAGGCTATCAAAGGCATCGTTCAATTCTGCCTGGCGGCGACCCGACTCCACATAGTTTCCGAACTGTACCCCACGGAAACCGAACTCTTTATCGAACTGCGTTGGGGTAACGTCGGCGGTTCGCCTTTCGGCACCGGCTCGCGGGGCGTTGGTATCACGACGCTGCTCGGTACGTGCCTTATCACGTTGCTTGGCTATTTGGCTTTCCAGCTCAGCGCGGTTCTCATTGAGATAATCTCGGGCTGCACGAGGATCCTTGAACCCTTCTTTTATCCTGGCTACCCCGCTAGCTCCCTTGTAGCCAATGAAAATATCGCGAGTAAGGCGATCAGCATGGATAGTGAAGTTGGTTTGTTTCGACGCTGGAGCGCCACTACTTTGTTGATCAATGAAAGCTCGCGCCTTATCCATAAAGTTGGCTTTATCCGTATCGGCAACACCGCCAACCGCTGACCCCTTGGCCGTTTCCAACTCGTAGACCGATTTACCCGGATCCGGGTACTGCTTCCCCTCGTACATAGAGTAATGCGAATGACGCACGCGATATTTTGACGCGGCGGCCATCTGTTCTGGCGGCAAGGAAGAAATCAGATCGTGCGTATCCAACATGCCACGCAGATTTTTGCTATTGCGCATCTGTTCACGAACATCAGCAACACTGACCCTTCCACTAAGCAGATCCCCGGAAAGTCCCTTCATCGTCTGAGCAGACTCGACCCAGCGCTGAAGCAAACGTTTAGGTTTGGTCGGTGGGATCTGAGCCCGCAACATGGAAAGCAACGCCAACTTATCGCTGCCAACACCGTCAGCGGACATTTTGCTGTAGTCAGGTTGAGGGAACAGCTTGGACAAGGGTTCAGTTCGATACTGCTCATCCGTAGCATCACGCTCCATTGCCTCCGAGAACTTGCCCCACTTGTGCTTCGCTGCGCCTTCCAGCTTCTGGCCGAAGTCGTCGATCTGGTCTTCATGACGCGTAGAACCATGGTCACTCCCTGTGTCTTCAAGTTCAGCGTTACCGCGCCAGTGTGGCCTTTTGGCACGATGTTCGTTGAGAACTGGGCGATATTGTGCACCATACATTCGCCGTTCCTCTGGCGTGCCATGGGCAGCCCTGAAGATGCCCATCACATGGCCGTTGGCACTGTCATCAGCAAGCATCCGCTGTATCAGCTCAGCAGACTCGTCCTTTGTCAGTCCATTTTCTGTGGCCACCGTCTGTGGTTCAGGAGCTGACGCTTTCTCTATCGGCATGCGTATCGCATATCCACCCTCAACTTCCTCGATCTTGGCGCCGGGTGTTTTCCCTGAGCGTGATGCCTGAGCCATCCGTAATGTTGCAAATGGCTTGTCACCAAACAGCCTTAGCTCGCCTTCGCCGTCATGCTGGCTTGGCGTTGGTTTTGGCTTATCTACCGGCATTCGAATCGCATAACCACCTTCGACGGCCTCGATCGTAGCGCCGGGTGTTTTACCCGAACGGGATGCCTGGGCCATACGTAATGTGGCGAAAGGTTTATCTCCAAAGAAGCGCAGCTCACCGACTGGTTCACCCTTGGCATAGGCTTCGGTCTGCGCATCAATGGGAACACCACCAGCGCGCTGCCGATTGTCTGGCAATCCCTGAGGCTGGTTATTGGCACCGATGCCTTCAGAGTATTCACGCAGGTTTCTCTGATCGCGCGTTTCACCCCGGGTGAATGCTGGCGCAGATCCGGCCTGCACATCGTCAGTATTGGTTACTGGCCCATCGGCGAAAATGATGTTCTTGTCGGTGATAGCGTTGCCTGGAACTGTCTCACCGTCATAGGTCTGCGATGCGCGACCGACTTCATTCCCTTGAGGATCTGCATCGCGCGGTATGAATTGCTGGCCCCGAACCTGTTTCCCGGCGCGGAACTGTGGGCCGTCACCCACCTGCGCGTCATCAACATTCACGTTTGCCACTTCACCCGGCATGGCGATGACTGACGTTTTACCTGGAGGCGGTAGTCGCGGCATAAGCGCTTCACGGATTTGATCTGCCCGCTCTTGTGCCGCCAGCTCTTCAGGGGTATAACCCTGATCACCCGATTTCATTTGCTGCTGGATTAGCTCGTCAGCCGTCGGGGATTGCTGTTGCTCCGCTAGGGCACGCTGCACGTCGTTATCTACGGCAAAACCTTGAATGCGCGGATCTTGGCGCAGATATGCTGGAGTATCCCTGAACTCGTCGGCACGCGTAGGCGCGGTACCGGCGACCTCTTCAGCGGCAAACTGACCAGGTGCTGTTTGTGCCGGTTGATCAGGCATTGATTCTGGATTATTGCCGGTGACCGGCTGCTGCTCTCCGGTGGCACTTTCAGTATTAACTGGTTGATTTTGTTGTTCAACACTCTGCTGCTCAGGTGTTGATCGGCTACCGCGAAAACCGCCAACGGCACCGATGGTTCCCCCCATACCAGCACCAAGGACTGCGTTGCTTGCACCGGTAGTCACAACATCCTTCATAGGGTCGATTTTTTGCCCAGCAGTATCAATAAGCTGTTGGTTCTGGACATATCGCTGCCCAGCGCCCTGAGCAAATTCAGTAGAACCTTCAGCCACAGCCCCAGTCAGGGCACCGGAAAGCACACCAGACGCGGCACCTTTCTTTGTAAGCAAATTGAGAAGTGTATGATCGCCCAGCGTTGATGCCGCGATATTGATGGCCAGCATTTTAGGATCGGCCGTTACTGCGCTAGCCGCCTGATCTGCAATCTGATTCCTTGCTAATGTGAGTTTTTCGGTGTCAGAAAGGGAAGCATTAGCAGGGTTCAAATCCACATTATCGAACGCTTTTTGAAAGGATGGACTTTGCATTAAATCAGTAAAGGACAATGTATTAATTTGTTCACGCATATCAGTACCACCGCCACCTTGGGCGGTGGCCGCCATGGTACCAACGAAAGCAGTTTTACCCGCAACTGAAGCAGCCCTTTCAGCGGTTTCTTTCGCAACCTGACGTGCCGCTTCCTCCGGGAGTTTTTTGCTAAGCCTATTAAAAATAGAGTTCTCGACAGCGTTTCTTGTCGCGACTGCGCCAAGCTTTGATACCGCCCCGCCAGCAAGTAATTGCGACACCGTAGGGATCGCATTCATCATCCAAGCATCTTTGTCGAAAAAGCCAGATCCTAAGCGATAATTCCCTTTTTCGTCTTGCTCGATGAAAGGCATCGCGGCGGCTTGTTTTGCACCCTCACTGTACCCACTAGTAATTGCATCAGACATCGAACCCGCAAGTTTTCCTGCTGCATTTATTGCTGCAGAGCCAGCATCAGATAATGGATTTCCCTCATTATCACGCATCACTTTTAGTATTGCAGGGTCAATGCCTAAATCAATTAGCGGTTTGCTCTCTCCTGAACGGTATCCAGAAGCTTTACGGTCAAGCATTTCATTGCCCGCATCAAAAATCTGAGCACCAGACCGAACCATCTCTAAAGGTGCTGAAGCAGCAGAGCGTGCAATATCGCCGAGGCCAATACTCGGATCGGGAACCACCGATTTTCGGCCAGCGGCCTCGCGCGCTTTACGCACCTGCTCCCAGTCGAAACCAGTGCTGCCAGTTTCACCTGGCTGCCGGATGTTCAGCGATTCACGGTTGGTGTTTAATGCTTGTTCTTCCGGTCGCTGTTGTTGCGGATCATAGGCCATTTAGGGCTCCAGATTTTAGGCATAAAAAAAGCCCCGCTGGTTAGAGCGAGGCTTGGCATCATTGGGTAATTTAGCGCGTATTATCTCTTAAAGTAAACCATCAAAGCATACCTTGCTAATAATTTCATAAGTACACATGAACAATCCGTTAGACTTTCTCAGCTGTTTTTTATATGATCTATTTTATTTTTGTTTCTGGGCTAGCAATGAGAAAAATTGATTGCCAAACAAGATCTGATTTTTTAAGAGGTCTCCAAAGGCATCTTTATAGTATATCGAGGAAAAGAAAATATTATGACCCTCGTGAAAACACCAAACCAGATACGGCCAATAACCCGCTGTTATCTTATTTTTTCACAATGTCACATAGGCAATTTGATCCAAGAAAAAAAATGAAGGATGGATTCATTGCCGTACCAAAGAAATTCAGTTTATATGATAAACCAGAAGAGGCATTAGCCTTTATTCATAAAGTCACAACTTTAATTTCCAAAGGTGATAAAAAAACCGTTGCTTTAGACTACTCAAGAACCACAGAATATTGCCTCGGTGCAGAATGCTTACTTGGCTTAGCAGTTAGGGAAGCAAGAAAAAACAATCAAAACATTAACGGCTCAGTTTTAGTCAACGGCATCTACCCAATAAATGCGAATCACTTAGAAATAATTAGAGATGTTGGTGTTGTAAAAGAGATAGGCGAAGCTGAGGATACAGAAATTGAAGATCACTCAGAAAGAGAGCCAGAACAAAAACAACATATATTCATCGAGACTAGTATTGGGTATGAAGGCCCATCAGCATTTGCGCAAGACAAAAAGAATAAAACGTCAAGTAACTTTGCCGCCTATATTAACTCCTGCTTAAACGATCACGGTCTTGAACTTAAAGATGAAGCTAGCAGACATCTGCAATCATGCATGGCTGAAATGTTAGATAATGCGGAGAGGCATTGCGGTGAAAATGAAAGACCAAGGTGGTATGTTCGCGGACATGTCAATAACAGCCTCAGCAAACCAACATGTGAATTAAGTATTTTCAACTTTGGGAAGACAATACCTGATACATTTAAAAAACTTCCTAAAGATCACTTCTCTTTCAATATTCAAGTTAAACCATACATAGAAAAACATTTAAAGAAACGGGATATGTTTTGGGATGGCCTAGCCACAATAGCAGCACTTCAAGGCAGGGTAAGTTGCAAGAATGTTACTGAAGAAGATAGTTGCGGAACAGGGACAATTGAACTTCTGAAACTGTTCCAAGACATGCATGACAGCCTTCAACGATTCCATCAGTTTGATGATGTGTCGCCGGTCATGTCTATCCTGTCAGGCGCCACACACATCAAATTTGATGGAAAATACAAGCTCATATGTAAAGTTACTGACAGTAATGGAGAAAAGTTTACCTACCCATTCAACAATGTAGGCCTTGAAAAAGAACCTGATAGAGGCTACCTTAAGCAGATGCGGCAGGTTTACTTCCCTGGAGTGATGATCAACATACGATTCCCACTCGTGAAGACTGAGAAGGTATGACATATGGGATGGAACATGAACATGTCAGAGATAAAGATTGATTTTGAGAAGCTTGTTTCTCAAAACAGTAAAAGGTTGTTTGCTGGGCGCGCCAACGGCCAACAGGCATATGTTTATTTTAATATAAACAATTTTTCTAAAGGGGACGTTTTAGAACTGAACGTTCCGCAGGAAGTCATCGTTTCCAGCTCATATTATTTAGGTATGCTGGAGAAAATACTTCCTTTATTTAATAACACAACAGAATTCTATAAGTCTACTAAATATAAAGGGGTAGAATATAAAGAAGGTATGTTGGAAGAATTTGATAGGGCTGTGAAACGTGGATTACATAAGAATGAGGCACTTTTCTAGCACCCCAAGAGCTATTTTTTTTAACATCAGTTTGTCATTATTTTTATCAGGTTGCTCCGCAGAGTTGTCTGCGGAGCATGCTCTGTTATCCCCAAGCAAAGAAAATGGAATTCCCTGCGCAATAAATACACCTGAATCCATAGGTGGATGCTCAATAGCCCCCTCAAAAATATACGGACCATTCCTACCGGCAATTACAGAGCGAACATTTAAAAAAGATGTTGATGTCGATAGCAACCGTCTAATTACAGAAACAAAGATCTATAATAAAATAGACATCCCACCAAAAAATAATGAAATAGATTGGAGCATATGGATATCCTTTATTGCTCTCATAGCATCCATTGGATTGCCATTGTATATACGCCATCAAGATAAAAAGAAATCAATTAATGATGAATATTGGATGCGCAGTGTTATTTTACCAAAAATAAACGAACTACTATTTACTTTTACAGCATCTCTAACGAGTGCATTCCAAAATTTCGAGGGGGATACTTCAGGATTCCAAATCTATTTCTCGGAGCAATACTTACGCGAACAAGGTGCTTTAAGAGACTCTTTTAGTATGATATCTAGTGTTATTAATAAAAAGAACATTGCTGAAGAGTTAGAAACTTTATGTGATGATTTAGAACAAAGAATTTCTGATAATCTATTAAAACCTGCGCACATCCGTAAAAAAGATGCGCAATGGTTTATACAAGAAGTAATAAAGAAAATAGTAAATTGCCAAAAAATGACGTAATCTTTCGGGAGTATTATACTCCCGAACACACAAATTTTAATAAAGATTAGCTCATTGAAATACTCCCCCTATTCACTTCTTTCAAAAGCCGCCAACCAAGCAATGCGGTCGCCTGCACGGTCTCAATCTTGGTATCTTCATCGCAGTGCGTGAGTAATTCTAAAAGCGTAGCTAAGTTGGCTAAAACATCTTCATTGCTCAGTGTCACAAAAATCTCCCCAGCAGAAACCGAATATATCAGTCTGAATTTAAATTACTTTTAATAATTAACTGTATATACACACAGTATTGTTTGATTCTGCCACTGTCAACACAACAATGGCTGGCTTTGTTGTGCTGGCGACTACCAACAAAAATTACTGTTGTTGCCGGCGTGCCTGCTGGCGCATCTCCCTCAGATACCCTGCAGCATACGAGTTGTCTGGCAGTTGTGACGGTGCCTGGCCTTGCGAGGTTGTGGAAGCTGGTGCCGACGGCGGAGAACCACCTTGCCTTAGTGATTTCCATTGTTGGTAGAACTGAGTGTCTTGTGCATTCTTAGGATCCGGTGGCACGCCATTTTCCTTTTGGTACTCAACCGCGAAATCCTCAAAGGAGTCGGCAGGCTTACCGGGCTGTCCATAGGTTTGCAGTACCTGGTTTTGTAACTGATCATATTGAGAATTGATTTCAGCCATTGCATCTTTATCCGTCGCACCAGCCAATGCCTTAGCGCGGGCCTTGCCCACGTCGAGCAAATCGCGGCGCAAACCTTTGGCTTCTTCGCGGCTAGCAGTCTTATCCGGCGGGTTGACCATGTTGTTGAGGAAGGCGGCGCGATCCGGCTGGTTAAGCTGGCCGACCATCTGACCGTAGCCGCGGATTTCATCCATCATGCGTGATACCGGCATGTGGGCAAGTTGGTTATCACGCTCATCAGACGATCCTAATTCCGTCATTGGCTTCTGGGCGGTGGAGCCATCGTCATACTTCACCGTTAAGCCAGGAATGATGAACTTCCCATCCTCGCTTACGCCAATGTGGCCCAGCTCTTTGCTGACGATTTTCTTACCCGTCTGCGGATCTACCTCCCCCACGCCACGCTGAATATGCGGTGACAGCACCGTGTTCATCAGTTTGATGACCTTCGGATCGTTGTAGTTCATCTCACCAGAGAGCACCTTCGGCATGACGCGATTCACTTCCATCACGTTGTTGATCGCCTCCTGCCCAAAGAAACGCCCAGGGTTAAGCGGATTATCTTTCGAAATCTGCGAATACAATTGCGGATCGAATTTGCCGGTCTCCTCCATCTGCTTATAAAGCGTCTGAACAACCGGCATTTCATTCTGCAGACGCTGGCTGCGCTCTTCCTGAGTCCTGCGGTAGTTGTATTCCTTCTGCCGCATGCCCAGTTCCTGTGCACGCATACCAAGGCCAGCACGACTGATACCTACCTGCTGCTGGTCGAGTGCATGGCGTAAGCCCCATTGCTTATCGCCTACCTGGTCGCGTTCTTTCTGATAACCAAAATTGCGTTGGTCGCGATCTTTGCCGTAATTGAAATCGGCTTCACGCAGACTGTAGTTGCGATCTGAGTCCTTCACTTGCTGCTGCAACGCCGCGTCGCGCTGCTGTAGTTCTTTGTTGCGAGAGATAGCCGCATCTGCAGTATTGAAGCCAGCCAGGAAGCCATCCGCCAAACCTTGAACACCCATGATCTACTCCTTAGAAAAGTTGGCTTGCCAACAGACCGACCGCCGCGCCGATACCCATACCGATCGGGCCTGCCATTGCACCCGCTGTCGCACCTGTCGCTGCGGCAGTACCTGCGCCGGCGGCAACACCGGTTGCCGTTCCTGCGGCGGCTGCGCCACCAGCGGCGGCGGCCGTGCCAGCTGCAGCGGTACCGGCGGCGGCTGTTCCTGCCGCTGCACCAGCGGCTCCTGCTCCGGCTGCTCCCGCAGCACCGGCCCCTGCTGCTGAACCTGCAGCAGCACCCGCGCCACCTCCCAGCAAAGAACTGCCCGATCCCATGGCCAGCCCCATCCCCGCGCCGGTACCCGTCATCTGCATCTTCATTTGCTTCTCAGCATCCTTCAGTTGCTGATTTGCAACTTCACGCTGCGTTTCACGCGAGGACGCTTCACCAAACCCCTGCAACGCCTGCTGACGCGTCTGGTTCGCGATATCTACTAATCCGTATCCCATTAGCTGCTACTCCCACCGCCGATGTTCATTTGTTGGCGGAGGCTGGCACTGCCCCCCGTCAGAATATTCATTTGCCGATCCGCTTCACCTTCTCGGATCCCATTTTTGGCCCCAGCAGTTGCCAACGCAGACCGGAGTCCCAGACTGTTGTCTCCTGCCGTTGGCGTTTGTGCCACCCCGTAACGCGCCATCTGATTCTGCTGGCCGACCTGCGCCGTGTTCAGCGTCTGCTGAGTATTGGCATCTGCGCGCGCCAGCTGGTCATTCATTAGCTGGCCACTGGTCGCAAGCCCCATGAGCTCTTTCTGTTTCGGATAAAACCGGCTCTGCCAATCCGCATACTGTTCCCGGATCAATCGGGCATAGGTATCTGCTGCCTGTCCCATACGTGCCCCCGTTAGTTAAAGGTCGATTTGCCGAACGGCGTGTTAGACACACCGTATTGCCCACCACTATTACCCCCACCAAATACACCGGTTGAACCGGCGTTTGACGCTGGCGCCGCGGCATCCTGTAATCCATAGGTACGCACGGCGGCACCACCCAATGCACCAGCCAACCCCGCAGTCGCTTGTCGGTTGCTCATCGACCGCTGCGCATCGGACTGCGCCTTTTGCATGCTGGTGTTTGCAATGCTATTGAACCCAGACAAAGCATCAGCTTTCTGGCCAGCACCCATCGCAACGACATCCTGCAGGCCACCAACATACTTATCGGCCTGCGTACTCTGCGCGCGGTTAGTCGTGTCGATCTGTCCGGCGACCTGATCGGAGGTAATGTTGTCGAGAGTCCCCTGGAATTTACCGCTGCTCGGATCTACGCCACTGGCCGCCAACTGCGTGGCGGTATCCTGCCGCGCCTTACCGAACTCAGCCTGGTAGCCAAGATTGGTATCATTGGCAATGTCGGCATACTTCTGCTCGTTGTTCAGCGCATCGACCTTATCCATAAACAAATTTTCATAGGGTTGAAGCTCGTTCTGGTAGAGATCCCATTGCTGCGAAGCCACCTGTGCCGCCGCCTTTTCGTTCTCAGTTTCTTTTACTTCGTTACTGCCGCCTTTGCCCATACCACCCTCACACCGGGATCCGGAATTTCATTAATCCATCTTCATCAGGCAGGCGAACAAAGCCAAGCCGCCTGGCTACCCTGATGAACCCTTTCCTGTCTGTGTAAAACTCAGCCCACCTACCGCCGATCATTCGTGTCAGTTCTTTAACTCGCGGGGTATACCGCAACAGCCCATCAGTGGCCGTGCTCACGCCGAGCCACACCACGATATACGGCACGCCGTCTTTCATCCGTGGACGCAAAACGATCCGGGCATCATCAGCACCAAAGCAAAACGCCTGCTTTTCACGGCAGGCGTCTTGGATTTCTGTTATCAGATTTTTATCGGCGCTTCGCCTGGCAAGGGCATTCACCTTTTCTTCAAGCGTCATCATTGCGGGCCGCTCGTAGCTATCTGGCGACCTGATTTATAGACAGCAATTACCGATTTCGCTCTTACCTCAGGACTGCCCGTGCTCCCGCCGCCGCTGATAACAGGCGTGGTAATACCTACAGAGCTTGTTCGATTCTCTCCAATATTGATAATCAGTTGCTGCTGATTATCACGGCCAACAGGAGGCAGTTTTATCCCCTGAAGGAGATAGCTAAGCGAACCATTTTCCCCGCTATTTCCCGTATCCTTATAAGCGATTTGGATATCATCATGCCCGGGGCTGCGCAAAATAACGGTGAAATATTGCCGGTCATAACAGCTAGCGTTAATCGTCACGTTGGTATCCATTACGCGCTCGAAATCCTCACCTGAGATATTCCAAATCACATGGTCGCCTGCCTGACTTGACCAGGTAAAGCCATACCAAACGCCTTGAATAATCGGTGGAATATATATCCCACCTGACTGCGCGTTATAGACGTCACCCACCAATTTATTGGCATAGATAGTGCCGCGGACATCGCAGTCTTCCAGTATCTGGCAGTTCCTGAATGTGGCGCGCTCGGCGTATACGTCGTAGAACCACCCACCATTGGCCGTCATGAAGTTCATGCTGGCATTGATGGCCGTCATGTTGCCGTTTTCATCGACCTTGAACCGGCCATTCTCAATCCGCGCTGATCGAAGCAACGGGGTGATCATCTCGATACCGGCAATAACGCGGTCAGCAATCAGGTTTTGCGCAGCATCCGGATCCGTTTTCGCAAATGTGCCGGCAGTATCATTGAACGGCCCCGGCACACCGTTAGCATTAACGTGGCGGATCCAGTAATAGGCGCCAGGCGTGCCGGTGTTTTGCGGGTCACTGAAGACACCGGCGGCTTCGGTACCCACGATAACCGCGTCAGCCAGATTGTCCTCACTGTTGCGGTAAACTTCCGTCAGCGAGTGTCCGCCGTACTTCGGCATATCCCACACCAGCGCGATAAACGAGAATGCACCATATGCCGTGAAGCCCGTTGGCTTTGTAGGGAACTGCGTCGGTTTGTTTGCTCCCGGCCCACCCCAGCCCGGTGGCGGCGTCCATCCGGGGGTCAATGACACCCCACCGTTACCCGAGCGCTTTGTCGTGAAGCCAAGCCGCTCCAAGTCCCTCACAGTGACAGCGCGATCAAGCCCATCACCGCGCTGGCCAGTCAGCGTTTGAATATTTTCTGCAACCGTCGGCAGATCAGTACCTGAGCGGAATTTTCCTTTGTTGCTCACGCGGGCATCTCCATCATAGATGTGGAAAGCGTGATCCGATCAACCTGGCCCCGCCCCCACGTTTCGATCATCCATCTGCGCCCTGATATCGGAGGCAACTTGAGCATACTTTCCCGCATAGTTCCTGGTGGCAAGGTGATCACCAACTTGCCATCGACAATTATATTGATGCCGACAAAGAAGAGCTGATCGCTCATCACACGCAAGCATGAAAAAGAGGTGTCATAAGGGGCAAGGAATGGCTTCGACCGCCAGCGCATGCCAACTGACATGTCCCCACCCTGCAGGGTATAGAGCTGGGTGCCTTTAACGATGTAAAGCGTGTCACTCTTCTCATCGTTAAAGCCAGCACCGAACGAAGCCGTTATGTGCCGGATATCCATCATTTGGGGATTGAAGATAAAACCTGCGGTACCATCAGGCGTGTCGTATAACGCCAGATATTCATTCTCAACCCGCCAGGCTCGGATCGATGTCGGGTTAAACATCTTCCGCCACTGTTTTTGCTCCACGATTTTCTCAGTGGCCACCAGCGCATTCCCCGAGGCATCCACGGTAACAATGCCGTTGGGCGATGCGTAAATTGCAAACCCATCCATCGCCACCATTGAACGGCGTGACACGCAAGCCAGTGTGATATTTGGCTCGGTGCTACTGATGTTTGACGGTGTGATGCCACTGAATAAATACGGGTCGCCTTCAGTGCCGACCACCAGTGAAGTACCGACCGGCGCGATGGCGACAATCTTGTTCATGGTTGTTTGCCGGTTAGTCGGCTTCCAGGCATATGGCAGATAAGCTTCCGAGAACATGACCTCGTTGCCCTTGAACCCCGCACAAATACCGTTTTTCATGGCACATAAGCCGATCATGCCTTCCGGTGGCATCATGTAGTCGTAGGTTTCCAGCGTTGCACTCAGTTCTGCACCAGACAATGAATCATCAAAGGAACCAATGGCGATCCTCAGTTCAACCACCAACAAAAAGTCTGCGGTGCTATCGCTGGTTGCTGAGCGATAAATGCGGCGCCGCGTGATGTTGCTGTTTTGGGTGCCCGGCGGCTGGAGCTGCAATGCGACCGTACTACCCGGGTAAACAATAGTGATCTCTGCTGACGCGGGCCCCGGCGGCCCTTCTTCGCCGTATTCGGTTACATAGGTTTCGACATAGAACCGACTTTCGTCGTCCGTCGGATCGTCTTCGCCTGGATCTGCTGGCGGCGTTACTCCACCAATAGCGATTGCATGCTCTGGAGCAGGAATACCCAGACGAAAATAAGCTGCGGGATAATTACCCTGTCCTTGCGTCGCTATACGGTTGCTGGTCACCTTTGGATAAGTGCCGTCGGTAAAGTACACCCGGTCATAGTCGTCATTGGCAACCGGACTGCGGATCGCATCAACGATGCCGTTCCAGGCAAACCAGACATCATCGTGATAGTTGAAGATAGTGCCAGGCGTAATGCTGAATACCTTGGCTTGCTTGGCATCAGCGTTATTCGGAGTGATCACACCGTGACGGAAATGGCAGTTCTTGGCGATCGTCGCAGAGGATTGCGGCAACAGATGTGCGACCATGCGCGGCATCTCGCCGCCCATAGTTGTGATGTCGATATCAGGCATATGGAGGTCACAAATTGGAGGAATAAAAAAACCGACCCAGCGGTGAAGCATAGGTCGGCATCTTTAGGAAATTTATCGCAATTAATGTTCTTTATCAATCGAAAGAGAAAGATAGTTTTTATGAATAGCCGGGGTCTTCCCGGCTTCGTAAATTAAGATAGTAGTATCCCTACTGCCGGACACCAATTCAATCGTAGATAGTCACCAATCTGCTTAATCTCAGCATCACTGAGCACCTTGAAGTAAACAGCAACAAATGAAATTCGACGATTACCAGTCAGAATACCCGTGCGATGATGCCCACCTATTTTCAATGTTCGTGCCAGTGATGCCACACGCGTTCTATCTGCCATATCAACCGGATACGATGTTATCCCACCACTAATTGCATCAATTTTCTTAAACGCAGGTGCGTTTTGGAATACCCCTGCATATAACTGAAACTGAGTACCAACAGGATAAGAAACGTTTACGGATTTAATCGACAATTCGCTACCGTTCAATACGTTGGCATAAAGCGTTGTGTTGGAACCTGTATTGTTGGCACCAATGCTGTCACCAGATAGAATTGGTGGAGTTGCCCCATTGTCGCCATAGTTTGAGACATCAAGACCACCATCTGATGTGTTGTTATTTCCGATTGACGAAATTGCAATAACCGTCCAATCCTTTGGAGGGATCAACCTTGTATCATAGTGATTTGATAGGTTAGCCCACGAAAAAGTATCCGCCGCACTTGGTGATCCAACCAACGTTAAAGGTTTCGAAGGATCGGCATAATTTTTCAGCCTATCGGGACTGTTGCGGAGGAAATAACTACCCACCAACTGGTCAGTCACCGGAAGCTCAGGTGTAGCATTAATAAAGCTGCCTAATGGTGGAAAACCGTATTGTGATTGGGATGGCCCAATTAATTTAAGAATAGAAAACATATAACGTCCCCTTTTATAGCAGCTTGTCTTTGACAATATTAAATAAGAATTGCGCACCTGAAGCACTCATATGTAATGAGTCTTCCCACATTCCTAGATTGCTGCCAACAGCCCACTTTGGCATCATCGCATGAAGATCTATAAATTCGATGCCAGCTTGAACAGCAAATGTTCGTGCTGCGGTGACAAAATCTATCAACGGGGCGCTAACCTGATACCCATTGGTGTCTGCTGGTGCAACCAGTATGATTCCCACATCGGCATGTGCGGCCCTATAGGCATCAATGATCGAGGCTATCCCGTCGATATAATTTGCCGTGTTGCTATTTGCATTTCGGTAATCATTCGTCCCGAGAATAATCACGACTACATCCGGATCAAGGTCTATGGCGTATGGCTGAATATACGGACTGACCTGGTATGTATAGTGCAGGCCTCGCGCACCAGCATGCCCAACTTTCAATACCTCAACCCCTTTCTTTCTTGGGCTGTGTGGACGGAATGCATAGATGGCTACAACTGATATATTACCCGTGGTGTCTATATCAACTATATGCATACCGTCAGCAAGGCCAGAGATCGAGGTTTTTACCATCGCAGATGTTTCTCTAGTCGTCACAACGTTCCATGTTCCGCCATCAACACGATAACGAAATGTGCCTGAGTCACGGTGGTAGATGTCAATTTGAGAACCTTCTACGCTGCTTAGCGTAGCGGAGCATGTTGATAAACGAGTGTACATGCAATAACCATCAGGACTGCCGCCAAACGGTGGCGGCTTCGTTTCTGGGTTGCCAATAGCCCAGTTTACCCATCCTGCACTACGTGTAAGCCCCATTCCGTTCATGTACATATCCCGCTGCGGATTGTTCCCCGCGACGCTGGCCCAGCCATCCGAGGATTTGCCGTATTTGGCATACAGTGCATTCGCAAACTGTTGCGGTATTGTGCCGAAATCCGTCCAGCTATCACCTGTAAAAGCGATTTTTGCTGTGGCATTTCCGCCATTGTCCAACACAGCACATTTTGCCTTCCATCGATAGAGAGAAGCCCCGCTACTGAATGCTGGAAGAAATCTTTGCGTTAGCTGTGGACTAAACGCTCCTGCGCCTTCAAGCTGCAAGTCCATCGTGCATAGCTTGCCGTGGTCGAGCCACAACACAACCTCATTACCGACCATAATTAGAGGGATTTTTGAGGTGTCAGCAATTACATGATCCTCATTAATACTTACCGCTCTCGGCCCTAGACTACTAAGTAAGTTTTGCCCAAGAGCCAATGACTCTAGTTTTCCGTTTTTCAACCATAGAACCACATCATTATTAACAGTAAGCAGTGGTATTGCATTCTCATCTGCTAAGCTATTTTCTTCATTTGTCTGAACGATATTGTTCTTAAGGCTATCCATAATTTTCTCACCGACACCCAATGAGTCAATCTTTCCATTATTTAGCCAGAGAACAACATCCTCATTAATTGAAATTAGCGGAGTTGCGTTGGAGGCCAAGCGGCCATTAATTTCAGGTAACTTATTTATTACTCTTTCCAGTACATCTGCACCAACAGACTCAGATACCTCAATCGCTACCCCTTCATTATTGAGATAATATTTAAACCCTTTCCCAGCACCAAGACCAACCCTAAAAAACTTTCCTGACTCAGTACCAGCCAAGCCAGCAATGGTTCCATCAGCATCTGACTCTGTTATGTAATATGTATTCGCATCTGCTACGTTCTGCGCGATATCTGCGCTCACTTTTGCAGAGTCTCGTGCAGCTACAGCTTCATCTCTCGCTACCACAACAATATCTTTTGAAGAAGTTGTGATTGATACTGCTTCGTCAATTTTCCCAAAGCTTGTGAAAAGTATCCCAGTTTGAGCCTGAAAGTAACTCCAGTAGTCAGACGGGATTTCCGCCATCATTGCATCTTGCAAGATCAGGGCATTAATGGATTTGGGAACAGTCAAATCAGTAACGGTGATCATTCCCGAAAACCAATTATTCCCGTCCTTGGAAACAGAGACAGCATAGTTACCGTTGCTTAACGTAAACGAATACCGGCCTGCAGGGTCTGTCTGAATTGAAAGTGGAGTTCCGCCAAGAACGACAAGGCTTGTGGAAATGGAGGTAAGCACAATATCCGCATTACCAATAACGTGGCCTGCCGGTGACAGCAAAGTACCTTCAACGAGGATACTCATAGTTGGGTGCTCCCATTGTATTGTTCGCGCTTTCTATTACCTACCGCCATTTCAGCCTGAGTTTTAACACCCAACTGGTCATTAAATGCCTGGTAATGTTGTTGAGCTAACTGTGCGTTAGCACCGTTCTGGGAGTCTTTGGAGAAGCAGCGGTACAACATCCATTCAATTATCGGGTTGGTGTAGAGCTCATCCAATGAAACAGCTACCCCCTCATCAACCTGGCTAATGCTAATAGCCTCAGGGATCTGCGATACAACAGCATCCAACTGCACACCCGCCGTGGTACCTGGGAACACATAGAATGTTCTTGGCGTCTGCTCGTCGTAGCAATAACCCTCTATCGTTCCCGTGCTGAAATGCCAGTCAGGGAATTGCGTATCCAGCGCTTCGCGCGGCACCGGGCGAATCACGCGGCCGCCGGCCACCCGGGTGATGTCCAATAGCCGATTAGCTCCCACAGGCAATTGCTGCTTGGTGCCCTCTACACAAGTCAGAAGCTCTGAGCGTTCACCCGCGTCTGGACGAACAATAATCACGGCGCGGATCGCGTCGTTGTAATAATCAAGGAGCTCCGCCTTGGGCCAACGCATCCATGCGACATCCACGAGCTGCGTATTAACGCGCCCGATAATCTCGGCAACTTTTTGCATCAGTAGAACTCGTGCTTACGAACAGGGTTATAGAAGGAGGTGAACGGCGAGTTGTCCAGTGCGTCACGGAACGCGCGGCGATACCCCTCAACAAACTGAGCATTGAAAAATCCAGCACGTTGCGGATCCGACCACGGCTTCCCAGGCATCATGAACAGGTCGTTCAATGCGCCGGCGGCAATAACGTCCAGATAGTCGTCGGCGAGTGCCTCAGGAACATCCGTGACACTTCGACGCGGCTCAATAGCGAACAGGACTGCGACCTTTTCGAACGGACGAACAAACGCGATATGGTTTGCAGACATGACGTTAAAGTCGATCCCCGCCACAAGGACAGCGCCTGGCTCATCAGGCCGTCTCAGCTGCTCGGAGAGATCGATAACACGCAAGCGCTTAACGCATTTCACCAATGAGCTTTCGGTCAACGCATATGTCGTTCCCGGCGTTGCGTCGGCCAATATCAGCTCTTCACGACAGAACAGTGATTCACGACAAAACTCGATAGCAGACTCAAGCACCGACTGCCGCATCATGATCTCCAACGGCCCGCTGATATGACGGCGGATCGCTGGCAGAAATACGTCAAGCGCTGCCATTACTCGCTATCTCCGTTAGCCTGCTTAGCGTTAATTGCATCACGAACACGGATGCGGAAATCGCCAACCTTCTCTTGCGGATCTTGTTTCAGCTCCAGCTCTTCGGCTTCAACCAGCGTTGCCAATTGCACGGCGGTGAGCTTTGCGAGATCGACCTCATCATTGCCAATTTTCACGACAAAGCTGTTTTCTGCTGCCAATGCGGCTAAGCGCGCTTGCTCCAGGCGATCAGCTTCAGCCTGATCCGCTGCGGCGCCTGCATTTGCTTTCAGCACGCTTTCAAGAAAGTCCGCTTTTACGAATACTGTCGGGTAATCAAGCAAACGATGTGCAATAGCTGACTCGACATCAACAGGGGCAAAACGCGGGAACACCAGCCGGCTGCCAGTGATCGTGTCTCGCTTTTTGTCTTTTGGGCCAATATAGGCAACTGCGATAGTTTGGGTCATTGGAGTACTCCAATAAAAAAGGCCCGCACTTGGCGGGCCTCTGGATTTACGGGGATTGGCGAATCAGTAGCCGGTCGCTACATATTTAACATTGACCACCAGGCGGCCGGCGGCATCACCGCCAGAAAGCGTTGCGGTAATCTTCTCGCCACTGGCGACTGTGCTGTACGGCACAATGGGTACCACTTTCGCTACTGCTGCAGCATGACTGCCAGCGGCCACCAGCGTGGTGGTGCCGGACTTAATCGCCACCGTTACACCGGCACCCAAAGCGTCACTGACGATATCCAGTGAATAAATGCGCATTCCGATCGGCATTTCCAGTAGCTCTACAACATCACCAGACTTTGCTGCCGACAAAATGATCTGGCCTTCTGCAATAGATAGGTTGCCCTGCGGGCCCTGATATACAGCGTCTCGCATTGATGGCGCGATAATCGTTGCCATAGTTTTCTTCTCCACAAAAAAGCAGGCCGAAGCCTGCTAGTTGAATTAACGGCCCAGCGTGATCGCCGAGTCCACTACCATAATGCCGTGGTCGTTAACGCGACCGTCCTTCTGCTGGAAACGGATTTTCTTCAGGCCGTTAATCCAGCTCACAGAGATTTCAGCGCCATTGCCATGGTCAACCTTCTCCTCGTGATAACCGAAGTGCCCACCGGCTTCACCGGTACCGTAGGCATTACCCAGAGCCTGACCGCCCAGCAGCAGTGCGCGGTCAATGGTGGTACCGGCAGTTTTGTTGGAAACGCTGGCCACGTTGTCGTTGTTTGATACAGCGACGGTCGAGCCGGTGTTAAAGCGGATCGGCATACCGGAGTATTTGCGGATCAGGATATTGCGCCACATCGCGCACTCACCTTTAAACAACGGGTGATCGAAGCCTTTCGAACGGTTAACCGCACGCACCATCATTGCCTGCCAGTCTTTGCCAGTCGTCGAGGTGTACCAATCGTTCCACTGACGCGGAGTGACGTAGAGAACAAAGTACGGGTCTTCGTCCTTCAGTTCGTCCTTGGACATTTTGACTGGCTGCAGCGGGTGAGACATTTCGTCCAAGAACAACGCGATGTTATCGACAGTACCCAGACTGAACAGATCGGCGGCATCCAGCTGCTCGAATGACGTCGCGTCACCGGCATAGAAATGGCGGTCATACGTTGGTGGCATCACGTCGTTGATCATGATCTTGCCGAACTCGCCATGACCCGCCAGCGGAAGAATAGTGTCATCAGCGATGAAGTCTCCGCGAGCACCAGCCAGGTGGACGGTCGCACACTGATCCTGCAGGTCGTTGAAGTAGGTACCCAGCAAGACACGCGCCGTTTTGTTCAGGTTGTGCTTGAAACGCTGCTGCGACATCTTGCCGCCGGCATCCACCAGGTGACGCCCTTGGTTGATCTTCAGCGAGAAGTCGGCGAATCCGAGGTTTTCACCACGGCCAGCCAGCTTTTCATCACCCATGGTCGGGCGCTTGCTCAGCTTGTGGACGATCTGCATATCAACCTCATCACCTTTTTGCTTTTGCAGATCGGTAATGCGGACGACAGGCGCTGTAAAGCTGGTTTGCAGGGTGCCTTTCTTATCCGGGTTAACGGCCTTCGGCGCTTCCTGCTGTTCAGTCAGCACGTTCACGAATGAGCGGTTGCGGTTCGCTGCAGTAAACAGCGCAACCTGCTGGAGCTTATTCGCCTGGGCAGGGGTAATGGTGGTCATGGATAACTCCCAAAAGAAAAACCCGCACAAGGCGGGCTATAGATAAATGATATTGACCGTCAGGTCAGAGCGACTGCTCTAACAGCGCGTCGATTTGAGCTTCACTCATGCCAGAGAACATTGCTGTCAGTTGCTGATGATCAGCACCGGCGGCTTGCTCCAGCAGCGTGGGCTGATGCGTACTCGGTGAGCCAAGATCGGACGGTGAAGTCGGGATAGTTGCAGAAGCTTTAGCCGCGGCTAACTTGTCAACTGCCAGTTTTTGGATCTCTTCAACGGTAGGCTGCGCAACCTGAGCGGCGGCAGGAGTTTGAGGCGCCTCAACACTCTCGCCATAAGCCGCTTTGGTGCGCTTCACCACTTCGTTGAATCGCTCAGTTAATGGCTTGTCTTTCCATGCAGGGTCGGCTTGTAGCTTCTCATCGAGATGAACCGCCAGGCTAAATCGGTCTGGATCCGCAGACTGCCACCCTTCAAGTTCAGGGGTGGCCTTCAACGCATCAGTAACCGGATTGCCGGTTGATTCAACCGGTGCAGGCTGCGCATCCGGACTCGCCTTTTGCAGATAATCAATTTTCTGCACCAAGGTTTCGAACACGCCAGACAGATCCGGAAATTCATTTCGAATTTTAGCCAGTTGCTCGGGTGTGATTTGCGACTCTTCGGGTAATTTTGCCGGAGTTAAGCCAGCCTGATTAACCTGCTGCGTCAGTATCTGAAGCTGGCGTTTGGTCTGCTCCAGCTCATTGCTCGCCCGCTGCTGGCCCTCGGCATTACGACGGCTCTCTGCTCGCGCGGCCTCCAATACGGCATAGGGGATGACGTGCTTACCGTCCTGAGTTGCGATACCTTTCGGCTGATCTTCAGTTGCAGCATCACCTGCAGCGCTGGCTCCGGTCTGTTCAACAGTGACACCCGGCGGCGGTGTGACTTCTGTATCGCCCGTTTTAATCTGTTCAACAGCCGCAGCAACCTGCGTAACAGGCTTTTCAGTGCTGGCAGGAACAACTGCCGCATCTGAAATCTCTACATCACCCATGTTGTCCAGGAAAGCTTCGAGCTCTTCCAGAGTTTCATTACCCGTTAAATTCTCAATATCCACGTCCCTACTCCTGCATGTCTATTTGTCGGATAGATCCGAAATGGAAAGGCGTATCGCTGCCCGTGCGAATAAGCGCTCTGTTGCCAAAGTGCTTAGCGGCACAAACAAAAATGCCCGCACAAGGCGGGCAAATACTCAAAAAAAATCACAACAACACTGACCTTGACCGAGGGAAATAAAAAAGCCCCGCTTTTTAGGGCGAGGCTGTGTATCATTCGGGAATCTAGCGCATCTTTTTTATGCTTGCAATGAATTTTATCTGTACGTAGCTGATGACCGCTTGACCTCCACATCCCATAGCGAATTATGGTTAAGGAAAAGGTTTAAATCATAAGTGGAAAATTTATTCTTTGGCCCTATGTATATTTCTTTTATCGATTTAGTAGGAATAGTGTACTCGAAATGATTTGTCAAATATCCATTCGACACCCTGAATTTCAACTCATCTAGTTCATTATTTTCTGTATCCAAATCATCCGTTACATACCCGCCCCATTCAGCATAGGAGAATATTAACCTTTTTTCTTTTTCTTCAGTGAAGGCTGGGTTTTTTACAATGGCCGCTCTATCGACACAATATTTAGCAAAAGTATATGCGCTCCCCTTATAAAAATCATCAGGTGAAATATTATCATTAGCATATGTTATAAACTCATGATAAATGTCACCTTCACTAACATAGTCAATTTCTTTAATTGCCAAACTTTTTCTCGGGTCCATATTTGCTGAAAGTGAGTGTTCATTAATCCCTAAATCACCGTCCTCAATCCCGATTGAAATCCCCTCCCCATCTTGCGCGTAAGCTCGCCATTGACTGAGCGAGTCTCCATCTTTTGAAAAGCAACAAATGTATTTCGGTAGATTTATCTCATCATAGTTTTTTAGTGTCTGCATTACCCACTGTATCCCATATAACGATTTCAGCTCATAAACAGCATTCTGAAATGCATTCTTGACCCAAATTCCTTCAGATGAATCATTCATGTTGTTAGTTGATGAAAGCCAAATACATTTATTTTCAATGATATGTAAGAAAGTCTGGGGGGAACAATAGTGATAAATTAATGCCATAACAACCTCCTGTATGCTGCAAACATCATACAGGAATTGAGTCGATTTGGCCCTGGATGGTCTGCAGCATCTGGTCATTCAGGGCGTTGATCTCAGCAGATACGTTTTCCATCTGTTGCAATATTTGCCCTGTCTGCGCTTGGGTATGAGCATCATTGAAGCGCTGCCCATTGGCTAACGCATCGTCTCGCTTCGCCTGGGCAGCAATGCGTTGGCTTTCCGCTTCCAGTTTGGCTACCTTCCCGGCAATCTCTCGCATCGCCAGCTCTTGCTGTGCCTGCTGCATTTGCTGTTCCTGCTGGGCAGCTTGTTGTTCTTCAGGTGTCATTTCGTCAGGCGCCTTCGGAGTGCCAAGCGCGCTACGGATCCGCTCAATAAACTCCTGCTTGTTCGGCACATCCAACAGTTCTACCCACATATCCAGCACCGTAGCCTGAACCTGAGGCGGCAGCCCGGTGATCACCTGAGACATACGCTCCGCCAGTTGTGATTTATAAGCCGGCGTCTGCTGAATCGGTGCCAAGGCAATATGCGCCCGCAGGCGGGAAACATCATTATTCATCGGGCCTTGTTCTTCTTCAGCGTTCAGCATGACCTCTTTGCGACGGCGTTTATCATCGCGATTGATGACCACTTTGTAATTGCGCCGGCGGCTCAAGTCCTCCAATAAGTACGATAACAGCAGTTGACCAACCTGCTGACAGGCGAATTGGTAGTTGTCGTTGATTTCTGCCAGTGTCGTGGCACCTTGCTCCACCAGATTGCTGATAGCGATGCCGCTCGATGCGCTTGAGTCCTGCCCGAGGAAAGCGGAGTACACACCCATACCGTCCTGGATCAATTTCATCGACTCTTGCATAACTGTGAACTGCTGCTGAGCCACCTGGAAATCCTGCTGCACCGTCAGCGCTTCCGCTATGGTCTTTTTGTTCTTGCGATCCGGGTTAAGGTTAACCACGCCGTCAGGCCGTTCGAGCTCTTCCGCAAGTTGCTTATCCGTCATGTTAGTGGCGTCAGCATCTTTGATCACACGCTTGGCCTGCAACAACCAGGTGAGCTTAATACGACGGAAATTCACTTCATCCTGTGCCGGAATAGCACGGCAGGCTAGCCCATAGGGCGCCCCGGTTTTGTCTTTGCGGTAACCCCAGAATGGGATCAGCGGGAACATGCCCTGCGGCGCGGAGCATGGACGGTCGGTTATAAAGTGCGGCCCGACAAACCACGCTTCACGGATCCGACTGACGCGGGCCATCGTGACCGATACACGGCCAGTAGCCAGCGCCACAGCATGCATAACGTTGTTCTTGTCGTACTCGATAACACGCCCGTTGGATAGCTCCATCACCGGCATCTGTTGATAGGTTCGGTAATAGATAACCTGCAGCATGACTCGCTTGCGGTTTGAGGTGATCCACTCAGCCTGGTCACGGCTATATGAGTTATATTCCTCATAACCGTTAATCAGGTTGGACTCATCACCTTCCGCCAGATCGGTTTCAACAAAGCCTTTCCATTCACGTACAGAATAATCGATAACATCAGCATGCCCGGGGAATGAGCCTTTCACTTCATCGACATCAAGCCAACGCTTACGCATCAGCCAACGGCAATCACTCAGATCAGCTTCTCGGCTGAACCAATCCCAGAACACTTCATTGCGGTGCACGGTACCGGCTTTGTACTTATTGCCGAACGGATCGCTATTACGGCGCACTTCAACCCAGCTTAACCCTGCCTTGATCTGCTCAGCATAGGCGTCGGAACGTGCCTTGTTCAGATTGCTTAACCGGCAGGCATCGGAGTATTCAGCATTGACCGCCTCCGCCATCTGTTCCATCTCTTCGCTCGGGTCGTCGGCAATAACCATCAGATCAGTGCGCGTCTTGGCTTCCATGCCGAGCACACCGTCAATCGTCGGAGCGATCAGGTTGTGCATGGTTAATGGCTGGCCGCGTTCCTTAAGTTTAGAAACCACCTCCGGCGCTAACTGATCACCATCGTAATAGGCACAAGCCGTATTGGCTGTGGTTCTCCACTCAGGCTGTGAATCTATGTCAGCAGAGATATTCAGCAGTTGTTGCAGAGTAAAACGGTCGCGGTTGTCCGGCTGAGACTGCGTGTCCTCAGCGTCAATCATGGCTGTATTCATCAGTGAGACATCCAGTGTGTGGGTTTAGATCTGTCGATAGGTGTGACCTTCGGACGGGCTGGCATACGGGCACGCATCTCTTGGGCGATGGCATAGCTCATCACCTGGTCATCATAACAACCGGATTGCGCGCCCATGGCACCCTTGGGGTCATACACGTAGGTGTTCGCTTCGTTGACGGTGCCAATCCAGCGGATGCCGCTGACACCATTGCGTAATAGGGTCTTCAAGCCTTCGGTGATAACTGGCTTGCTTTGCTTGGTGGTTAGCCAGCCAAGCTTTGGTGTTTCGTCATCGTCTTCGCGATCGAGGTACTGCTCAGCGTAGATAGCGCGCAGCGGGTAGATATCACGAAGCTTTTGCAGCACCGCGTGACCGTGGTTGTTACGCTCTGGCCCGATGTAGGCGGTGTTGTACCATTTACCGACGTGTGCCAGCAGTTGCGCGAATAGCTCAGCATCGAGATAACCGAACCAATGCGCCACTTGCTCGCCGCTGCTTTTCTTGATGACGTCAAACGATGATCGGTCGCCATTTTCCAACCCTTCCGCGATATCAGCACCAATGGCATAGTCTTCTTCCGGATCTGGAAGCTCCCAGACCAGCAGATGATTCAACAGGGTGCGGACAAGCTCTTTCGCTTCCCCGCCGCGTAACCCCTGCGCTTTGGTCTTGATGCCGGTTACCGGATCCATGTCGTACACCAGTAATGGCGGTTTGCAATGGCCTTGCGCTTTCATCGTGCTGATAGCATCGAATACCCGGCGGCCAGAAGTCAGGAACGCTTCCAGCGGCGTGCTGGGGAACTCCTGCTTCATTTCGTCGCGCTGCTCGATTTCTTTGTTGATATACCACTGGCGCTGCTCGGCGCTGAGCGTGATCTGCATCGACAGCTCAACGCCTGCAAAATATTCCCTGTGGTATTTGCTGAGACGTAGGCCGGCAGCTGGTACCTGCGCCACATACTTCGGATCCTGCCACCAGGCAAAGAAATGAAACTTCCAATCCTGCGTAGTCAGCTCGATACCAGACTGCCCCAGCTCCATTGAGCGCGTGCTCATCTCATGGAAATCACCGCCGACACCCTCCGCCGTGCTTTCTATGAAGGCGATACAACCATCATGTATGGCGTTAAGCGTACCAGTTCGCACCTCTTTGGCTTTGGCTGGGTACTTGGCGCAGATCTTCCCATGCTCGGAAATGTGCAGGCGCTGGACGGTACCCGAACGGAATGAGGTTGCCACCTGAATGCTCGAGCCGTGGGCAAACAGAATGTAGCCACCGTTTGCCCCGCTGCGTCGCTCTGTAATTTTAAAGTCGGCTCTCAGCCACCCAGGCAGGTTGTCGAAAGGTATCGCTATCTTGGTACGGAATATTTCACCGGCTGCTGATTTGTCCTGGGCGATAATCCCGCACTTCAGGTTCTTGTTGAACAGCGCCTGATCCAGCAGGTAAATGTCGATTGCCGTTGAGAAGCCGAGCTGTCGCGCCTTCAAGATGATGTTGCGGTAATGCATCGATTCGAACAACGCACGCTGCGCCGGCCGTAAACGGAACGTGACCAGCTCACCCTTTTCATTCTCGATCTTGTAGAGGTTGTTTAACCGCCACCATGGATTTGAGAGCTTGGTTACGATAAACAGACGCTGCTGTGCGTCTGTCATTCCACTCATCTCGTCATCAACGTTTGCCGAGTCGTAGTGTGGCGCCGTCATTTGGACATCAACCCGTTATCGGTCATGCCCTGAATATCAGAGACGATGCCAGACAGTGGCGTAGTGACGTCTTTGCTTTCTGCAGTGAGCTTCTGCGTTTCAGCCTTCAGCTTGGCTGTAGCCGCGATAATTCGCAGCGTGTCTTCACTTAGCCGCGGGACATTAACGGAGTTCAGTTGCAGGCTGCTGAGCGTGCGCTCTATGGACTCAATACGCCCAATATTTCTGTCGAGCCCCTGCTCAGCCTTGAGAAATTTGTCGTAAAGCTCAATGCGGGTTTCTACACTATCAGCCTTCTGCAAATCCTCCATGATCTGCTTCATCGTCTTGGTGACTGACAACGCACGAGCGCGGGTGAATATCAGCTCGTCATGCAGGTCAGAGTCAGCGACGGCATCGAACAACTCGTCAGCATCCAGATACTTTGAATAGGCCGAATGCTTTCTGGCGGTCTGATTACGCGGAACAAATGCATTCGAAGGGACGCCGGTATTGCCTGCGTTGCCTTGAGTAAATCGGCCCTTGCCGTCTCTTCCGTGCGGTTTCGCGTCAGGATCCGGAGCTGTATCAGTCTCTTCATTTGCGTCTGCTGATACATGTTCATCGTCATCTACTGAATCATCATCACATGCGCAGTTTTGCGCATTCTCATTGCGCTGCGCACTGTGCGCATTATTGCGCTGTTTGTTTTGCGCAGATTGCGCAGCACGAGGTTTGATGTAGCGACGAGCAGACTGATAGTTCAACCCACGGTTCTCACACCACTGCTGAGCTGTTATCCCTGTAGCTGCATTGTCCCTGAGGAACTCAGCCTGCAGCGCTTTCCAGTCATGCTTTGCCATGTGATGTGTTTACTGCTCTCTTCCATTGACCATTAGACAGCCCACCCTGGTGGATGAACTGTGTGATGGCTTATGCAACGGGCTGTGCTGAGTTGGTGTAAGTGGCTACTGTCTTGCCAGCCGCATTCGTTACATAGACGTCGTCCCCGGGCAACAGGTGATACTTCTCATCGCCGACGCTACCAATCACTGAAAGGGTTTTGCTTTCCCCATTCCATAGGACTTCGTTGCCGCCAATTAACCGCTCTTGCTTGGTGGCATACTTCAACTTGATGGTGAACATGCTGTGTCTCCTGCTTCTGATAGAAAAAAGCCCCGGTTACTTCCGAGTCTCAGTTGGTTATTGGTGTGGCAGACTGCGGATCCCAGTGCGGTCGTTGTTCGCCCTATCCAGTAAGGTAAGCAACGGATCAATCCAGAGAACCGCCTGGCGATATGTCAATCGGCCGGCGGCAGCGGAATTAGTAACGGCTCCGTCAGATTTGCCGGTATCACGCATTGCGTCGGCACGTAGACCGTTCGTGTACGCGTACAGCCGCTGAGCAGTAACGTCAGGGATAAAGCGATCAGCGCATTCCTCAGTTTTAAGGTCGTTGCGGGTCTCATTTTGCCGTTCCTCGCTCTTGGCAGAGATGGTGACGTTGTACTTACCGGCGGCGGCTGATATCTCATTAGCGCGCTGGAACTGGAATGCTTGCTGGGCATTCGTTGCGGTGGCCACATCCAGATCGCTTCTCGCCTGGCTTAGCTCCCCATCCTTCGCAACGGATACACCGTAGAAGTGGAATGCCGTCCAGCCGAACGCAATGATCACCGACAGCAGGACACCGGCAATGGTCAGCAGAATTTTGTTGGTCATCTCGGGATCCGGGCTTAAAGCCGTTTGGTATGGAAAATGTGCAGGCAACAACAACCAACGCAATTGTAGATTTCGCGTAGCGTTACCGATGCGGGGGTATTCATATAGATATCGGCCAGAATTGGCCTGTTTTCAGTGAGCTAGGCAGAGTGCCTTCTCTTTGTCACGTCTAGTAACCAGTCCCTGCAGAACCGTTTTCCCGGCATAAATCCAACGCGGTAACTGTTCGCAGGCTTCGGCATTTTTGCCGGCCAGCAGGTTACGGTACATGGTGGAGCTGGTGAACTGGCCACAGCCTACGTTAAAAATAAAACTCCCGACTCCATCGAATACACCCTGGGGGAGTTGCTTCCCCAGCTTGCGTTCGACATTCACCTCGATGCAGTTCTGTGCATCCAGTTGGTCTTCGGCAAACCACGTAGCGATCTGCTGATCACTCGCCTTGCTGACAACAGCAACACCTTTCCCGGTATGGCCGATTCCCTGCGTGATGATTTTGGCGGGGCAAAGATACGGATCCCGACGACAACTCTCCGCATTCCCCATGACCTCCATCGCCGCTTTTGAGAATCGGAGGGGGTTGCCATTGGCCGATGTGATGTCCCCTGCCTGATTCAGTACCAGACCGATAATTACCGACACAGAACAAACGACGGCGGCAACCTTCTTTTTAATCGTCATTTAGCACGCCCCGGATTAATAATCGTGGCACCGGCACGGGAAGCCCGTTCTATGGCTCGCGTCTGGCGATTCTGGAAGTACAGGTTTGCGGCAAACGTCGCGATACCAATAATGATACCGATGACTATCGCCCAATCGTTCAGAGTGAGATCGTTAAGTAATTTGCCCACCTTACCCACCAGCACAAGAAACCCCGAAGAGAGGTAGGCCGCGAGGCTTGCTTTCTCCTGCATTTTCATACTCCACCTCCCCTGCTTGGGGGAATAAAAAAGCCTGCTGGGCGAACCATGCAGGCTTAGGACTGACCAATAAAAAAGCCGAAGTAGCTTTAAGCATACTCCGGCATCTTTCGGAAATTTAGCGCGTTTCGATAACTAGGTCAATCCATTGATTTCGCAAATATCATAATGCAACTTTGTTTTCATTGAGTTTTATATGTTCTATCACTTCATAGAAAAATGGTTTGTTTTTTGCTTCGAACTCACCGCTTTTTACACACTTAAAAATGTTTTCATTCCCGGGTGAATCGGTCAATAAATGCGGGTACTTCAAGCCAAACCATCGAAAAAAAACAGCACACTCTGTGCTCCATTCTTTCCTAAAAGAACCGTACATAAAAATCGCATCCAAAATTACCATATCATTGGTACTTGGTTTGAAGTCATGACTTGCTTCTGGGTCACGATCCGCATGCTTGAGGAAGTTTCTTGTCTCAGCTATTGCTGAATTCCATTTTTTCCTATATTCAGGATGTATACGTTCTAGATCTCTAATAAATCCCTTTTCTCCAATCTTTTTACCAATATCAAACAAGACTTGAGAAGCTGCCTCAGCTAGGGTTCTAACCGATACAGGATCCTCCTCAAGAAAAAACATTTTTATTGCTTGATGTAGCTGGCGCTCTGCCACATCAAATTTTGATAATGTTATTACATCCTCATTATCACTACTTTTCATCTTGCATCCCTTTCTTCTGCGATCCGCTCTGATAGCAGCAGAGCAACATCGGACTCTTCGATATACAACCAATTCATGCACTGCTTCACCAGATCCGCGTACTTACTTGCCCAGTCACCAGGCTCTACCATAGCCCCTATGATGCGCATCGACTTTCGCAAATGTTCCATATTGGCTGGAATTTTCCCCTTACCACCACACTCTTCGCACTCTACCGGGTGCGGCCTAACAGTGCGGCCAGTACCTGAGCAGCGTGGGCAAATATTGGTTGTGCCTGCGTGGCGTTCAGACCAGGCGCGCAATGCTGCACGTTCCCGTTCAATCCGCGTGTTTATCTCGGCAATTTCGAACCCAGCCTCGTGGTATTCAATATCGCTGATCTGCGCCTGGCTGCGCTGTTTTTCCAAAACCTTTATCTCGGCTTGCAACGCCTCAATATTCTTGCGAGTTTGAGCCGTTCGCGGGCCATATCTGCGGAATAATGACGCGAGGTGTGATACCTGTGCCGGCAGGTTACGATCGAGCACGATATTGAGGGCTAACTGGCATGCTGCAACCGCGCGCTCAGGATGCTGGCGCTGATGCACCCATTCATTTATCGCTGCGCGGAGCCGCTGCTCTGCCTTGAAGTCGCTGCGGTACTTCGTCATCAGCAGATCGAGACCGACTGAATACTGGTGCTGAGCGGCGGCGAATGCTCCGAGAATTTGCTCCCTGGTCAGGGAAGCTCGCCCGCGGCCTACATTCATTGACTCCGCGCTTACGCAGCGCGGATCGTGCATTTTTATGAGTTGTTCTATTGCGTTGGTCATTGGTCAGTCCTGTGAGTTAGTCACAGAGCGATTGTAATCATCATCTGATAAAGAGCAACATTAATCGTTTTGTAGATTTATCACACAGTTATTAAATATTTTTTTTTATAAATTCAACGGGTCTATTTTCATACATTTCGAAAGTTAACCCCTTACACATACCTTCCAACCCTGGATACACCGTATGATGGTTTATCCCAAGTTTGTTTAGTCCCTTCAATATACTTTTCTTTGCTTCACCATTGACCACAAAGTGGAATAGTGACTCTTTCATTTCTAGATTTTTATCCAACGGGACAAATGTATTAAATCGTTTAGAAAATCTATGAGCTGAAAAATAACCAGACTGAGCAGAAATTCTAGGGTTATTATGTCTCGGAGATAGAATCTTCGTTTCTTTTATTTTAAATGGACTCGCTGACATATCCATCATATGCTTCGATGCTGATAACATGTAAACATAGCTATCTTCAATATTCTTGAAATCCTCACATGCAAACCAAAGGGCCACTAAAGGGTTACTAGTCCAGTCTAACAATCTTGTTTTCATACCATGATGCTGAGCTAACACCATTAGCTCCCAATCAGTTTCATGCCCATTCAAATATGCCCCGCCCACCCTCCGAAGCTCATCCAGCATACACATTTCTATTTCTGTAGTGTCGAATGAATGGTCATTTCTAGCTATGCTCGGCAATAAATTCCCTTTTATATTCTGACCCCGAAATAAAACAAGCTTATCAAAATAATCAAATTTATCTACTAACCTCAAAAAATCAGCCAAGTAATCAATCCTGAACTCACTTTCCATCATTCACCTCCCGTCATTCAATATGGTATCACTATATTGTTTCCTATTATAACTCCAAGAAAACAATTATTTTACACCCGACCTTCTTCATTCTTAATAGCCATTTCTCTTGTTCTTTTGTCGTTATCCCATCAACCGATTTCATCTCAATCAACAACCTCGCGTAGCCCCCTCGCGGTAGCGCCAGAAACAAGTCAGGCACCCCAGCCATAGCCCCAGCCGTTTTGCATCTCTTGCGGCCTTCAGCCCATGCTTCCTCTCATTTGGGGATATGGTTTAGGTAATCCCCGATCCAAATGCCAGCGATAACCGTTTTATCCGCCCATTCAACCAGCGCAGCCTGCTTTTCCAGTTCAGGCTGCAGTCGGACTTTCTTGACCTTTTCCCCGCTCACCTCAAGCTTTGTCTTTGTGTCAACCGCCGATATGGCATCAATTTTGTTAAGTATCACCTCTACTTTTAGCTATAACCTTTCCTGCTAAATTTGCGATAGCTTCAACTCCATCCAAAGCACCAGGAATATTTCCACCTTGTGTCTGTATTGTACTAAAAATCAATGAGTCAAACTTATCTAAAGCTGTATCATTTAACTCACCACTTTCGTTTTTCAAACGTTTTCTGTAGTCCATGTATGACTCTATGAATTGGCACAACGAACCTCTTAAGTTTATTTGCACCAGTTGTGTTTTAATAGAGTTAACTTCCGAGTAATAAACCCTTGCGTAATATAACAATATACCTTCCAGCGCTGCGAAAGGGGCTAAAAATGATAGCCATGTTATTACCTTGTCAGAATTAAACATAGCGGATAATTGTGAATGAAAAACTATTGCTACAAGAGGGATGAGAATTGCCAGTCGCATAAAAATATGGTAGTTTCTTTCAATACCTTTTATTTCCGCCTCCTTGCTTTCCTTTATCTTTTTAAAACCATCATACAGACCTACAAAATTATATTCAGAATGATATTTTAACAATGAATTTTTAATTTCATCTATGCCCTCTTTGCTTTTTTTGATTTCTCCTAGGGATAGTTCCAACTCTTCTTTTTCTCGTTTTGCCTCGCTAGTAATCTCCCTTGAAAAATCACCAAGCTCACCGAGACGCTTACTTACTTCTTGCTCCAGTGTACTTGTTGCCTTGCCTAAACTAAAGGATATCTCCTCCTTAGCCTTAACTTTTTCATCTTCTATATTCTTCACCAATACGACCGCATCTTTAAAACCCGTCGTATTGATTGCATATCTAACTAGCTGCAGAGGAAGGATATCTCTGATCCATGCCAAATGATCAATATTTGTTTCTTTCTGCAAAGTGCTTAGATATTCACTTTGTAAATATGCAGGTTCATTTAATAATGTAGGTTCCCAGAATTCAATTTCAGTTAAAACTCTTAATAATGACGTCAATGCTTGGGCAGGGTTGTTTTCAACACCCAAACCATCAGGGATTATCCTATTATTTAAGTGACTGAGATTGTATGCCGTTAACTCATCTATACTTTCGCTTCTCGATAGGTATATTTTATAGAAATCATGCCAAGAGAAATATAAACCCCAGTCTATTAAATCCTTTAGCTCCCCTCCTTTAGGACACTGCCCTCTACCTAGATACATGCCACTTTCCTCAACAGCAAGAGCATTTACTTTAATGTATCGGTTGATATAAGCATCACAACTATTTAACTTATCTTGTAATTCCGTTGATTCGAAAGACGCCATTCTCCACCACGCTAGTATGTTATTTAGATAATTCGCATTGAAATTAATTCAAGACGAAATAATATTTTATAAGTATCATGTAATGCTGATAACATTATCGCCTCCTTCTCTTGCTTATACCAGTCATATACTACACGTCCATCTATTACATCATGGCAACTGGAACACCCAAACACAGCCCAGTAATCATCGCTCTTGTATCCCATCCCGTGTGTGCTGCTGGGAAGATGGCATAGAACCGTTGTCTCCGGGTTCCCGTTGCAAATTCCAGGAATCTGCAGCGTACAGCATTGCCCCCGCGCCGAATCGCGCAGGGCCTTACTCCTAAATGCTGGTGACTTTCGCACTCAATACTCCATCAACCGATTAACAGCCTGCTCCATCTCATACTCATCTGCAAAGTGCTGTTGCAACGTCTCGTTCCAAATTACGCCAGCGACACCGCTATAAACCTTGTCGAATTTTTCCTGGCTCATATTGACGAAGGCAATGCTCCAGCGCTGTTTCAACGTTCCTCCGTCCGGGTTAGCGGCCAGATCATAGAAACCGGCCTTCACCATGACGTGATTGAGATATGCCTCAGTCGTTTTCACAGCTTCGGCGTCAAAACGCCGCTGGCGCTGCGCGGCAACACGTTGCAGCACACTGTCGGCGATTAGCTTTGTGATGTTGTCATACAGCAGCGGGTCGCCAGCCTGTGCCGCCAGCGTCTTCGCTACCTCATGTGCAATCCACTTTTCCGGATCGCTAACGAACGTCCAATCTGGCTCCCAATACGAAAAGCCCAACTCCAGCAGCTTCCAGAATTTGCGGTGGTGCTTTAGGTTTCGGCGGTCGCCGATCGGTCGCATGGCGATAGGAGTGCCCGTCGGCACCCCTTTCATCGTGTCCCTGTCGTGGTCGGTCGCGTATTTGATGCCGCCACCAGGTAGCAGAACACCCAACGCCTCCGTCTTGTGCTTTCTCGGTGACTTAGTTCGCGGGGCGGCTGTCATATAATCACCGCCTGTTTGGCTGAGTGCGCAATGCGTGCGGCCGCTGTAGTGAGATGATCTGGATCCAGCTCAATCCCGATAAAATTGTATCCTTCAAGCAAGGCAGCCTTGCCTGTAGAACCTGACCCCATAAATGGATCAAGAACAACACCAGCCGCGGGAGTAACCAACCGGCAGAGATATCGCATCAGTTCAACTGGCTTCACCGTAGGATGATTATTCCTGGCGCCACCAGTACGGCCGGCACCGGCTCGAGGATCGTTTATACCAACGCTTCCCTCTTTTCTGCCACCAGTCATATCGCTTGCTGAATATGGAATAAAACGATCCATACCTTCATCCCGCTCTGATTTGCTAACTTTTGCGCAGTAGAAAAAACGGGCTGCATTGCCTTGGTCACCATGGAAGCAGCCCGCAACCCGATCAATCATGCCTCCAAACTTTACGGGGCCGCTGAAACCATTTGTCGTAGGTTCGGTTCCCTTTACAGGCGCACGCGCACCCGCATTTTGTGGAAACTCTGCAATCACCTCTTCACTACCATCGTGCATGATGTTGGCTGGCCAGCGTCCCAACTGATCAGGCTGCCATTCAACTTCATTAGGAGCCTTGCCGTCACGAACATGAGAAAGTAAGCCGCCAGTGCCACCAGTTAATGCCTCGTGAGTAGGGACGCGGCATTGATCGATATTTAACGCGCCGGTACCAAACGCAATTACATTGCCTTCAACGGTTCCAAGTAGGGGTTTACGTGCCATAACGATCGGCTCATGCGCAGGCTTCAATGCTGTCCCCTTCCCTTGATGCTCTCCGGTAAGGTTTTTAGACTTGGGGAACCCACTGCCATAAATCCACATCAGTTGATCGCGCACCTCAAAGCCAGCGTCCTCGATGTTCACTACCAAACGGTGATAAGTACGCGCGCCCCCAAATGCTAATAAGTGTCCGCCGGGCTTCAACACACGCAAACACTCTGCCCACTGTTCAACGGTAGGAACCTGGTAATCCCATTTGTGGCCCATAAAACTTAATCCATATGGTGGATCCGTCACAATTGCATCCACAGAGTTTTCAGCCAAGAGGTGCAAAGCCACCTCACACCGTCCTTGTAAAAGTTGGTACGTCATAACCGCACCTCCGAATGTGAAGGCACGAGGCGATAGAACCAGGTAGTTTTTCCCGATTCGTCGTTACGGACTTTGCTTACCTGCTTCACTAAACTATGCAGAATCGGTGAGATTTCACGTAGGCGTGCGCTGATCGCCGTCTGGGTATCGCCCTCATCGGGGAACATCTGCGCCAGCAGGTTTTCCAGATCACGCAGTGAATGCCAATCAGCCCCGCTGGCGGCGGCGATCACCCGGTTCATCTGAGTGTTTGCTTCATCGAACCGGCCCGACATACGCAGCTTGCGGATCTCAGCGTTGATGCAGCTACGCTCTTTTTCCGAGGCTTGGGGTTTATGCATCATTGCGTAGCCCCTGTGATCAGTACTGAACGTGAACCATCAACGCCTGGCTTCGACAACACACCACAAGCTTCCATCTGCTCTATCAGCCGCGCAGCGCGGTTATAGCCGATGCGGAATTGACGCTGCAGACCTGAAATCGAAGCGTTGCCCTTGGACTGAACAAACTGGACTGCTTCGGGATAGCGCTCATCACTCAGATTTTCGTTATCTTCGGCAGCCGTTGAACCGTTGCTATCTGTTGAGCTGCTCGCTTCCCCGCCGAGCGCCGCGATCAAATTGGTAATCAACGCCGACAGTTCGCCGGTCAGCAGAATGAAATCTGCGTCAAAACGCTGAGCGTAATCCTCCCTATCGATATCATCGTTCTGCTCCAGCAACACATCGCTGAATTTCAGTTTCTTCAGCGTGCCGTCGTCGCTCAGCACGAAGTCGATCCGATCCTGCCAGCTCAGCGCCAACTTCGTGACCAACTTACCGGCCTGCAGGTTTGACGCGATTTCGTCACCAACCAAATCCTGCTTCTTGCAACGGATAATCCCGCCCTCTTCAAGCACCGCTTTCAGCTCGGCTTCATCCTGCAGAGTGAATCCCGCCGGCGGCTGACCGGAGCGTACCCATTCGGTCACGGTCAGCTCGATCGGGCTTTCCATGGTCAGCGGCACTACCGGCAATGAGCCCAGGCTCTTGCGCAGCAGCGCCAGCGCATCTTCGGCCCGTTTGGCACTGGCAGCGTCAACGACGATTAACCCAGCCCCTTCGTTAATCCAGATCTGTGTTTTATGGTGTTTGCTGAAAGCGCGCGGCAGCAGGCTATGCAGCACTTCGTCTTTGAGCGCGTCTTTCTCTGACTTTTTCAGTTTCCGATGCTGTTCGGCTTCAAGTTTGGCGACTTTCTCGTTCAGCTCGGTTTGTATAACTTCACGCGGTAGCAGTTTCTCTTCGCGTTGTACCACCAGCAGACGCTGGCCGTTGGCGGTGTGAACAAGTGCATCGCCAATCGGCGCTACCCATCCAGTTTTAGCCATGTCCTGGCTGCCGCATGGCGTGAAGGCAAAAGCAGCCAGTTGCTCTTCCATGCCGCTCAGATCCACACCTCGGGACAAGCGGTAAATCAGTGCGTTTTTGATGCTAATGGTCATTGGTCAGTCCTTACTTGTTTTTGCTTGGGCCACCTTCAGTCGGATTGACTGAAGTAGTGCCATGCCTTTTTTCTCTGTTTCGGGGGTGGTCAATCCCCGTTCTTTTCCAACACCTATCGGTATTTCGGTGTGCCCCAGCCTGATGACTGGCTCTGGTATTCGCTCCCCTTCCTGCAGTCTTTTTTCCCATTGCCTGAGCAGCTTCTCTGCCACCTTTCGCAACTCTGCGACGCCGTGGTTGTACTGCAGCATGGCTTTGCGCAAATCGGTGACAATCCAGTACAGGATCGGCGCTTTCCATCGGAACTCTTCAGGGCAAGCGAATCCACCCCGCCTGGCGCTGTACCTGTCAAACTCCTCCATCACGACATCCACTGTTGGCAGTCTGGCGTCGATCAGCTTTTTCGCCATTGCCAACCAATCCGGTGGTGCCGGAAACGGATAAAACTTGCGTCCCGGTGCCGTCCTGATGGCGTAGTTCAGTTGTTCCGGGTTAATTGCTTCCTGCAGAAGAACCCGCGTCAACTCCGAACCAAACGCCTCCATGAGCGTCGTCGTGTTCATTCGGCTGACCCATGCTGGCCAGTGGATCGGATACATGGGCAAAATCACCGTCAAGACAATCCCCTGTATCGCTTCCCGTTCCGCCGCCGTAGCCGTATTTTTCTTGTACGGCCTGTATTGCGGCGAGTCCCTGCTTGAAGCTATCTGCTGCATTGCCGCCGCCGTTACCGGCTTCGGCCCGTTGCGGTCGCTCATAGCGCTGCCCTCGCAATTGCTCGTGTTTTAGTGAACTGATGAATTTTTGCTGCCACTGAGAGTGGTAATAAACCCGGCCCGTTGGATTCCAGTAGATACGGAATTCGTTCAGCAGCTCAGGAGTGAAATCAGCCTTGGTTAAGCCGGATAGAAATGCGATCTGCTTAAAGTCGTCACCAGGTACCCAATCGAGCGACATCGGGAACATACCGAATTGCGGTGCAGGTTGTGGCGCCGGTGGGCGGTTGTTCAAAATGGCATTCAGGTGTGGGTTTGTCGGTGGTTTATCACCGGCTGAATTTTGAGCGTCGCCTAAAAGAGAGAGATCAGTATTTACTACAGATCCGTCTTTACTAATGCCCTGAATTTCAGGATACGGATTTTCAGGATACGGTGGTTCGTCCGTTTCCTGATTTTCAGGATTCGGAGCCAAGCCTTGCGGCGCCTGGGGCTCATCCACTTCCTGAATTTCAGGATGCGGTTGCGGCGTGTCGAAGACGAAATAGTCGAAACCGTCGGTCACTCCCTTGGAGTCGCGCAGTTGGAAGCGGTGAATAAAACCGACCTGGATCAGTTCGTTCAGCAGCTTGTAAACAGCATCACGGCCGCAGCCGCGAACGCCCTTCTTCTCCTGCCACAGATGAGACGGATTGACTGACCAGCCATCAGGCTTGGACAGCAAATAGTGCAGCATTCCTTCAGCCGCCCAGCTCAGCGTTTTGTTGCCGATAGCCGCATTGTCGATCATGGTGAATCCACGCTGGCGGTTGGTTCTTACGATAGCCATTACTCAGACCTCGAAGCAGAGGCCCCATGTTTGTCACTTTCCCGCGAGTAGTACGCCTGCGTTACCCCTGACAGAGTCCCTGTAATAGCCAAACGCCGGGCTTCATGCCCAGCGATACCCAGCTTCTTACCAATGAGGCTGGATATCAGTTCTACGGACTGCGTGGTTGATTGCTGGCTCATAGTGGCAGCTCCTTTGTTGTTGGAAGTGGCGGAAGCCATTCAGGAACCGGCAGGCCGGCGGCCTTCAGTTCGTTGTGGACGTGAACCAACATCTCGGGAGCTTCGGCGAACATGGCCAGGAAGCCCCGGATCGCGGCAACGTTGGTTTCAACTGCGGGATTGGACGCCATAGCATCTGCTGCGCTTTTGATCGTCACTGCTTCGCTCTCAGTCCATCGCGTTTTGATCTGATCTTCGCGAACAGCGGCAAATGGAAGGCCGTTTTTGCCTACCTTCTTGCGGGATAACAACTCCCGGCGGACGCCAGAGGCTATCGCAGCCCCTGCCGTTCCGTCGCCTGGCTGGTAAATTGTGGTCATTGGTCAGTCCTTATGTGGTGCTAACAGGCTGGCTTGGTCAGAACCAGGCTTAAGTTTTCAGGGTTGCGGCCATAGTCCGCTGGGTTGTAGGTGTATGGGATTTTGGGTGACAAGTGACAAAGCAGAGCTATGTCTTCAGGTACTCCTTGCGCCCTCCATTTCCCCACGGCTTGCCCAGTTCTTGCCCTGCCCTTGGATGGGAATAGACGCCCAATTTCTGCGTTACTACCAATTTGTTCTTTCAGAATTTCGTAAAGTCTCATTGTTACCTCCACGGCAAGCGTAACTAAAGTGTCGAAACCGATCAATAGCACAACGAAAACAAAGTTTCCAAGGTTAGTGTTACTTTGGTGTCTGATTTCAGGTTTGGAGCAAAAGATGACCAGCACCCTTGGCGAGCGAGTCAGTAAACGGCGAGCTGATTTGCAAATGTCTCAAGAAGAATTAGCCAAGAAAGCTGGCGTATCACGCGTTGCGATAAGCAAGGCTGAACTCGGCCTGACCAAAAATTTCAATGGCGATACCCTTTTCAATGTTGCACGAGCTTTGCGATGCGATCCCGAGTGGCTTCAAACGGGTAAGGGAAATATTGAAGGCCGTACCTCTAATATTGATCCAGAGCCACAATACACGCCCTATAGACTCCCAGTATTAAATTGGCAGTCAGTATTGCAGCAGCTTGAGGGGGGTAATAAAAAAGCCGAACAATGGCTGGAAACAACTCTTAACGTAGGTAAAGATGCATTTTGGTTGAAAGTAGAAACCGATGCCATGACCTCCCCTATAGGACTAACAATTCCTGAAGGGATGATGATACTCGTTAATCCTACTGACAATTTAACTTCTGGTAATTTAGTTATATTTAAGAAGTCTGGAACTCGAGAAATATTTTTCAGGAAGTATGTTGAAGAAGCTGGTGATCGATACCTCAGACCGCTAAACCAAAACTACTCAATGATTAAAATAGATGGGCAGTACATGCCTGTTGGGGTGGTTGTTGATGCGAAATGGATTCTGTGAGAGGGCAATAAATAAATGTATTGCAATAAATGTGGTGCCGCAGTTGAAGTTGACGACAAATTCTGTAGAGCATGTGGAACATCTGCCTACTCGACAAAAAAGATTGGTGAGCAAAATCCATGGACAGCTTCAAACTCAACCCCGCCACCACCTGAGAAGCAATTCAAAGCAGCTTTGATAGAAACGCCAGAAGAAAATTCAGCTATTAAATTTATTAAAAAATGGAGATGTAGAGTAGTAATCCTTGTAGTGGCTGCAATGGCCGCAGTGATTGCTAAACCTTTAGGGCAGATACTAACTGATAAATATCAAGCATCAAGAATTTGGGAAGATGCCCCTGTAGAGCTTGAGAAAGTAAAGAAATCAATGGGGTTGCCAAAAAGACTTGATGAATATACCACTTTAAACAATATGTTCATAACCGGACATGAACTTCACTATGAATATGTTGTAAATGACATTCAAATAGATACAAGCACAAAACCTGAAGTCACTAGAATTGCTCTGGACGCATTCAATAAAGCTTTATGTCAAAATGTATTAATCACAAAGTTTGGCGGCATCTCTGTTTATACGTATAAATTTCCTAACGATGACATAACGTATAAGTTTACGAAATCTGACTGCAGACCCTAAGCCAGCACAGTATCCCACATGTAAAAACCGGCTTTAGTCGGTTTTTTTAACACCCAACTCGAAACCAAAGTATCAAAATAGGCTTGACGCAACCCGAAACCAAAGTTACATTGAGTTCATCCCAACCGGGATTGCTCTTTAACAAACAGGTAGCGACAGCAGTACAGGGTACCCAGCACCCGTCGCGGCGCAACTCAGTCGGATGATGCCCACTGATCGCTAAGCCTGTAGTGTTTTTACCCTGCCGCTGCCATTTCGGGGCGGCAGGACTAAGATCACTGAATGAGAAAAACAGATGAACGATAAGCGACCGAAACCGACAGAAGACGAAGTGCAACAGTTAAAGGAACTGCTGGAAAAGCACCCTACGTTTGTTTTCCAGCTGCTAAATAAGTGGATGAATCAGGATGGTTTTATGCTCTCAATTCGTACCATTGAGGAAGGTAATATTACTCAAGGGTACTGATATAGCGATGATTAACGCGGTTCCCAGTTGTTAGAACCTCGAATGAGATTTCAAGTATCTGCCTTGCTGGTGCGGACGCAACAAGTTGCGAATAAATCGCCCTACGCTCCGGCGGCAAATCCCTAACCTGTTTCTCCGCCCGAGTACTGATTTCGTAACGACCACAATCGTCGCATAAGTAAGCTTTGTAGTTATCTTTATCAGTGAATATAAAGCTTCCCAGGCTGGTACATAACGGACATTCCGCTTCAAATCTCTCTTTCATACCAAAATCCTTACTTGTTGTGGTGACAGCAAGGATAGCACGGCTGGGCGTGCCTAAATATCCCAGCAAAACCAACAATAAGGACTGACCAATGACCATGATTACAGCAAAAGCAAAATCTGCAAAACTCCGCCGCGATCGTGAGCTGCAAGAACGTATCCAGCGCAGCAGTGACCGCATCGAAAAAACAACACTTGTGCTCACTCGCTGTAAAACGATGCCGGATATGCCAGCGCCACCGAAGCCGCGCAAGCGCCGCCCCGTTGAAAGCGAACTCCTCGCACCAGGGCAAATCAGCGCTGCAGGCCGACAGAAAATGCGCGGTAGCAGCCGGATCCCCCGCGGCGTAATCTAAGCCCCCTTCCCTAACACCTAAGAGCCGTAGCTAATGCTGCGGCTTTTTTTTCGCCGATACTAAGTAACGCTGCCTACTTATTAGGCCCGGTGGGCGCAAGATTGAATTGCAAATGGTAAACGACGCCTTTGAAGTGAAACTCCACCTCAAATTGAGATTTAGGGTTGTATGGATCAGGAGAACCTTCAACAACACAAGTTGAACGCCACTTGATATGCTCATTACCTTCGCCTAACCCTTTGGATATCCACCACTCCTTCCAAATCTGATTTTTAGGCTGATTTTTATCAATTTCCGTCACATACCAATGATTTCTTCTAGCCCGCTGACCTAACTCCCTTGGCTTGTACATGGGGGATTTCATTCTCTTTTCGACAAGAATAGTCATCAATTTATCCACATTATTTTTGGTGACTTCTTATAACACCGCGCTTCAGCAGCATCAATTCTATATGACCCAATCAGTGGAGGTACATTCATTCGCATGTGGCTTGGCGTGCCTTCGGGGCGTCCACGCGACAACAGGCCACAGCCGAATGAATTAATTGCTGTGTGTAGTCACCTTGCCCCGCTTGTCGGTTTTTTTTTTGCCCCTACATCAGCCACCAGCTTTTTCAACAACCGAAGGAAACCACCATGACACCAATCAACATGACCCCCGTCGAATCTTCCCAGATCGACAGCATCGGCCACAATCCGGCCACCAACACGCTGGCCATCCGCTTCAAGTCAAGGGGTGCGCCGTCGTCGCTGTACCACTACAGCAATGTAACGGCAGATGATTTTGCCGCTTTCAGCGGTGCCGATTCTATCGGTTCCCACTTTTACAAGCACATCAAAGCAGATACCGAGCGTTTTCCGTTCCAGCGAATAAACCAAGATGAATAACTTATTTCTGCTCGTTTTAAAAAATCATTCTTTGATATTTTAATTAGTCTGGTTCAAAATCAGCTCCATACCATTTAATCTCAATGTCATCTTCAGGATAAGCTATAGGCACCCTGTCAAGAGGTGCTATTACGAATTGAAATTGAGATATATCACCTTTAATTTTATCTTTAACATCGCATGCAAAATAGATATACCTATTCATATCAGTATTTTGTAAAACCCAAGCAAAACCAGCATTATCATCTGGGCCAGTGACTGACAATGAGTCATACGCCGACATCGGTGCGCTCAAGGGACACTTTCGTTCGTTATAAATGGCCCCTGTCGAATTATCTTTCGGAAATGGATTTTTAACCTCCCGCGTATGCCTACTGTCCAGTCTATAGTCATGTTTGATATCTTTAGAGCCATTTAGATTTACGAACCTTATTGTGACGATAAGGGCTTCTTCACTATTATTTTTAACTTTAAAACCATTATCAGTTATGCCTGTAAATTTAACATTTTCACTATCAGTTAACCCGAATGCTATTTTCCTTCCTATTTCACTAACGTCGCCATCATTTCTTATGGTGGTTATTTCAAAATTTAAATTACCCATGCAAACCTCTCAGTGCAATTAATTAATTTACTATTTAAAAGTAGGTCAATTAATTATCCAATTCAAAATTAAATTATCTTAATAGTGTTCAATTGGAACAATAAGGTAGTTAACGTTTATTTTGAGGTCTTTTATGAACGACTACAACTATCAGCGGATGATTGAGGAGACGCTGGAGCAGTATGACCGCACGTTAGCGGCGGATCCTGATGAAAAAGCGCTGCTCGATGAGCGCATTGAAGGTATGCGTAAAAGTCTGCGGGTATCGGTGCTCCAAAAACTGATTGCGGATCGCTGCTACATCGCAGGGTTAGACAAGCGCCCTCTTGCCGCACTAACAGAGTCACCTGACATGGAGGAATACCTTTACTCGGTACAAACCGAAATCCTCACCCGGGTGGCAAAAGCTGAACGAGCATTCGAGCTGGATGCAGCACGCGATCCGGCCCCGCACGAAGTTCACTAGCCCCATAAACGAGAAAAGCCCCGCAAGCGGGGCTATCCCGAAATGCGGCGACCAAACCGCAAATCATAAGGACTGGCCAATGACCAAGGCCACCAGCTAGCTGACCGGGGAACCACCCCCGATCAACACGGAGAATACCATGACCAATAACCCTATCCAACAGATCCAGTACCAGCACCGGATCGGCAGCCACAATATTCACCAATTCAAGCACCGCCGCCATCCGTTGAAAGCCTGCGCCGTCGTTCTCAGCGTTTTTCGCTTATCTATCCGTAACTCCGTGAGGGCCGACCAATGAGCAACATGGTAACAACGGGCACTTTGCCGCAATCAGTCGCCGCCATGGGTATCGATGAGCCCACCTGGAACGCGCTAAAAAACTCCATCTATCCCGGCGCGCGTGATGACTCTGTTGTCATGGCTGTCAGTTATTGCGTCGCCCGACAGTTAGATCCGCTGATGAAGCCGGTTCACTTAGTACCGATGAGCGTGAAAGATGCTGTGTCTGGAAATTACGGTTTACGCGACGTTGTGATGCCGGGCATCGGCCTTTATCGCATTCAGGCTGACCGCTCAGGGAGTTATGCAGGTGCAAATGAACCTGAATTTGGCGACGAAATCACAAGGACACTGAACGGCGTTGAAATCACCTTCCCCGCCTGGTGCAAGTACACCGTTTGCAAGAGCATGCCCGACGGCAAGATCGTCGAGTTCAGCGCCAAAGAATACTGGATGGAAAATTACGCGACTGCCGGCCGTGATAATCCTGCGCCAAACGCTATGTGGAAGAAACGCCCTTATGGTCAGCTAGCGAAATGCGCCGAAGCGCAGGCACTACGCAAAGCATGGCCCGAAATCGGCCAGCAGCCTACGGCGGAAGAAATGGAAGGTAAATCCTTGGATATCAGCGACGCCAAGGATGTGACGCCCCACAAAGAAACCCAAGCGCCGCTGACGTTGCCACATTACCCAGCTGACAAATTCAGCGCAAACCTTCCCGGCTGGCAAAAGATGATCGAGTCCGGCAGTAAAAAAGCCGAGGCAGTGATCGCCACTGTCAGCACCAAGTTCACCCTCTCAGCAGCTCAAACCGAAGCTATCCGTAAATTGGAGCCTATCGATGCAAATCATTAACGTACTACAGGGATCCCCTGAGTGGCACTCACTGCGCGCCAAACACTTCACCGCCAGCGAAGCGCCAGTAATGATGGCCGCGTCCAGCAAAATGCGCCGTGACGAATTGCTGAGTATGAAAGCCACCGGCACGGAACGCGAGATCAGCGATTGGGTGCAAACCAACCTCTTCGATAAAGGCCACCAGCAGGAGGCAACCGCACGCGTCATTGTCGAGAGCATGATCGGTGACGAACTTTATCCGGCAACAGCTGTTGATGATATGGGCTGCCTACTGGCTTCTTTCGACGGCATGACGATGATGGAAGACACGTTGTTCGAACATAAAATGTGGAATGCCAGCCTGGCAGCGGCAGTACGCCAGCAAGAGCTACCGCCTGAGTATTACTGGCAGTTGGAACAGCAGTTGCTGGTGAGCGGTGCGGAACGCGTAATTTTCGTGTGTTCCGACGGTACTGAAGAAAACTTCGCATCTATGGAATACACCCCGGTGCAGGGCCGTGCGGATGCACTGATCGCAGGCTGGCACCAGTTCAAGCAGGATCTGGACAGTTATGAGCCTGGTGAGCTGAAAGAGCCACCGCAGGGTAAATCGATCATGCGCCTACCCGCGCTGATGGTAGAAATTGAAGGCGCGGTAAAGCAGTCAAACCTGACCGTTTACCAAGGGAAGGCATTGGCCTTCATTGAATCGATCAATACCACCCTCGTCACGGATCAGGACTTCGCCGATGCGGAAGAAACCGTGAAGTTCTGCGACAAGGCAGAGTCTGAGCTCGACCTCATCAAACAGCAGGCGCTGTCGCAGACAGTTGAAATTGATGAGTTGTTTCGTACGATCGACGTCCTGCGGGAAGCAATGCGCGCTAAACGCCTGGAATTAACAAAGTTGGTTAAGTCGCGTAAAGAAGAGATCCGCGCTGAAATCATCAGCAAGGCCAAAACGGCACTGAATGAACATATCAGTGCTTTAAACGTCCAGCTTGGTGCCGTTCGTTTGCCGGTTATCCCAGTGGACTTCATCACTGCCATCAAGGGCAAGAAAACCCTGACTTCGCTACAGGGGGCCGCTAACGACGAGTTGGCACGCGCCAAGATCGAAGCCAATCAGATCTGCGATAAATACCAGGCGAATTTGAAGCTGTTCGACGTGATTGAACCCGCGTTTAAACCACTGTTTGCCGATATCAACCAACTCGTCGGAAACGACAGTGAGCACCTGAAACTTCTGATCGACCAGCGCATCAGCAATCAGAAGAAACTCAATGACGAACGTATTGAGCGGGAACGGCAGGCGGCCGCAGCAGCACAGGCAGCAAAAGTGGCCCCCATAACGGAACCGGAACCTGTTGCTAATGCCCCGCTCCACTCGTCTGCAGCGTTCAAGTATCCCGAAACCTTGGGCGGCGCTCCGGCGGTAGCCACTGAAGAATTAAAGCCAGCAGGTATGAGCATCACGGATGTCATCAACGATGTTAAAGCCGATCTGGCCGCTGAAGGTATCAAAATCAGCGCAACAGCGTTGAACCAGCTCATTCCTGCAATCATCGCCGGTCGCATTCGCCACATCTCCGCCAACGTTTAATCGAGGTAGCCTGCTCCAGCAGGCCCGCATAAGGAACATCCATGAGTACCACACAAACAACCGTTGCCAGCGTGTTGGAGTCAGCCCTGCGCCCCGTTCGGGCGCAGCTCGAATTTGCTACCGAACAGACCACAGGGACTGCGCAGCGCTCCATTGAGAGCGCTGGTGTTTTGCTAAACCAAGCACAGTCCCTGTGTATCGAGCAACACAACGCTGATGTTGATGAATTCAACGAACTGTTCGACCGGCACGAGGCGTTACAAGCCGACATCACCACTCAGCGAGTGCAGATCACCAGCCTACAGGATCAATTGGATGAACAGACCGTTGTCGCCAAAGAGGCCAATGCCAACGCAGAAATAGCGCGCGTCAGGGTGAAGCAGCTCACCAGCGATAACAGCCTGCTAGCCAAAGACAACAACGCCCTGAAATCCCTCAACCCGCAGGCGCTGCAAAAGCAGATCGCCAGGCTGAAGGACGACCTGAAGTTCAAGGTTCAATTACTTGATCAGCAAAAAGCAGAGATGAGAAAAGCCCGCGGCAAAGCTGCAGATGTAAAAACGTCACTGGCGCAGGCGGCACACCGGAATTCTGTGCTGGAAGATACCGTGGGGGAATTGCAGTCACGCCTACAAAACATTGATGGTGACGTAGCGCCGGTCTGGTACCGCGCAAGCGATGGCAGCGGGATCCATTTTTACTTTTATACCTTCGGTTGGCGCTTGTCGTTCGGATCGGATGACCGCGATGTGCAGTTGCAGATCCTGCAGGATATCGACTGGCATATTGAGGTGAGAACCAACACCGGGATCGGCGTCATCGTCTCAGTAACCGAATGGTGCCGGCCACGCTACCCAACATTGGACGTTTTCAAGCAGGCCTGGCCGGAAGAGCTCGGCCTCGCAATTTGCAACCGCATTAGTGAGCTGCTTGAGCTCAGTCACCCTCACCTTGTCCTGCGTGCCGACTGGGCTGAAGGTATCCCGCTCAGTTCGCTTCCGCAGCTAAAACCCCAATGGCTGGATCTGCTGAATGCCTCCGGCCTCAATTCGCTTTATGCCGTCGTTAGCCTCACCCCGGAAGAACTATCGGAAACCGTTAAAGGCTTCGGTATTGCTACTGCACGTCAGGTGCACGCCGCCAGCATGAGAACGGTGAAAGAGTGGGAATCCGAAGAAAAGCAAAAGGCGGCCTGAGATGGATGAAGAACTGAACTACGGCAAAATCTACAAGCCCGAGGATGATAAGTGCTGCTATATCGCGGTGATCATCTGGCGAATGCGCGCCCGCTCCGCGATCCGCTCAGGCCGACCATACCAGCATGAACCCAAGCCCATTTATAAAGGCCACGGTCTACCGCCGGCCAAGCGCAAACTCGATTCGGTGAACATCGGTGTGCGCCAACGCTACTCATCAACGGTAATGCTGGCCGTTTACCAGTTCCACCGCTCAGGACACAACGAGCACACGATATCCGGTGATACCGGCATCCCTGTACCGGACATCCGAAAAATGCTGGAGCACAAAACGCAGACACAGCGCAAAGCGTGGATGCTCGCCCACCAGATCCGGATCCCGTCGAAGCAAGAGATCCTGAGCCGCCTTTCCCGCGAAGTTTAACCACCATTAAGGACTGACCAATGATCGATTTAAATAACCAACAAAATGCTCTCGCTAAGGTAGGTGAGCAATGAGCATCAAATACCGTAAAGGCGTTCTTTATATCCGCCATATCCAGCCCGGCGACAAATGCGATAGCTTCATGTCTGCCGTCAGCCTGGCAGCCGCTACGATGATGGTGGAACACAGCAAGCGCCGCAGCGTGTACGTGCTGGTGCGCCACGGCTTCCCGAACAAAGTTATCAGCCATGGCTACTCAAAACGGGCAATCCAAAAAAATATCCTGTTCGGCGGCGGCAAGGGTAAGCCGTTCAAAGTCAACGCTCGCACCTGGCGCGATAAAAGCGTGAAAGCGCCAAAGAAACACTCCTAATGTGGATCCCCCTGATCGCGATCTACTTCCTCGGCGTGCCGGTCGCTTTCGTGATCGGCTGCATACTCCGGCGGCCGGCGGATGCAAAAAAAGACAGTGCTGGCTTTGTCGCTTGTGAGGCGATTGTGTGGCCGCTGCTGCTTGTTGCGCTCTACGTTGCTATCCCATTCTGCGAACTGATCTGTCTGGCCTATGACCGTTTGGTCTGGGTGCGGCGCAAATAACTCCCCCGCCTGGTATGGAGGATTCATGCAAAAATTCCCGGAATGGCAAGAGTACGAGATAAAAATACTTCGGAAATATGCCGCCAGTCTTACAGCTGAAGATATTGGCTTGCTGATCGGTCGAACAAAAGAAGCCGTTATCAGTAGGGCCAGCAAGCTGCATATCAGCCTGCAAAAGCGTGGCGATTGCCATCACAGTTCAAAGTACTCCCAAGAAGACATTGAACTTGCCAGACAGCTTTACGCCGCTGGCGTACGTCCAAATCACATCGCTGAGAAACTCGGCATCAATCCCATTTCCATCGGAAATTACATTTACTAATTCCCTTCTCGCCGCATACCTGCGCGGCTAAGGATCCCTATGTACGGACTTTTTTTCCTGCTCTGCCTGAGCGGGCAACCTGAGTGTTACCGCTTTGAAGGCGTGGTGTACCCCAACGAGGTGAACTGTCATCTCGATATTGAAGACCAAAAGCTGCCCGCAGCCGATTACGCCTGCCAGCCGGTCGATGCAGTGGCTCTGATGTCTGAGGTGAAATGATGCCAGCCAAAGAATTGCTCCTCGAAGGAAAAAGCATTCTCAACATGTGCTGCGGTTCCCGCATGTTCTGGTTCAACAAGGAGGATGAGCGCGCCGTATTCATCGACAAGCGCCGCGAAGAGCACACTCTGAGTGATGGACGCCAACTGGTAATTGCCCCTGACCTGATCGCCGACTTCACAGCTCTGCCGTTCGCGGATTGCACCTTCCCGGTTGTAGTATTCGACCCGCCCCACCTAGAGCGCGCTGGCCCCAATGGTTGGCAGGGTAAGAAATACGGGAAGCTCAATCGTGATACGTGGCGCAATGACCTACGAGCTGGTTTCGCCGAAGCATTTCGCGTGCTGCGGCCACACGGCGTACTGATATTCAAGTGGAACGAAACCCAGATACCAGTAAGCCAGATCATCGCCCTCACAGACGAGAAGCCAGCTATCTGGCAGCGCACTGGTAAGGCTGACAAAACGCACTGGATAATTTTCGTTAAATCAGGTGAGCATATCGTAAGAGAGGAGAATCGTGACTGAGAAGAAATATAGCTACCACAATGTAGACAGGAATAATTCGTGGCAGACAGCTCCGTTTATCAACACTGAATAACGCAAGGGATATTATTTGTGTGAATCACTAGATAAGTAGACTGCATCATACTCATCATAAAATACCTCAAGAAGCATTGGATCGAGCACAGTCATCCTGTGCACCTCCAGCGCCAACGAAGATCGACAGTGCTAAAGCCCAACTAGCCACGAAACTAAATCTGAAGTTGAATTTCTTCATAGTTACCTCCTTGGTGCGCTGTTCAATAATTGCATTGTGTTTATCGTTGTTAGTGGGAATCTCACCCAGCATTCGGACGGTTCTTTCGGTCTTCTGAATCTGTTGATACGTCAGGCTGATTGAACTATCGATCTTCTCGCTCCGATGCTTCCTGTTTTATAACACAAATATTTGAACAATATGTTACCAGATCAGTGCTGGATTCTCAAACCACCCTCAACCACGGCTCCAATTTTACCCATGCCGGGGTATGACATGACTAAAGATAGTTTTTCCCACCACTTCCGATGCAAGGCTCAAAGACGAAAATGGCTAAAACTGCCCCTAAACGTAACTCAGCATCTCAACCTGTACTTCATGAAAACCACCGACATAAACAAAACCTACTTGTCTTCCTAATATAAGGTCGAGTATTCATCTAAAATTTTTCCGAGAGGATCATCTTGCCCAACAAAGGGATAGCTTTAGATCGCTCTACCCCTCCCTTTCTTTATGGTTGCAACGTCTAAAATACGATTATACTGTATATAAAAACAGTATAGAGAAATGCACCATGAAGCACTTTTTTCCAACACCAACACCCGAGAAACAACTCACTCCACTCTACTCCGACAAAGTCCCAGCAGGCTTCCCCAGCCCTGCTCAAGACTACGTGCACGCGCGGATCGACCTCAACGAGTACTGCATTAGCCACCCTTCGGCGACTTACTTTCTGATCGCTTCAGGAGAAAGCATGATCGAAGCCGGGATCACCGACGGATCCATGCTGGTAGTCGATCGAAGCATTGGTGCCTGTCACGGCGATATCGTGATCGCCAGCATCGCAGGAGAGTTCACGGTTAAGCGGCTGTGCCTAAATCCTGTTGCACAGCTCGAACCCATGAACCCGAAATTCAGCCCTATTCCTCTTCCTGACGGTGGCGAAGATCTGGATATCGTCGGTGTTGTCGTTTCAACGATCACGAGGCTGAAATAATGTATGCCCTGGCCGATGTAAACAGCTTCTATGCAAGCTGCGAAACACTGTGGCGCCCGGATCTGCGTGGCAGGCCGGTTGTTGTTCTCTCTAACAATGACGGCTGTGTAGTGGCTCGGAGCAAAGAGGCCAAGTTGTTAGGGCTCAAAATGGGAGAACTTTATTTCAAAATTAAACGGGACTTTGAGCGCGCCGGCGGCATAGCATTCAGCAGTAATTACGAGTTGTAGTAAGTTAAGTGGAATGCAACACCTGATTGGACCGTTTGAACTAAACTGCACCTGTTTCTCTGTCAAAAGAGGTCAACATGATGGTCAGCAATCCACTTTTTACTGCCAGTATGCATCTTGTTGAGCAATGGCTCGGACTTCTGACTGACCTGGGTCGGGCTGAAGCAACGACTAAAGCCTACCGAGGAGCACTGACACATTACTTACGCTACTGCGAAGCGGAATCAATTCCTCCTACATCAGCCCATTTTGAGGATTTTTCCGGTTATATTCGCCCACAATTACCTGGAATGGCGCATCCAGTATCCAGTTCCACGCTCCAGTTACGTATCTCTGCTATTCGGCTCTGGTATGATTATCTTTATTACCAGGAGCTTTGTGAAACCAGCCCGATTCCCCGAGCGATGTCGCCAAGTCCGATTTTCAGCGGACGTGGGCTTGTGCCCCGTATCACCCGCCTTCCCTGTGTTCCTGATGATCATGGCTGGTTTACTCTACTACAGCAGGCTGCCTCTGCGACGTTACGAGACCGTCTGATGCTGGCGCTGGCCTATTATGGTGCATTAAGGCGAGCTGAAGTGACGGCACTTCGAGTTGACGATCTTGATTTAGGTCTTCGATTAATCCGTGTTCGTGCTGAAACCACCAAGAATCATCGCGAGCGTATTGTCTGTTACAGCCCGGCGGTAGCACCTGTACTTGCAGCCCATTTGCAACAGTTACGGCAAAGTGGTGTTTCTGGTGGCCCATTATTTCGTTCAGTGTCAGATCGGAATTACGGTATGCCACTAAGCATCTGGAGCTGGAGTAAAACCGTCCGCAGTTGGGGGCTTAAATCCGGACTGCCTTATTTCTCCACTCATACCTTTCGTCATCTGCGTCTGACTCATTTGGCGCGGGCGGGCTGGAAACTTCACGAACTCGCCACCTATGCTGGGCATCGGGATCCCCGGACGACTCAGGTTTACCTGCACCTGTCCGGTACCGATCTCGCTGCTCGCATGGCCGGGGCTGTCGCTGAACTTGACAGAAAAGTTGCCGGGCTGGTTTTTGCTGACAGAGGGTTTGTCTTATGAAAGCCGAAAACACCACTGGTGTTGTCTGGCAGCCTTTTGCACTGGAGTCATATCAACTCAGAGCCACTTTCTCCGCACAGGAACGTCTTGCCCTAAGTACCCCACAACGACGGGGTAAATATCTTCTGCAGAAACCTGTGCCAGCATTCCTGCGCCCTCTTTATGACATCGCCACCCAGAGCGGTATAAAGCCCGAGGTAGCGAGGATTACCATTCTGGCGGTACTCGCCGAAGCACACCGTCAGGACATGCCTTACCACCTCTGGACTGAAGACATATGGCAGGGGTTGTATCAACGACGAAATCTCGGAGGCCCGCTACTGGCAGCTTTTGCCTTTCACCTGTCACAGATTCCTATCCCCTTGTATAGCAGCCGATGCCGGCAACCTGCCTATTATGCTTGTGCAGTTTTTGGTCGGGATATTTTTCAGCAGGAACTCAGCCGTCTCATGGACGTCCTGGTGGCACAGGGGTACTCCCTTCGGCATCAGGAAATGTTTCTCTCAGCAGTCCTAGGAATGCTGATGCTGGAAAATGGCGATCCCCGTCTGGAAAGCTTCACTGAAGAATTGCTCAAACGGGGCCAGCAGTACCGCACTAACGGAATTGCCAGAGCGGTAGGCAAGGTCTCTCACGGTCTGGCAGCAATGGGAATTTTGTCTCGCCCTCTACGTATGCGCGGTTATACCGGCTGGAAAGAGAAGCGGACTGACGGGATAGCCCCAGAATGGGTCGGATGGTGTCAGCGCTGGCGGGAAACATCCGTGCTACGACCCCGAACCCGTGAAACAAATTACAGCTTTATTTTACGTATCGGTTTGTGGCTTTCGAGAGACTGCCCTGATATTCGTGAGCCCGCTGACTGGACTATCAGCACCTGTGCCAGTTTCATTGCCGCACTGGGGAGGATGAATGTGGATGAACTTTCTCTGGTATCTGAGCAAAAGCAACGTGTGTCTCCCCGCTCCGGTCAGCCGATGATGAGCAACTCCCGAGCAGCGTTTTTATATGCCCTGCGGCGTTTTTTTGTTGATTACGAGCTCTGGGGATGGGGAAGACTGAAGCTTAGCCCCTACCGCCATTTGGTCACGCCGGACACACCAGCTTTCAGCCGGGGAGTGAATCCGCGGGTGATTGACGATCCCGTGTGGCTGAAGTTGATCTGGGCCAGTCTGAACCTGCACCCGGAGGATATGTTAACGGAGATCCATTATCCGTTTTCCCTGCATCAGGCGATGGCGGTGATCTGGACCCATGCGGGACTGCGCCAGAATGAAATATTCCGCCTGACCTCAGGATGTATACATGAGCAGACAGATGATATTGTCCAGGACGACGGTAGCATTATTTCTGCCGGAACGCTGTGCTATCTGGATGTTCCTGCTGGGAAAACATCAAAAGCGTTCGTCAAACCAGTCGCCAGCATTGTGAAAAAATACGTGGATTTATGGCTGCAGGAACGCCCCCAGGAGCAGGCGCCTCTGATTGATGAACGCACGGGGGAAAAAGTCAGCTATTTGTTTCAGTTTCGTGGTAAACACGTGGGAAGCGCACTCCTGAATAACACAATTATCCCGGTACTCTGTGCCCGGGCCGGTGTCCCGGTCGAAGACAGCCGTGGACGGATCACCAGTCACCGGGGAAGAGCTTCAGCGGTCACCGCACTGGCCAGCGTACCACAAGGGATGACCTTGCATGAGTTAATGGAGTGGTCCGGACATAGCTGCCCGCGATCAACCCTGCACTACATCCGCATTCGCCCAACACGGCTGGCGGCTTCTTTTGTGAAAGCGGACAAAATTTCCCATATGATCAGCGTGCTGATCGATCATGACAGTCAGGCACTAACGTCATCAGGGCCTGCTCTGTACTATGATTTAGGCGATTTGTATTGCACCAATCCGTTCTGGAGCAGTTGCCCGCACAGAATGGCCTGTATTGGCTGTGATTTTAGTTTGCCGAAAAGCAGTTCCCAGGCACTGGCTCTTGAAAGTAAAGCCTCTATACGCCGGTATCTTGAGGAAGTCCCGCTAACTCCGGATGAGAAAGCAATTGCGGAAGGTGATATTGATAAGCTGACTGCATTCATTAAAAAAATGGCTAGTCAGCCCCCACCTCAAAAAGACTAAATTGCGTTCAGGGCTCTGCATCTTGCATGAGGGTGTAAATCAAGGCTTGCTAATCACACCTACATCCAGGCGCGCTGCGCCATTCTCATGGCTCACCAGCCCACTCACTCGCACCAGATCCTGAGCATCGAAGTGCTGCCCGTTCCAGACCTTCTGAGGAATGCGCACTTTGATGGTGCCGGTTGGATCGCGGAAGGTGTACCACTCATCCTGCTGCTGACTGATAACATTGCCTTCCAGCGTTACCCACGCCCTTTCGTGCATTGACGATACGGCCTGAATACGGCTTTGACCATTCTCCTGCTGTACTTTATGTCCGGCATACATGCGCTCAGTAGCGACTGGCTCTTTCTCTGCGGAGAAGCCGCCCTGCGCTGCCAGGGCAGGAATGGCGGTGAATGAAGTGAGCAACATACCGGTGACGTTGACGAATTGACGACGAATCTTATTGAAGTATTGTTTTTGCATAGCAGGTTCCATTTATGATTTTACATCCCCCCAGGGGGGATGTTCTGATGATAAATGAGCGTCTGTGAAAGCTCAATTGCTATCCCCGGTAGGGGGATGAAAATGTGATGGGCTTCAGAGATAAAAAACCCACCGGTGGGTGGGTTCAGAGATGAGTCTTGTTAGGCGAAATCAGCGGGTCACGCCGATCCAGCCGTGATAACCCATGTAGATACCGACCAGGGCAATCAGTACGCTTGAGAAGTACGGCGCCCGACGCGCCAGCGTATCCAGGCCACTCCAGCGTTTTGTTGCCTGACGAACGCTGAAAGCCGCCGCTGCACCTACTGATACCAGCGTAATCGCTAAGCCGATGCTGAAACACAGTACCAGCGCAGCACCGAGCGTAAATTCTTTTACCTGAATGCAAAGCAGCAGAACGGTAATGGCTGCCGGGCAAGGAATGAGTCCGCCGGTCAGGCCGAACAGGATAATTTGTCCGGTGGTTACGCTGCGATTAGCAAAACGCTTTTTGATGTCGTTCGCATGCGCTTTCTCGTGCGCGTCCTGATACTCGCGGGAGTTAACATCCAGTCCCTCCAGCGCGGAGTGATCGTGGTCATGATCGTGGCCGTGTTCATGCTCGCGGAACTCCACGTCATAATCGTGTACATGGCCGCGATGGCCCAAAGAGAGACGAACATCGAAACTGTGCGGCTCCGGGATCGCCAGGGCTGATTCCATAAACCCGTCTTTTTCTACGAAATCAAAGGCCTGTGAAAATGTCCCCGTTCCCCGGTTGGTGACCAGAGAGATATCGCGGGCTTCCCATTTCCTGCCGCTGAGCGAGCGTAAGCGCCAGTGAGGTGGCTGACCTTCCTCGAAAATCGAGAGTTCAACGCTGCCATGACCCGTATCGATGATGCGGGTTTCATCATGATCGTGATGACCGTGGCCGTGTTCCTCTTCCTGCTCCATCTTCCACAGCTTTTCGCCACGCCAGGTTCGCCAGAACATCCATGCCGCCGTGGCAAGAATGATGATGGCTGAAATCAGCTGGAACCAGGGTTCGGCAGACTCAGCGGTGAATTTCTGACTGACATACATTCCGCCCATCGCAATCAGCCAGACCACTGACGTATGCGAAATAGTCGCCGCAAGCCCCAGTAATACGGCTTGCTTCACCGTTCCCCGGATAGCCACGATAAAGGCGGCCATCATCGTTTTGGAGTGCCCGGGCTCCAGGCCGTGAAGCGCACCCAGCAGGATTGCGCTGGGTATGAACAGCCAGGCATTCGCCACGCCTTGCTGTAAAAGAGCAGAAAAATCAGTCATGTTTCGCTTGCCTTAAAGATACTTGGTTATCTCTTTAAATTCGCTAAGCGTATTTTCAGACCCGTGGTGGTCGGCATGAAGGGCATCCTCCAGGCAGTGATCCAGATGGTCATGAATTAAAGTACGCTTCGCATTCGTTATCGCCTTTTCCACAGCGTGCAACTGCTGGGCGATGTCCAGACACGCTTTTTCATCTTCGAGCATCTGGATGGTGCTTTTCAGGTGCCCTGCGGCACGCTTAAGTCTTTTAATAATGTCAGGGTGTGATGCGTGAACGGTCATGATTTATCCTCTCCAGGTGGAGGGGATAAGATAATGTGTATCAACGCCATGGTCACATTTTTTATCGGCTTATCCTCTCCTGCCCGTTTGTCTGTTTTACGGAAATTACTTCTCTTTCTTCGGCCATGACGGGTGTTCATCATCAATGACGAAATCATGCTCATGGGTCGATTCGTTGTTTGTTTCTGGATCGGTGTGACTGTGAATCTGGGCGTAAACTTCATGCTCAGGCCGCCAGATAAGAACGGCAGTAATCAGTGACAGCGCGGCCACAATGGTCAGGGCGATGAACGAAGCCTGCGTTCCCCATGTTGCGCCTACCCACCCGGCGAGTGGATAAGTCACCAGCCAGCATGAATGCGACAGAGCGAACTGAGCGGCGAACAGTGCCGGTCTGTCTTCAGCCGTAGACGAACGGCGCAGCAGGCGACCGCTCGGCGTCTGAGAAAGCGAGTAGCCCACACCCAGCAGCGCCCAGAGCACAACCAGCGTGATGTAATCCTTGAGGAAAATGCCCAGTCCCAGGCCAACGACTAGAAGCACGGTGCCCACAAGCATCGGCATGCGGTCACTCATTTTGTCGAGCAGTCTGGGGAGGATCAGGGCCGACACCATGGACCCCACACCGAAGAAAGCCAGGGCAATGGCGGTAGCTCGCTGTGAGAAACCAAAGTCCGCCTGAACCAGAACAACGGTGTTGACGATCACCATCGCACTCGCTGCCGCCACAGCCATGTTCAGAGCCAGCAGGCCACGCAGTCTTGGTGTTTTCAGGAAGATGCGCATGCCTCGCGTAGTTTTGTCATAGATGCTGCGGTTGACCGTTAGCGCTTTCATTTTTGGCAACGTCACGGAAACAACCAGAGCCGCTGAGGCGAGGAACCCGACCGCCGTACCGGCAAACAGATTGTGGAAGCTCATGACCGTCAGCAGTGCCGCCGCCAGCATCGGGCTGATTACGCTTTCCAGATCGTAGGCCAGACGTGACAGAGACAGCGCCCGGGTATATTCGCGTTCGTCAGGAAGAATATCAGGGATTGTCGCCTGAAAGGTTGGCGTAAACGCTGCCGAAGCAGACTGAAGAATGAAGATCAGGATGTAGATTTCCCAGATCTGAGTGACAAAAGGCAGTGCGATAGCCACGAGGGCACGAACCAGGTCCAGCGTCACCAGCATGGTGCGACGCGGGAATTTGTCGGCAAAGGCCGCTGCTACTGGTGCCACCAGAATATAGGCGCTCATCTTGATCGCCAGCGCGGTACCCAGAACCGCCCCGGCCCTGTCTCCGGCGAGATCGTAGGCTAAAAGCCCCAGCGCTACGGTCGCCAGACCGGTACCGATAAGGGCGATAACCTGTGCCAAAAACAGATGGCGATAGGTACGATTAGAAAGAATATTGAGCATCAGGCAATCTCTTGGCTTAAATTTACATCCCCCCCAGGGGGATGGTGAAAGCATAGAGTGAGCTGAAAAAAATGACAAGCATTATCCTGGCGGGGGGGATGTGGGTTTTGCTAGTTGCCTGATATGTAGAATAAAAAAGCTTCAGGTATCCCAGCGTTATACCTGAAGCAGCATAAAGAGTGTCGAAGGTGTTATCGCCGCTTCCCTGCGTAGCCCCTTCTGACGAGAAAGGTGTTAACTCAGAAGTCCCAGGCAGGTTTTTAGGCTCAGCCGGGTCGCCTCAACGTCGCTGTGGATGATGGTGCACCAGTCGTCACGGTTAGCCCGAATGTCTTCGAGCCAGCTGTTCAAGGCCTGATTGAACGCCATGGTTTTCTCGCGCTGCGGCCAGCTCATCTGGTTCGCGCTGTAAATGTCCTGCCCGGGCTGCGGCATCTGCACAGTTTGCTGTGTCGACATCCGGGAAGTCACTGACCAGGTGTCAGAGTTGCCGTCCCATGAAGGCATCACAGGGAAGCCTGCACCGCGCAAAGCGATATCCCAGGTGGCATCAAACAGGAATGTTTTCCCGTTTAACTCAAAAGTCACGGTGTCATGAAACCCCTGTGTTTGCGGCAAAATGGTCAGTATTTCCGGAGGAATGGGTAAATCAGCCCAGTCAAACTGCACCAGTTTTCGCTTTGCCGTAATACCACCGGCAACCAGCAGTCGTTCGGCCGCGGCGGCTTTATGACGACAATCGCCAAAACCCTGCTCAAACAGGCTCATGCTTTGCTCATTCCATGAACCAAGCTGATAAGGCATTCGCCTGACCAGTTCAAAAATGGCTCTCCGCAATTCCGTTGAGCCACTCTGAAGACCGAGAGACTGCAAGATCCAGCCCGGTGTTATCGTCTCTTGAGCAGAGCGACGGGTGTTTATTTTTTGCCATGTATCACTGACTCTTTCTGCCAGAGAGGCTGCCAGGGTTTCCCCCGGCAGTAATGTTGTCATCAGCAATGCTCCTGTGGTGGTGAGGAAATGTCTACGCGTCAACATATCGGGCGTTACACCTCCACGCTGCGACGAAGCGCTGACATAACCAGTGATTCACAGACCACTTCTTCATCCTGCGTCCGATTAACGCCAGGGAAGACCATCTGGCTCATCGGGGACGAGCGAAGCCGGTGATAACGGGCAATTGCGCCATTCATACCTCCCATCTGCTTGCGTCTGACCAGGCGCAGCCCGTGCTCCCAGGCCACTTCATCCATCGCACTCGCCAGGACAGGATCATGGTTGAAGATTAAGACGCCATCCCCTTTCAGCAGGCGGGCTGCGCTGCGAAGGAAAGTCGTGTAATCCTGCTCGAAATAAGCCGCTGCCTGGGAGTAGATAATATCGACCCCGCCTGCCTGAACGCCCCGTTTCTCCAGCGTACACAACCCGGCAGCCGTCACGTAGGGATGCTCAGTCACACCTTTTGGCAGCGATTCATGCCATGGCGTGAGATTGGTGAAGTGCAGGAATGCACTCTGTCCAAGCTGCTCCCTGAAGCCCTCCGCCAGCCCGGAAATTGTCGCCTGATGACTGGTCGTTTCTTCTGCACGAAAACCCGCCCAGGCAGCACCAATTTCCAGGAAGGTGACGGTGCCATTTTTGTGGTGAATGTTCTTCGCGTAGTGAACGATATCGAACCCAATTTCTCGCGCCAGACGAAACGATCCGCCGCTGGAGGTCCATGGGCCATCAAAGCCAAAGGCGAGGATCGCTTTGAGCATCGAGCCCGTTTCCTGATGCATCATTTTCAGGAACGGAATGACCTTACGCCGTGAAGGCACCGGGACATTCGGACGCAATTTTTTGGCCTGAAGGTCGCGATTAACGCCCATGCACAGCGTCTGCCAGTGCAGAGGGGCAATCCGATAATTAAGTGCAGTGAAATTCCGCGCAATCTCACGACGCGCCTGAATGGAGTCTTTATACATAGCCTCTCCGCTAAATCTGAAGTTGATAAATGCCAGGCAGCAAACACGCTACCGGTAACAGCGATCAGATCTGGCGGGTGCTGGGAGGACGGTAAATGATGTCCGTGGCTTTAACCGGACTACGAAGATCGGCAAGCGGCAACCATCTGTCTGCTACAGGAGAGAGGGCAATCTCCACAGAGGGTGGCTGCTCCGGAGTTTCATGAAAATGGTCTGTCTGATGATGGCCTGCATGGCCAGACTGAGGGATGTCCGAATCGTGAGAGTGGTCCTGCATTGTCATGGTGACTTCTGCATCGTGCAGATCCATCTCGTAGCCTGTCAGGCCGTTTGTACCATGTGATGCAAACGTCCCCATCGACGACATCATCATGCCAACGGCCATGATGACAATCATCAGAACATAACGGGATGAACGTTTAAACATCAGGTACATCGCTGAATACTTCTCTCAATAGACAATGATACGGTTTAAAAAGATTAGCATCCCCCCGGGGAGGATGTAAGGTGCTGGAGTGTAAAGTCTTGTATTGCCGGGATTAATAAAATGGGCCCGCATAATACGGGCCCGGTAAATCAGATGACGCGCTTAATACTCATGTACTCCCCATTGGTATCCAGTTGGATCGTAATCGTCTCTGAACCACGATTTCGCCAGAACCAGCCATGTTTTCCGTCGAAGGCGGCCTGCAACACGCCATCACGAGAAGTAATCTGACGATCTTTACCATAGCCGTGGTAAAACCCTTTCGGGGCATTAACCGGATCGCCGTGGGCATCGACGTTCACAGGACCAGAACTCATCCACTGATAAGCTACCCGGGCATCCTTACGCATTTCCATCTTCACCTCTGCCGCTTCATTCGGCTTCAGCGTAATCAGCAGCTGATTACGTTGAGAACCGGCGGTTGGCGCTTCCGGCGCACGGGTTGTGGCCGGGACACTCAGTTCCGGGTAGCTGTTTTGCGTGATTGTCGGCGGGTTGTCCGGCACCGGACGTTCATTTACCGGTGCTGTTTGCTGCGCCAGTGGGCTCGTGCCCGCTTTATCAGCAGCAGCCTCTTCCGCCAGCTGCGTTTTGATTTCACCCATTTCTTTAAGGCCCAGCAGACGGCCAACGCCCGTCGGGTCGATGCCGTATTCTGACGGCATCACGATGGTAATCAGCAGCGTAAGCGCAACAATGGCGGCCAGAATGGTTGATTGCATCAGTTTCATCGCAGAAGGCAGTTCTGCACGGGTCGGTAAATCGGTGTTATACATTCTCTTTTCTCCCTCAGGCTAAAACGTAACCACAAATCTGGTAACTCATTAACAGGAAACCGGCGCTCATCATCACAACGTTGGCAGTGTAGGCGTGGCGGAAAAAGCTCGCCGTCTGCCGCCAGTAGCTCATGATGATGAGGATGGCGCTCAGCGCCAGCAGCTGGCCTATCTCCACCCCGACATTGAAGGCAATCAGGTTGACGAACAGGCCATCGGGAGAAATTTCGAACTCTTTGATTTTGGTCGCCAGACCAAAGCCGTGGAAGAAGCCAAAAATGAGCGTCGCAAGTTTCGTGTTCGGCTGAAAACCAAACCAGCGCTGGAAGGCTCCAAGGTTATCAAGCGCTTTATAGACCACCGACAGGCCGATAATGGCATCAATGAGATAAGCGCTGACGCTGATGTCAAAGAAGGTACCAATGAGCAGCGTCGTGGAGTGACCGACAGCAAACAGGCTGACGTACAGCCCGATATCGCGCATTTTGTAGAGAAAGAAAATCACGCCAAACAGAAACAGCAGGTGATCGTAACCGGTCACCATGTGCTTCGCGCCAAGGTAGATAAACGGGATGATGTTAATCCCGGTGATTTCCTGAATGTACCCTTTGTCGCCTTCTGCCACACCGTGGGCAGACGCGCCCTGGCTGTAGAAAAGCATTAATAACAAGAAAAAAAGACAAGCTGAACGCGCCTGAGCTGAAAACAGGCCACCGCTCAACCGGCCCTGCATATCAAGGCTGGTATTCATAAAAACCCTTACAAATTGAATAATAACGAATTAACGGAAGTTATTACGCAATCAGGGATCTCGGAGGGCGTTCGGGGGTGGCCTGAGGTATCCGCAGGATTTGTTCTGAACTCAGCGCGAACGTCGTCCGCATGCCTGCGTCCCAGGCCTGCAAAGCAGTCAGCGTGAATAGTTTGTTCAGATCGTGGGAATGATCGGCATTGAGGTGATGTACGTTACCGTGCGAGTGGAACAGCAACGGATCGTGCTCATTCAGTGGTTCATCGCTGTCGTGCTGATGGTCACTGATGGACGTTGTATCCTGGACGTTGTAGACAGCCTGCGGTTTTGCCATAAGCGAACTGCTCAGCACGGCAACAGCCATGATGATCAATACGATTCTGGAAATGACTTCACGGCTGATAAACACAGTCAACGGCATCCTGATGATACAAGGTAACAACGTGCGTAATGTATCCGCTATGCTGGTTTGATTTCAATAGTTGTTTTGGGGTCACTGCTATCGGAACATTTCCTTGAACATCCTGAATTTCACTCTTTCTGTTTTTAGCTCACCCTGCCCCTCAATGGGCCAGAATGCATGAATTGCGCGGCCATCAATTATATCGCCTGCTTGCAAAACTAAATTTGCCCTTACTTCAACAAGATCACAATACGCGCTTATGAACTACTTGCTTTACTTCTCCATTGCACAATGTCGCGGTAGGGATACCCGTTACCGGGTACCCCCCGCACAGATCCCGGCGTGCGCGATTCACGCACCGGGCTCCTGCCTTGGGTGTCTGGCGGTGAACCGCTCCACAGGCCATGGATGCAGAACCCGAACCTTCGGCAGCCATACGGCTGCCAGTCTGTTTGCTTTCGTCCATGTCGTATCATCCTGCTGGCTCCTGCGCCTCAGCGCCCGTCGCCAGAGGTCTGTTACGTATATCCTGAACTTCCGCATCATGGGATAGTTGCCCGGGACTGAGTGGTAGTTCAGGTATCCCTGAACCACTCTCCTGAGCCATTTTCCCTGTTCGGGGATTGAGTAATGCCAGCGCTTTCGTAGTCCGTCCTTGATCGCTTTCAGTGTCGCCGTCATCCTGTCCCGGCGTGTCTTTCGTATCAGCATGAACCTGCCACTACGGTCTTTCCCACTGATATGCGTGAACCCGAGGAAGTTGAACGTTTCTGGTTTACCTTTTCCCCTGCTGGCGCGGTTTTCGGCAGCGAAGCGGCCGAACTCCATCAGTCGGGTTTTCTTCGGATGTACCGTGAGTCCGAACTCCTTCAGTCTGCGCTGCATGGCTATACGAAAGCATTGAGCGTCGATTCGCTTGTCGAACCCGATGACTATGTCATCTGCGTATCTGACCATGACCACATTGCCTGTGGCATGGCGGCGTCGCCACTGATGCGCCCACAGATCGAAGACATAGTGGAGGTAGATGTTTGCCAGCAGCGGCGAGATAACCGCACCCTGTGGGGTGCCTTCCTCCGATGCCCGCCATTCTCCTTCCTCTGAGGTCCCGGCTGTGAGCCACTTTCGTATGAGCCTGATTACCCTCTGGTCGCCGATTCTGTGTTCTATGAACCTGATTAGCCATTCATGGCTTACCTTGTCGAAGAACTGACTGATATCGGCATCCAGTACCCAGTTTACATTGGTCCGAACCAGCCCTGTGGCCAGTGCGTCCAGCGCATTGTGCTGGCTTCGCCCGGGTCTGAACCCGTATGAAAACCCCATAAAGTCATTTTCGTAGACTGCATTCAGGATCTTAACCAGCGCATACTGGACGATTTTGTCCTCCAGTGAGGCGATGCCGAGCGGGCGCTGTTTTCCATCCGCTTTCGGGATGTAGTGCCGCCTGCCGGGCTGCGCCCTGTAGCTGCCCTGATGTAGCCTCCGGTGCAGATCTGTTATGTTGTTCTTCATGTTTCCGGCGTAGTCCATCCACCTGATGCCATCCACTCCGGCGGCCGCTTTCCTGCTCAGGGAGAGGAATGCGGCTTCCAGTGCTTCGACTGTCAGCAGGTGGAACAATGCTGTAAACCGTTCTTTCTTCCGCTGCTTCGCAGCTTCCCGCACGCGTGACAGCCTCTGTGACATGCTTTCCCGGCTCTGTGTCCGGCGCATGTGTGGCTGTTCCGCGTTCCCCTTGGCCCCGCTCCTTCGCTCCACTGACTCCGCTCCTTTCGGGTTGTTCGCCTGCTTCGCCGCTACTATGAGCGAGTCCGACTTCTCCTCTCCGTACATCACCGGCTATGACTCCTCGTCTTCCCGGTGCGGGCCATCTCCGACACTGGCAGATGGTCAGAGGGGAGATCTCCCGGTTCCCGCGTAGAGATCGTATTGACATGCCAGGGTCTCAGACCCCGCCGGGTCCATGTGGCACTCGCAGTATCGCACCCTATGATGTTGCCTTCCGTTAACAGTACAACGTCGGCACCCGGTAATTTAATATACATTTCGTGGCTCAATGGCTGGCCTGTCAACACCCCTGTCAACGCTTCGCCCCATACCTCGCGGTATGCAACGCATGACTCGGGGACCTTGTGGATTGCTGGTCCTTCAATGGTCGGGGACTTTCACCCCTTGATCTCTACCGGTCTCCCGGCGCACACTGTATACATAAACAGTATCTCTTGCGAGTGAATCAACATGTCTCTTTGGAGTGGAATTTTTATATTTAACAATATAATCATATTGTTATATGACTTTTTGACGTATGAAAACTATAGAATACAAGATCCTGTATTTTGTCCTTTTTCTGCTCATGAAGACCTATGATCATGGGTGCATTTCCATCCCCAGCACAGGATTACGTCGAAAAGGAACTGGATTTAAATGAGCTCTGTATACGTCGACGAGCCTCTACTTTTTTTGTACGCGCCAGCGGTTGCAGTATGCAGGAACCAGGTCTTTGTGATGGCGACATTCTGGTGGTTGATCGCGCTGAGGAAGCCATTCATGGCGATATTGTTGTCGTGGAAGTCGATGGAGAGTTTACCGTTAAACGTCTTCAACTGAAGCCCCGCCTTGCGCTTTTGCCTATGAGTCCAGCATTTCCAATTATTTATCCCGATGAATTGCAATTACTTGGTGTTGTTACGTGGTTTTTCAACTGCACTCGTACTCGACGGAGGTAACGATGCCAATGTTTGGTCTTGCGGATGTAAACTCATTTTATGCCAGTTGTGAGGCGTTGTTTCGCCCAGATTTGCGAGGCAAACCGATTGTTGTTCTTAGTAACAACGACGGATGTGTTATCGCACGCAATGCTGGTGCAAAAGCGTTAGGAATAAAAATGGGTGTGCCCTGGTTCCAGATTAAAAATCAGAGTTACAGGGAAAAGGTGCACGTTTTCAGTTCGAATTATGCGCTTTATCATAGCCTTAGTCAGAGAGTCATGAGCGCTCTTGAGGAGATTACACCGCGAGTTGAACAGTACAGCATCGATGAAATGTTTCTCGATTTGACGGGCATTGATAGTTGCGAAGATTTTGAACACTTTGGCCGACGTCTCAAAGCGCATGCCCTGAATACCGTTGGGCTGCCTATTGGCGTTGGTATTGGGCAGACCAAAACCCTGGCCAAATCGGCCCAATGGGCCAGCAAGGAGTGGAAACAGTTTCGCGGCGTCCTGGCGCTCACACCGGATAATTCGAAACGCACCATGACGCTGCTGGAAAATCAGCCCGTAGAAGAGGTTTGGGACGTGGGCAGGAAAATAGGCAAACGCCTTAATCTGATGGGTATTAAAAATGCTTTACAGCTTGCTCAATCCAGTCCGAGATTTATCCGGGAAAATTTTTCAGTTGTTCTGGAGCGTACCGTACGGGAACTGAATGGGGAGTCCTGCATTCCTCTTGAGGAGCTTCCGCCATCAAAACAGCAGATTATTTGCTCACGCTCCTTCGGTGAGCGCATCACGTCAAAAGCAGCCATGCAGCAGGCTCTGTGTTTGTACGCGACACGTGCAGCCGAAAAGCTGAGAGGTGAACGCCAGTTTTGCCGACACATCGGCATATTTATAAGAACCTCACCCCACGCCATTAACGAAGTGTATTACGGCAATAGCGCTGGAGAAAAGCTTGCCCTGCCGACCCAGGATACGCGAGACATTATTGAAGTTGCACTGCGTTCACTAGATCGCATTTGGCTGGATGGTCGGCGCTATATGAAAGCCGGTATCGCGCTTGATGATTTTACGCCGAATGGCATAGCTCAGTTCAACCTTTTTAACGAGAACAAACCCAGAGAGAAAAGCGCCCAACTGATGAAGGTACTGGACGGCATCAATCAGTCCGGGTTGGGCAGTGTGTGGTTTGCGGGTCAAGGCGTAGATACAGCGTGGAGGATGAAGCGGGAAATGCTCAGCCCGGCGTGGACTACCTGCTGGAATGATATTCCGATAGCGCGAATAAAGTGAAGAAACCCTCCATCAAAGCTTGCTTTTCTATTCCACATAAATGCGAGTATGTCTAACAGAGTCATGGCTCATATCGAGGAGCTGGCAGCACGTGTCGAGCAGTACAGTATTGATGAAATGTTCCTTGATATCCGAGGTATCGACAACTGCATGAATTTTGAGGATTTTGGCAGGCAGTTGCGTGGTCACGTCCAGAATGGTACAGGTTTAACGATCGGCGTAGGAATGGGTCCAACAAAAACGCTAGCAAAATCAGCACAGTGGGCTTCAAAGGAATGGGCCCAGTTTGGAGGCGTGCTTGCGCTGACTCCCGGCAACCGTAGACGAACTGAAAAACTGCTTTCACTGCAACCTGTCGAGGAGGTCTGGGGCGTCGGCCGCCGCATTTCGAAGAGGCTGGCCACTATGGGGATCACAACGGCCCTGCAACTAGCACAGGCGAACCCAACATTCATCCGAAAGAACTTCAATGTCGTGCTGGAACGAACGGTCCGAGAGTTGAATGGAGAAAGTTGCATCAGCCTGGAAGAAGCGCCTCCGGCGAAGCAGCAGATTGTCTGCAGCCGTTCTTTTAGCGAAAGGGTCACCACACAAGTGGCCATGCACCAGGCTATTTGCCAGTATGCAGAACGCGCTGCTGAGAAGCTGCGCGAAGAGCACCAATACTGCAAGCATATTGCGGTGTTTATAAAAACGTCGCCCTTTGCCGTCAACGAACCATATTACAGCAACATGGCCAGTGAGAAGCTGGCAACGCCAATGCGTGATACCAGGGATATCATCGCCGCTGCTATGAAATGTCTGGAGCGCATCTGGCAGGATGGATATCGCTATGCCAAAGCTGGAATCATGCTCAATGATTTTACACCAACGGGTGTCTCACAGTTGAACCTGTTTGACGACGTGCAGCCCTCTCCGCGAAGCGATGAGCTGATGAAAGTACTCGACAGCATCAACCATTCGGGGTTGGGAAAAGTTTGGTTTGCGGGGCGAGGGATCGCCCCAGAATGGCAAATGAAACGAGAGATGTTGTCACCGGCTTACACTACACGCTGGAAGGATATACCGAATGCCGTACTTAATTAATACAAAAAGAATACCTAATATGTACATAAAAAGTATTTTTAGTGTATCAATAAGGTATTTTATTTATTTTTATCAAAGGCCCCGTCTTTTGCCAGTTTTTCCCGGAAAGCTTCCAGGATGTAAGGAGTCATAAGCAGGCTGGTTGTATTGTTTTCTTTAAGCCAATCGTATGCCTCCCACAGGTCTTCCGGTATCTGCAAATTCTTAGGCTTTCTGCCAACCTTCGTTTTCTTTACCGCAGGTACTGGAGTCTCCTGTTCCTGAAGAATGCGTTTCTTCACATCACCGCCTGCGCTTTCTTGCAAGGGAGCGTTCTTTGACGCCTCAGTAAGGCGGTTGAATAGGTTTTTTTTGGTAGTAGACATAATAAACCTTTTAAATACAAAATATGTACATTTTTAGTATCGAAAACATGCTTAAATCATACTTTTTC